>JACCDP010762655.1_pt1 | contig 11483 bp, 9 predicted proteins | sample 7445841 | NCBI WGS metagenome assembly JACCDP01 (sample SAMN15323441, study PRJNA562643) | freshwater metagenome | isolation source: river surface water | place: USA:Blue River Watershed | collected 2017-08-17
GGCCGTGATGACCGCCATGGGGCGAGCTGGCCTAAATACTCTTCACCACCTTTCCGACAACGAGCAGTCCCTGCTCGGGGCTGTCTCTTCGGTGGCCGTCATGCGGGCCTATCCGCGTCTCGTTACACCGGTTGAGGGTGCATGGCCGGCTATGGTGCTTCCGCTGGATCCATTCGAAGAACAGTTCACGCAACTTAAGTCTGTCAAACGCCCTGACTTCCTCTGTTTCACGGTGAAGCCAGAGGGCGATCGATTCCGGGTTATTGTCACGGTGCTCGAAGCTAAGTGGAGAAAGACTCGACTCGATGACAGTGATCTGGCCGACATGCTCAACGACCAGTGCGTGAACTTCCAAAAGAATGTCTTCGAACGATTCACGCCCTCGTCTGATTCTTCGCAGCGTCGTACTTCTTCAGCCGTCTTGCTTTCCGAGATGCTTATCTGCGCGATTCGCCTTTTTGCGGCAAATAATCCTGACAAGCCGGAATTCACCCCTGATAAGAGCGCCCAGAAATGCTCGGAACTCATCGATGCGCTTTTCAACGATCGCTGTACCGTCGAGTGGGGTCGCCATATGCTCGCAGTAGTTAGCCATAGCCAGGACTCAAATTCGACCGACTACAGCGGGGGTGATCTCCTTCGTCTCAGCGTCAACGATTGCGTGGGCCTTCTGCGCAACCCCCTTCATGATATTGACTTCTCAGGCGAACTGCCGCCCCCGCCACTGATTGTTCAGGAGGAGCCGATTCAGCTAGTTGTCCCGGTTGAGCCACTACCGCCTATGGAGCCCATTGCCGTATCTCCTCCTATTGAACCCGTCATGCCAGACCCGAAGCCCAATACGCCCATCTCCGGTCCGAGTGAATCTCTTCCTCCGCCTCCGCCGCCTCCGCCGCCCCAAGCGCAGCAAGCTTCCGTAAGTTCGCCTGCCCCTTCTGCTAGCGGGCATAAGGTAAATGCTAAGGGTGTGCGCATCATTTCCGTCCGCATCGGAGAAACCTTCTAATGAGCGTCGTAAACTGGAATATTTCAGGTGCCAGCCAAGAGCTGCCTAATAGTCATGCCTTGATCGTAGGGACTTCCGGGTCAGGGAAGACTTATCTTATCAAGAACGTGCTGTTACCTCAGCTCATCCGCGAGGACTTGGGCGCTGTCATCATGGACTTTAACGGCGATTTCGGCGACCGTGAGTTCTTGGATTCGCTTGGCGGGAAGCTCAAGCACATCCGCGTCGACATCGAAGGACTGGGTTTCAATCCATTCGTCATGCGTAGCACCGGTCAGCCTCAACGCCTTGCCTTCTTCATCGCGGGCTTTGCTGAACTCCTGGCCAAGGTCTTCCATCTTGGTGAACAGCAACGGGCAAACGTCGTTAAGGCGATGAAGCAGCAATATCTGAAACTTAATATTCCGGATATAGTCGACGATACATTTATCGCCAAACAGCAGAAGTGGCCCAACTTTCGTACGCTCGTCTTGAACCTGGAAGATACCGATAAGACGGCTGCAAACCGGATCCGTGATATGGCTGACCTAGGTATTTTCAGTGAAAACAACGTCTCGTTCTCCGACTTGCTGATGCAGCCATGTGTTGTAGGGATCAGCGAACTTCCGGGTGAGTACTCAAAAGGGGCCGTCGTAGAGTTGATCCTGAATGGCCTCTATAACCGTCTGCTGTCCAAGGGGGCCAAGAAGGAGAATGAACTTCGAACCGATTTTTTCGTGATTGTCGATGAGGCGCACAAACTCGCTAAGCTTCCATGTATCACGACCCTGATGCGCGAAGCGCGTAAATTCGGTGTCGGCGTTATTCTGTCAAGCCAGCGAGCCAATGACTTCAATGACACCATTATTGCGAATGCTTCTACCCGTTTCATCTTCCTTCAGGAACTGAAGGACGATGCAGTCTTCGCTGCCGATAAGGTGCTACGCAACAAGGACATGTATCCCACCATCCAGCGCCTCCAGCGCGGACAGTGCATCTTCTCCAATGTAACAGTGGCTAACGCCAGGGTTCAGGTTAAAGCCTAAATGCCCATCATCCTTTCACAGCGCATTGACCTTGTCTCGGACTACGCGGACAAGCCTTTCTTTCGATATCATTTTCCGAAGCGGTATCGTAATCAGGTTAAGACAGGTGATGTCTTTGTTTACTATCAGGGTGATAGTAGGAAGCTGGAAAACCGTTACTATTTCGGCTGCGGAGTGATCGGAGAGATTACACCGGACAAGAAAGGCGACGGTAGTCTTAACGCCGAGGTTAGATTCGGGGTGCAGTTCCCGCGCAAAGTGCCGATTCACTTAGCTTCACCTGTAGGAAGATATTATGAGTGCCTGGGTTACGATTCTGTTCGGAAAGGACCCGACCCGATTTTTCAGAATTCAATCCGGAAGCTGTCAGTTGCCGCATTTGAAAGAATTGTCATTGATGCTGGCTTAAGTGTTCATGCGAATTTCAACAATTGGATTCCCTAAGCTAGTCCAATTGTTGGCATTTTCATGCCTCAGTTAGGACGAATATTTCTCAGCCAGTCGATTTCGGTTTTTTCAGTAATACTTTCACGATCCCTGTCTTCGACCTGTTGCTGATTAAAGAATTGTTTTTATTAAGGTTCGTGTAGTCAAACGTGTGACGAGCTGGCGATGCTTGATGGTCGGAAAGTATTCATGGATGTTGATGAGCCTGTCCTCAGAGAAAAGGTACGTTATGGGATTCTCTTTTACACGTTGAGGTTCATGTGACCGCCTTGGCTAAGGCAGCTAGGGAGCTTGCAGTTTATCAAAGGCTCATATTAAAATATGAAATAGCTATCTCATGAAATTCGAGATTCACAGCCATCGTAACGCACTGGAGATAGCAGAGAGTTCCGCGTTCAAGGAAGATTGGGCTGCCTTCCGCGAGGCTGTCGGGTCGATTTCCGATGATGAGCTTATTGCGGCTTTCAAGGCCCTCGCCGCCAAGCGCATCGGAAGAAAGACGGAGACCCAGAAGAGCCTCTCGCATGCGATCAACGAGGTGCTGAGGCGGAAACTGGAGAAGCGTGGCTGGCTGGCAGAGCCCATTTTGTTCTCAAAGGAGCAGGTTGGCTCGGACCGGAACGGTTGGAGGCTCGATTTCGTTAAAAGACGTGACGACTCGAGGTATCCTGGGAAGACGAGCACCTTCGCGGTCGAGGTCGCTTTCAATCACTCGGAGGCCGCTGCGTGGATCCTGACCAAGCTCGCGTTAGCCTGTGAGCGTACCGTGATGCAGAAAGACATCGTGGCGAGCGTTGGAATCCTGGTGGTGATGCAGGCGGATTTGAAGAAGTCCGGCAGCTTCGACAGTGCCTGCTGCACTTACGATCGTTATCTCCATACGATAGACGTCATGCACGATCTGCTCCGCGCCCCGCTTATCGTCATCGGTCTTGGTTCGCCTGAGACTTTCAAGATTGTTTGCCGTACTCAGGGTCGCCGGAAGGTGGGAGAAATCGTGCTTATTTGAAGGTGCGGCAAGGCAAGCTGGTGTTTTTCCAGGCAAGTTGGGTCTTTCTTCTTGATCTCGAATCTGGTTACCTCAGCATCATAGTATGGCCAATAAATCGTCACCTCTCAAGGTCGCTGAACTCTTCGCGGGCGTAGGTGGTTTCCGCGAGGCCATGGTTGCGCTTAACCAACAGGAAGGCGCTGAGATGTTCCGGATGGTCTGGTCGAATCAGTGGGAGCCTTCGGAATCAGCCAAGAAAGGCGAAGAGCAGTTCGCTAACCGAGTCTACATCGCCAAGTTCGGCCACGATGGTCACTATGCCGATGACATCCACAAGGTGTCAGCCATCCAGGGGCCTATCCCCAAGACTTTGGTGCCCGACATCGACCTCTTGGTCGGTGGCTTTCCTTGCCAAGACTATTCCGTGGCGAAGCCGAAGAATGTCGCGAAGGGCCTCCGTGGTCCCAAGGGCGTCCTCTGGTGGAGCATCGAGCGCCTGCTTGAGGAGCGTGAGCCTGATTACGTTCTGCTTGAGAACGTGGACCGACTGATCAATTCCCCGGCCAATAACCGCGGCCGCGACTTCGCAGTTATCCTCAAGGGGTTCCAGGAACTGGGTTACGGCGTCGAATGGCGTGTCGTCAATGCTGGCGAATATGGCTTCCCTCAGAAGCGTCGGCGCATCTTCATCCTGGCCTACAAGCTGAAGACAGCCCAGGGCAAGGCTCTCAAGGCCTCGGAGGATGAGCCGGCGGCGGTGTTAACCTCAAAGGGCGTGCTCGCCAAGGCGCTGCCTTGCGTCTCGGAGGAATTGATCCCTGAGGTCTTCGATCTGAACAAATATGAGACCGACGTCGACGTGAAGGATCGTTACGCAGAAGACGCCTCTCCCTTCTCGTCTGCGGGCTTCATGCTTAATGGTGAAGTGCACACCCTGCAGGTCGACCCGGTCATGAAGAGCAAGCCTACCTATCTCCGTCACCTGCTTGTGATGCCCGGGCAAGTCTTCTATCCCTCGACGGCTTCCAAGTTCAGCATCCCTGCCAATGACGCCCAACTGTGGGCTTATGCCAAAGGTCGTAAAAATGAACCACGCCGCAAGCAGGCCGCGCTCATCGGGTTCCTGAAATCCCAGCTAAAAGGTGAGGGTAAGTTCACGAAGGTTGAGTTGGCTGAAGCGGCCAAGAAACTGCCCGAACTCCTCTCGATGGACCATGAGATGGTCGTCACATTCGAAGGACGCGAGGTGAAGGTGCGCCTAGCCCGCGAGGAATTGAATTTCAAGGTGGCCTCCCTGATGGGTAATCGGGCGAATCCCCTGCGTCCTAATCTCATCAGCCGCCCTGACGTGAAATTCGTGTTAGATGACGAAACGATGTGCCGTGAACTCGAGTCTCATGTCGCGGGCATCGTGGCGGATCGCGCCATTTCGCTCCTGGCTCTCAGGGACAAGGCTGAGCAGGTGAAGCTTAGGAAGGGCCTGGCGGCCAAGGTGCGCCAGGCAATCACGGCCTTGCTCGGTAAGAACCCTTCCGTGCGCATGAGCATCGGAAAGGCCGAGCTCACGCTCGACCGTGACACGGTTTCCGGGGCTAGTTTCGCTTACGGCTATAAGGAGGGAGGCATGGCCTTTCCTGATCCGCTGGACGCCCCTGGTCGCACGATCATCACCTCCGAAGGCGGCGCCTCCGTCTCCCGATTCAAGCATGTCATCTGCGAAGACTGCGCCAAAGCCGGGAGGAAGCTGCCCCACGATTGTGGCAAAGACGGCCAGCTTCGCCGGCTTTTCCCCCGCGAACTGGAAGCGATGAACGGCTTCTCGGAGGCGCATTCGCTGGCCTGCGAACAGCTCAAGATCTCGGACGGTCGCCGGGCCTTCTTCATGGGCAACGCCCTGGTGGTCGGCGTGGTCGAGCGCATCCTCAAGGCCTTGGTTTCATAAGCGTCTTATTACGCTCGTCTGGGCGGCCAGGGGTTTCATAAGAACCTTATGTGCCAGGAGATTTCCTATTCGAGCCGCTGCCTTACGACCCGGCCGACCGGGCTTCCTGCCTGCGGCATGCCCGTCGGTTGCAGGCCGCCGGTTCGTTGCGCGAAGCCATCCGGCTTTGCGTCCCGCTCGAGCAACAGCCGAAGGTCCTGGCGACGGTGAATGGTATCCTGAGGGCCGGAGGCAAAGGCGCCTTAGGGAACGCCATCGAGGCCGGCCATTTCTTCTATCTCCCTAACTCTTCGGCCGAGCCTGACCTGGCATGGGCCGAACTCAAGTGCACCGGCTTGCTGCCTGACGGTGACGGCGGCCACCGTGCCAAGGAACGTCTGGTCATCTGCATGATCAACTATGGGGGCGATCCTACTTCGAAGATACCTTGCGTCGTCGAGGAGACGGCGGAAACCAGCCATGCTTTCAAGAAGCTCCTGAGCATCTTGCTGGTCTTCTATGACTATGCAAAAGTCGAGAATCCGGACGAGTTCATGGACCTGCCGATTCGATTGGTCGACACTTGGGTTCCGTCTCCCGCTGATGTCGCTCTGTTCAAGCGTGATTGGGAGGTGATTCAAGGGTACGTGGAGGAGGGCAGGGCGCACGAGCTTAGTGAAGGACTGACTCCGCTGCTGGGTGCCTGCACCAAGAGCTCTGATTCGACGAAGACAGTTAAGCAAAGGTTCGGCGACGTCGCCGCTAAGCCTAGGGCGTTTGCCTTGAAGCAGGCGTTTGTGACGGAAATCTTCCGGTCGCTTCAAGCGGGACAACTCGAAGCGATGGTGAAAGAGTCGGCGTCCGTTTCCGGGTCGTTTAGGCCGACCGTCGAGAAAGACCTTGAAGCTGCGATAATGGGACGGCTTAAGGATTTCCGCGGTGACACTACTATTGAGATCTGTGAAAAGATGCGCCTTGAGGGAAAGTTTGGCGGTAAGAGCGGCCATTCGCGACGCATGCGCAAGTTGCTCGACGCGATTTCAGGCGAGCTGAAGGGAGTGCCGATGGAATCTCTCGATGTTTTCCGAAAGTCCGGTCTCAGGATCTGCGTTGGTCGAATCGTGAAAAACAACGAGGCGGCCGAATCGGTTTCTTTTCCAGCCTTCGAGTATGAGGAAGTCGCCGATGAAACGGAATGGGAAGATTCATCGCTCTATCAGGATTTGGTGAAGCGGTTCCTGTTTGTTTTCCTGAGGGATGACAAGGACGACTCATGTCCTCGTTTCGAGAAGGCAGTGTTCTGGTCGATGCCGGAAAAGGATCTCGATATCACCCGGGTGGTTTGGGCTGACACTGTCAGACTTATCCGCAATAATCGCCTTGAAGAGCTTCCCGCAGAGTCTTCGACCTACGCAGTACATGTTCGTCCGCACGACAAACATAGGTACCCCGGATTCAAGCGCAGCTTCTGGCTTAACCGGCGGTACGTGACCAAGATTTGGGCTGATTACGTATAGCTACTGCTGGCCGAAAGGTGCTATATGTTCCAAAGTCTTTTGGGTCGGTAATGCTTTGGCCTTTTTTGGCTGAGCGAAAATGAACTATCTCAACAATCACCTTACTGTATTTGTACTGTGCCTAATGGTGTTGCACAAAAACACACGGATTATTTAGCTCGATAAGCAAAGTTATGGCCCGTTGTATCCCCGATACCATTCCTCAGCGGCTTCATGTGAAGTCAGAGGCTCGTCTTTTCGAGCGCCTCCGCCGCGAGCTGCCCGACGAATACGTGCTGATTCATTCGTTGAATATTCCCGGAAGGGCCTTGCCCGGTGGCCGCCCCGGCTCGGACGTGGAATCTGATTTCGTGCTGCTGCATCCCAAGTGTCGCCTTGTTCTTGAAGTTAAGGGCGGGGGCATCGAGTGCGTCGACGGCGTATGGTCTACGACCAACAAGACCGGTAAGCATGAGATCACTCCTCCTTTCCATCAGGCCAGATTCAACTCCTTCGACATCTATAACTACCTGAAAGATAAGTTCGGCGAAGGCTCCTTGGGCTATCGGTCCCTCTTCGGGTATGCGATCATCCTGCCCGACGTCGACCTGGAGGCCCCGACGATTGAAGGCGACCCGCGCCGTATCATCGGCAAGACCGAACTCGAATCGACCTCGATGCTCGAGATCGTCGAACGACAGGTCGCCGTCTCGGCCCAGATGTTCAAGGAGAAGTTCCCCGATCAGGATGAACCGCCGCTGATGACCCCCGTGATCGTCGCGCAGACGATCCAGTTCCTGCGTCCTGACCTGCGGCTGATTCCCAGCCTTTCTGCCGACCAGATGGACAAGCAGTTGCTGAAGCTTTCGGCCGAACAGATGCGTTCGCTCAACATGATGGAGCGCAATCCTCGCCTCCGCGTGACAGGTGGCCCGGGTTCGGGCAAGACGCTCCTGGCCTTCGAGACTTGTAGGCGTGAGCTGAAGGCCCGGCCCGCTTCGCGGATTGGCCTGATGTGCTTCAACCGCCACCTTGGGTCGTTCCTGGCCGATGTCTCGAAGTCCGAGGGGGTGCCGGGAATCGATGCCGGGTCTTTCTACTCCCATTGTGACCGCCTGATCGGCAATGCGGGCGACCAGACTTCAACCGACCCTGCCTATTACCGTCAGAGGGTCACCGATGCCTTGGCGGCTGCCCGAAACCTGCCCGAGGACCGTAAGTTCGACCTGTTGGTGGTCGACGAGGGTCAGGACTTCCGTGACGACGGCGACAAACTCGCCCTGATGGATGCGCTGCTCAAGGGCGGCCTCTCCAAGGGCCGCTGGCGCTGGTTTGAGGACATAGACCAGATTCTTAGCCCCGAAGCCCCTAATCCCCCCTCATGCGGGCACATGGAGGCCTTGCAGGCGCTCGAGGCGGGTGCCGAGGCCATGATGGTCCATAACTGGCGTAATACCGACCAGATCGGCCGTGCCGTGGCCAAGGTCATCGGCCGGACGGACATCGAGACCTCTGGTATCCCGGGTCCGGCGGTGGTCAGCGCCCCGTATCCGCCTGGCCGGGAACTGGAGCTGCTCAACCTAGTCCTGGCCAAGCACGTCCTCCCGAAGCACCTGCCGAAGGACATCGTCGTTCTGAGCCTGCGCGGGGCTGGGAAGGAGTCTTATACCGGGGCTGCCGAGCTGGCCGGCCTCAAGGCCGTACCCTTCGATCCAGCCAAGCCTTACGAGGAGGGGACCATCCGGACCTCCACTGTCTTCAAGTTCAAGGGCATGGAGAGCCACGTCGTGGTCCTCACTGACCTGGACAAGCTAGACTCTCCCCGCGATCGCCGCCGGGCCTATGTCGGTATGTCACGCGCCAAGTACTCTTTGTACCTTCTTGGCGGGGTTGAGTCACTGGCTGCCTTGCAAGAATGACATTTGCATTACCCGCTTCTGCGTGGGTGGGGGTTTCTGTTTGATGTTAATATTTTTTGTTATTAACAATAAGCCATGGCGCACGATATCAGTCAGAAACTCCTCAAAGAAACTGTAGAAAAAGTTAAATCGTCAGAACTTGCCCTCGTTCATTTCCAGCGAGAATACGTCTGGGATGCCGACAGGGTGAAAAAGCTGCTGCATTCCATCTGCATGGCTTATCCGATCGGTACGCTGCTTTTTCTGAAGCAAGGTTCCGCCGGCTTGGCGAAGCGCGGATTCGAGGGGCAGGAATATGTCGAAAAGGACGTTCAATTCTTGGTTCTCGATGGTCAGCAGAGACTGACCTCGCTGTTTCATTCGCTCATCTCACCGCAGGGACAGTTGTATTTCTTCGACTTGTCCAAGGTGACGGAGGCCAAGGATCCGAACGAGCTTTATCGGATGCTTGAGTCTGCGATCGTGCACTTCGATGTGCCGCGTTTACGTAAGGGCAAGGGGGCCAAGGAGAAACTTGAGGAAGAGCTTTCTGCGTTCAACTCGACTTATCGTAGTAACAAATGGCTCGTGGCTAACTTGTACTTTCCGATGACCGGATTGCTGGATGCTTATCGGGTCAGGGATGCGATGAAGGAATCTGCTGCGGTCGGCTCTGACAATGACATGCCGATATCAGCCGAAAAAATCGGTGAATTTGACGCCAAGTGGAAGCTGCTTTATTCTGCTATCGATACCAACGTTAACAGCTATCATGTTCCGAGAGTCATCTTGGACGACGGCACCTCAAGCAATGCTATCGCGCGTATTTTTGAAACAATCAATAACACAGGCGTGAAGTTGAGTACCTTCGACTTGCTGGTCGCCAGGCATTTTGGACCTGAGTGCGACCTGCGTAGCAAGTGGATTGAGATGACGGAGGAGAATTCCGACTTCGAACTTTTCGGAGTAGATGAGCTCGAGTTTGTCGAGGCTATCTACTTGTTGAAGACGACGCGTGAAGGACAGGATGGTTTTAGCGCTAACGAGATATTGTCCACCGAAGCTAGTCATTACGTCGAGAACTGGGAGATCATGCGTGATGGTTATGTTAAGGCTTTTGCCTTCCTGCGTTCGGCGGGGATGTATTCTAAGCGCGACATTCCTTACGGTCCGATGCTGATGCCGCTCGCATGTCTCAATGCGATTTCTGCAAATATGCGTTCCCTCGATCAAAACAAGTTCCTCGAAGGAATCCGTTGGTGGTTTTGGAATTGCATCTTCAGGCAGGTTTATCGCGACGGTGCCTCTCGTCGCCGTTTTACTCACTTCCATGGGCTGAAAGAATTGTGCCTTGATAAGAAGGACTGTGGCTCGATTCCCGTTTTTAAGTCTGACCTCGATCCTGTTGCGCAGGAACTACCCGGCGCAGAGCAGCTGCTGAGGGTCTTGCCGGGCTCTGCTGTTTACAAGGGGGTCATGGCTTTGTTGCTGTCCGGCAAGTATCGAGAAGGAGGGCCGGTCACTCCTAAGGATCTGCACAGCCGACGGGAGCTCGCAGGCATTTCTTTGGATGACCACCATATTTTCCCCAAGCAACATCTCGACGATGTTATTCCTAACGCTGACGGAAAGTCGGAGCGGAAAGATAATGCGGATAAGTGGGCCTCGATCGATAACATCTGTAATCGAACCAAGATCGAACAGACATCAAATCGTGCTATCGGGAAAAAAGACCCGCGTCTATACGTGAACGAGTTGGTCTCCGAAGCTGCGATGGAGGTCAAAGACGCAAAAGATGTACTCAATAGCCACATGATTAATCCTGAGCTGCCCGTATTCCGTTTTTCGTTTACGAAAGACAGGGTTAAGGATCTTCCAATGTTCTCAGAGAAAGAGTTCCGCGATTTCCTGACGGATCGCTCATTGCGGCTATCCTCTTTGATTGTCACCGCTTGTCGTTGAGCATTTTAGAAACATGCGCTTAGGCCTATTACTGTCTTCATGGGTTATACCTGTCCTCATGATTTGCTTGGGGATTGGGGTTCTGGTTGCTTTTAATCAAAGCGACATCCTTTTGTTTGTTTCCTATGTGTTGCTAGTCTTGGGCGTTTCCTTGCTCCTATTTTGGGCCACTGAGGAAGGTAAGAGGAAGCCTTCGGCGCTTCATGTCGTCCCTTCTGCCGGTAGTATTTCATCTGAGGCACAATCAATCGAGGCTCTCCGGCATGATCTTGCATCTCGTATTCGCGAAATTGCCGAATTTAAGGCTGAGTTGGAGGCCAAGCGTGTGCAGATTGATGCTCTCAAGTCTGGCCTTAATCGAACAGAGGCTGCCGAACTGAACGAGTCTATCGCACAACTATATATCAGCCTAGCATTCGAGCGGGGACGTGCTGAAGGCGAGTTAGCGCTGATCTTGTCTGGATTGTCAGAGTCTGTTGATATCTTGTTCTCCGCGGCGGGACTGGTCAAAGGTGCGCCGAACCCAGGTGATCGTTTCATCGACCAGCCTGCAGGATCCTGTAAGGTGTTTAAGACCGAGCTAACCTCCGACGCAGCGCTGAAGGGGACTATCAAGGTCGTACGCAGCCCTTGGGTCGGTTTCATGGCCAACGGAAAGCTTAAGGTCATCACCGCCAGCAACGTTTCCGTTTACGCCTGATTTATGGGAGCTATTGTTGGCATCGACCTAGGCACGA
>JACCDP010542399.1_pt1 | contig 11482 bp, 11 predicted proteins | sample 7445841 | NCBI WGS metagenome assembly JACCDP01 (sample SAMN15323441, study PRJNA562643) | freshwater metagenome | isolation source: river surface water | place: USA:Blue River Watershed | collected 2017-08-17
ATGCCATGACGACTGAGGCAGGCGGCACAGGCCCGATAAAACGCGGGTGAATCCAGAACTGGTCCGCGCGCGGTGGCATCGTACAAATCAATTTGCAGCACGTCGATACGGCCGTGGTTGGCACGATCATGGACGAACTCATCGGCATCCATCGTCAAGATCGAAAGTCTGTCATCTTCCGGCGGCAGCTTGAACATCGACTGGCAGACATCAATCACAGACGGATTGAGTTCAACCGCAGTCACGCGCGAGGACAGGTAATTGCGATAACAGAATTTGGTCAGTGCGGCCGTGCCCAGCCCCAATTGCACGATATGCGCAGGCTGATCAATAAATAACATCCACGCCATCATTTGCTGCGCGTACTCGAGCTCTATCCAATCAGGTTTGCGCAGTCGCATGGCATTCTGAATCCACTCTGTACCGAAATGCAGATAGCGCACGCCATCGCTTTCTGACAGCGTGACTGGTGCGAATTTAGGTCGGCGGCCGCTGCGGGCTGGAGTGCTTGAGGCCGGACTTTTCGGTGTTTTGCGGGACATGAGCGTGAGATTCAGTTAATCGCTTGAGGCACGCCACTTTACTCGTTTTTGCTCGAAAGAGAGCTGGGCGTTGGTCTCTACAGCCAGCGCAAGGCCACTCATCCGTAGCAAGCTCGGAGAAGACATCGGCGCATTGTAAGGAGGTTGCGCGACCCGGGCACGGTAGAATCGTCATCATTGCCAAGAACAAGAGGAGACAGATCATGAACCAACCCATCATGCTGGTGACCGGCGGTAGTCGCGGTATTGGCGCTGCGACCGCGATCATGGGTGCTGCACGAGGTTATCGTGTCGCTCTGACTTATCAGAGCCAGTCTGCCGCTGCCGATGCGGTCGTGAATACCATACGCGAAGCAGGCGGTACGGCGATCGCGATGCAGGCTGATGTTGGTGTTGAGGCCGATGTGCTGAAGGTCTTCAAGGCGGTCGACGAGCAGTGGGGCAAGCTGGACGTGCTGGTCAACAATGCCGGCATGCTGGAAACGCAAATGCGCCTGGATCAGATGGATGTAGCCCGCTGGCAGCGCGTGCTGACGGCCAATGTGATCGGCAGTTTTTTGTGTGCGCGTGATGCGGTGCTGCGCATGTCCACTCGTCATGGTGGCAAGGGTGGCAGCATCGTGAATCTTTCTTCAGCGGCTGCCCGTCTTGGTTCGCCGAACGAGTTCATCGACTATGCGGCATCCAAAGGCGCGGTGGATACCATGACCTTTGGCCTGGCCAAAGAGGTGGCGGCTGAAGGCATACGCGTCAATGCCGTGCGCCCCGGTCTGATTTACACCGATATTCACAGCAGTGCCGGTGAACCGGGACGCGTCGATCGTGCCAAAGATGCAGTGCCCATGAAGCGCGGCGGCACGGCGGAAGAAGTGGCCGAAGCGGTGCTGTGGCTGGGTTCGGAGCAGTCGTCGTATGTGACGGGGACGCTGATTGATGTGACGGGTGGGCGGTAGATGCGTTGTTTGAGCCTTTTGTGATTCTGCGTTCGACGAAGCCCTCGTGTTAAAAAGCTTGATCGTTTCAATGGAATTCGTCGTTTGCGGCAGCGCCTGTAGCAGGTCTTATCCCGCTATGGGAAAGGATCAGCTTAAATCTTGTCCAGCCCCGCCCGCTTCTGTGCTTCTGCGAGCGCCTCCCGGCGCTCGCTGTAGCGGTCTACCAGATAGTCCGATACATCGCGTGTCATGAGGGTGAATTTCATCAGCTCTTCCATCACATCGACCAGACGGTCGTAGTAGCTGGAGGGCTTCATGCGGCCAGCCTCATCGAATTCCTTGTAAGCCATCGCGACCGATGACTGATTCGGAATCGTGATCATGCGCATCCAGCGACCGAGCACGCGCATCTGGTTGACTGCATTGAAGGATTGCGATCCACCACAGACCTGCATGACTGCGAGCGTCTTGCCTTGCGTGGGGCGTATCGCGCCCAAGGCCAATGGTATCCAGTCGATTTGTGATTTCATGATGCCGGTCATCGCGCCATGACGCTCGGGTGATGACCAGACCATGCCCTCGGCCCAAGTGCAGAGTTCACGCAGTTCGACAACTTTCGGATGTGACTCAGGTGCATCATCCGGCAGAGGCAATCCGGAAGGATTGAACATCCGTGTTTCTGCACCCATGGCCTGCAATAGTCGTGCAGCTTCTTCGGCCATCAGTCGGCTGAAAGAGCGCTCGCGCAGTGAGCCGTACAGCAGCAGTATGCGCGGCGCATGGGTCGATCTCTGTGCCGGAAACAATTGTGTTGTGTCCGGAATTTGGAAACATTCGTTATCCAGTTGGGGCAGGTCGTTTGTCATCAAATCATTCTTATTTCAGCGACATGCCCAGCAGCATATCGTTGAGTTTTTTTACAAACCCGGCCGGGTCCGCCAATTGTCCACCTTCGGCCAGCATCGCCTGATCAAACAGTATGCTGCTCCAGTCATCGAACTTGGCTTCCTCGTACTTGAGTCGCTGCACCAGCGGATGATGGGGATTAATCTCCAGCACAGGCTTGGTGTCTGGCGCGCTCTGGCCGGACGCTTTCAGCATCCGCAAGAGATTACCAGACAGTTCATGTTCGTCAGCCACGAGGCAGGCCGGTGAATCAGTCAGACGGAAGGTCACGCGCACATCTTTGGCTTTATCGGCGAGTGAGGTTTTCATTTTGCCGATGAGTTCCTTGAAGTCCGTTTCGGTTTCTTCTTTCTGTTTTTTCTCGGCCTCGTCTTCGAGCTTGCCGAGATCAAGATCACCTTTGGCCACCGATACGAGCGTCTTGCCATCGAATTCGGTTAGGAAGGACAGCATCCATTCATCCACACGATCGGTCAGCAGCAGCACTTCCACGCCTTTCTTGCGGAAGATTTCGAGGTGAGGACTGTTCTTCGCTGCAGTCCAGCTGTCAGCAGTTACGTAGTAAATCTTGTCCTGACCTTCTTTCATTCGCGCGACATAGTCCGCAAATGCGACGTTTTGCACGTCCGTGTCATTGTGCGTGCTGGCAAACCGCAGCAGTTTGGCGATGCGGTCTTTGTTGGTCGCGTCCTCACCGGCGCCTTCCTTGAGCACTTGGCCGAATTCTTTCCAGAAGCTTGCGTACTTGTCTTTTTTATCCTGCTCATCGGCGTTAGCAAGTTCTTCCAGCATCCCCAGTACACGTTTGGTGGAGCCTTCGCGAATGACTTTGACATCGCGCGACTCTTGCAGGATCTCGCGCGACACATTGAGCGGAAGATCATTGGAATCGATAACGCCTTTCACGAAACGCAGGTACACCGGCATCAGTTGTTCGGCGTCGTCCATGATGAATACACGCTTCACGTACAGCTTGATACCGCCGCGCTTGTTGCGGTCCCACAGATCGAAAGGTGCATGGGTGGGGATGTAGAGCAGCTGCGTGTATTCGCTGCGACCTTCGACGCGATTGTGCGTCCAGGTCAGTGGCGCCTGATAATCATGCGACACATGTTTGTAGAATTCCGTGTACTGATCGTCCGTGATCTCGGATTTGCTGCGCGCCCAGAGTGCACTGGCTTGATTGACGGTTTCCAGCTCATCGCGGATGACCATTTCTTTTTTCTCTTCATCCCACTCTTCCTTGTGCATGCGAATCGGAAGCGAGATGTGGTCGGAGTACTTGCGAATGATGGAGCGCAGCTGCCAGGCGGACAGGAATTCATCTTCGCCTTCACGCAGATGCAGGGTGATGCGCGTGCCACGCTTTTCCTGGGTAATGGTTTCGACGGTGAAGTCACCTTCACCGGACGATTCCCAGCGCACGCCCTGATCGGCAGGCAAGCCGGCACGGCGTGATTCGACCGTGATTTTGTCGGCGATGATGAAGCCGGAATAAAAACCGACGCCGAACTGGCCAATCAGTGCCGCATCTTTTTGCTGATCGCCGGATAACTTCGAGAAAAATTCTTTGGTGCCGGATTTGGCAATCGTGCCCAGATGATCGATCGCTTCCTGTTGTGACAGACCAATCCCATTGTCGGTGATGCTGATGGTGCGTGCCGTTTTATCGAAGGCGACATCAATGCATAACTCGCTATCGTTTTCGAACAGCGCCGTATTGTTGATGGCCTCGAAGCGCAGCTTGTCGGATGCGTCGGAGGCATTCGAGATCAGCTCGCGCAGGAAAATTTCCTTGTTTGAATACAGCGAATGAATCATCAGCTGCAGCAGCTGTTTCACTTCGGCCTGAAAGCCCAGAATTTGCTTGTCGGGTGCGCCCATGGTGTCCTCTGTTAACAAAATTGGCAGAAAAAATACGCAAGTTGCTGTGATTTTGGGGCGAGAGGCGGGATTTCAAGCCTGTGGCGAATCGGTCAACGGCTTTTTTTAAGGTTGATCGGGCCGAAAGCTGACCCTACAATCCCGGCGACTGCCTGCGGTTTAGCCCACCTTTCATTTACCTAAAAGCCAAGGAATTCCATGACCATCGCCTCTCGTCTCACCGCCCTGGGTATCACTCTCCCGCCCGTCGCTGCGCCGGCCGCCGCCTATGTGATGTACGTCCGCACAGGCAATACCGTGTTTATCTCTGGGCATATTGCCAAAAAAGAGGGCAAGCCCTGGGTGGGTCAACTCGGACGTGACATGAGTACCGAGCAGGGCAAACAAGCCGCTCGCGCCGTCGCTGTGGATTTGATGGCAACGCTCAATGCGGCATGTGATGGCGATTTGTCGCGGGTCACGCGCATCGTCAAGCTGGTCAGCCTGGTGAATTCAACGGCTGATTTCCCGGAACATCATTTGGTTACTAATGGCGCATCGGAATTGGTGGGTGAAGTATTCGGCGAAGCAGGCAAGCACGCGCGCTCCGCGTTTGGCGTAGCGCAGCTACCCCTGGGTTCGTGTGTCGAAATCGAGATGGTGGCTGAAATCGCCTGAGGGCCAAGTGCGATCGGGGTTGCCTGTGCTCGGTAATGCGTTACGCTGCAAAACGCTGCCTGAATTCAGCTCGCACCATGCGCACGCTGGATTGTTCCTGCTGCAGGGTCGCGATCACATGCTGATCAGATGCAGACAGCAGCTGCTGATAAATGCTGCGGCAGAGGGTATATGCCGTCTCGCCCGGCCAGGCCTCACCGAGCAAGGCCTTGGGTAATTGCGGATCATGCAGCTGCACGCGCCGGTAAGCGTGAATCAGCAGCGTGCGCACCGCAAAAGCCTGTTCGGGTTCTGCCTCGCTTAATGCGCCGGTCGGTGTCAGCAAGGTTTCAAATCGTCGTATGAAACGCCCGTAGGCTTTGCTGATTTCCTTGAGTGGCCAATGCGATTGGGCCAGCTCGGCCAGCGGCAGTGCACCCGTCATTGTGTGATCTGCGGCCGAGAGTATGGTCACTTTGTTGTGAGCTTGGGTGCGGCTGAGGATGTCAGTCATCGCCTCAGTCTTCTCGCCCGGATAGGCGAACAGACCGGTATTGAGCGCAGCAAAACCCTCCCACAGCAGTTCTTTTTTCAGCGCGTTTTTTTGTGCCGCTGTGATCTGATTCGGCGCTATCAATACCAGGGTCCACTGACCCTTCCAGTCGGGGGAGGGGGGTGCGTAGACCCGCTGATGCGCGCGCAAAAATCGTTTTTCACCTTCGGCACTGAGCCGGTATTGGCTGCGGCGGCCACTGCGGTTGGCTTCCAGCCAGCCCTCTTCGACCAGCCGAAACACACTGGTGCGCACTGCACGCTCACTGATACCCAGTGGCGCCAACAAGGTGATCAGGCTGCCTAGCCATACTGCACCGCCGCGCGGTGCGATCGCATCGCCAAAGACCGTCATTACCAGCGACTTGGCACGGGGTGGGTCTTGTCGCAGCTGGCGAGCAATCCAGGTCCTGCTGATCGGGGCGGTCATGGGCGGTGATTTCAAATCATTAAATGATACGGATTTTTACGATTATGCAGAATTCGCGTATCATAATCCACATAATTACCCCAAGATGAGGAGACCGCCGCATGTATGCACAAATGGTCGACACTGGCGCAGCCCGACTGCGCGCCGCCGGCGAGTTGAGCGAGCAAGAAAGTGCCTTTCAGGCGCGTATTGATGCCGGCGTCAAGATCGAGCCCAAGGACTGGATGACCGAGGGCTATCGCAAGACACTCATTCGTCAGATTTCTCAGCATGCGCATTCCGAAATCGTGGGGCAACTGCCCGAGGGGAATTGGGTGACGCGCGCGCCCACGCTCAAGCGCAAGACCATATTGCTGGCAAAAATTCAGGACGAGGCAGGTCATGGTCTGTATCTGTACAGTGCCGCCGAAACACTGGGCGTGTCGCGCGATCAGATGACGGCCGATCTGCTGTCGGGCAAGGCCAAGTACTCCAGTATTTTCAATTACCCCACGCTTACCTGGGCCGATGTCGGCATGATCGGTTGGCTGGTGGATGGTGCTGCGATCATCAATCAGATTCCCTTGTGCCGCTGCTCGTATGGTCCGTATGCGCGCGCGATGATTCGCGTCTGCAAGGAAGAAGCCTTTCATGCGCGTCAGGGCTATGACTTGCTCATGTCCTTGTGCAAGGGGACGGCGGAGCAAAAGCAAATGGCGCAGGATGCGCTGAACCGCTGGTGGTGGCCTGCGCTGATGATGTTTGGGCCACCCGATCAGGAATCAGTGAACAGCGCACAGTCAGCGCAGTGGAAGATCAAGTTGTTTTCGAACGACGAGCTGCGACAGCGCATGGTGGATCAGAGTGTCCCGCAAGCCGAGTATCTGGGATTGACCATTCCCGATCCAGATCTGAAATGGAATGCTGAGCGCGGTCATTATGATTTCGGTGCGATTGAATGGTCGGAGTTTTACGAGGTCTTGAAAGGCAACGGCCCTTGCAATCGCGAGCGACTGGCAACTCGCAACAAGGCATGGGACGATGGTGCGTGGTTCCGCGAGGGTTTGCAGGCGCATGCAGACAAGCATGCGCAGCGTCGTCAATCCAGGGCGGCCTGAGGAGACACCCATGAGCAAAGAATGGCCTTTGTGGGAAATTTTCATACGCAGTCAGCATGGGTTGTCGCACAAGCACGTGGGTAGCCTGCATGCGCCCGATGCGGAAATGGCGATCAACAATGCGCGCGATGTCTACACGCGGCGCAATGAGGGTGTATCGATCTGGGTGGTGCAATCAGGTGATATCGTCGCCAGCACGCCGAGCGAGCGCGGTGAATTATTCGAGCCATCCAATAGCAAGGTCTACCGCCATCCGACTTTTTTCGTGATCCCCGACGAAGTCGGCAAGCTCTAGTCAATCACGGTATGGATAGCGAAAAATTCATCTGGCTGCTGCGCAATGGCGACAATGCGCTGATACTCTCGCAGCGACTCTCGGGTTGGTGTGGCAAGGGACCTGCGCTGGAAGAAGATATGGCGCTCACGAACACTGCGCTCGATCTTCTGGGTCAGGCCACCTTGTGGTTGTCGTATGCGGGTGAACACGAGGGCGCGGGTCGCAATGAAGATCAGCTCGCCTTTCTGCGCGATGCACCGCAATTCCACAATGTGCTGCTGGTCGAACAGCCCAATCATGATTATGCCGACACCCTGATGCGGCAGTTTTACTTCGATGTCTGGCATTACGAGTGGTTGCAAGCGCTACAGACATCGAGCGACGCGCGTGTCGCCTCCATCGCAGAAAAATCTGTCAGCGAGGTGCGTTACCACCTGCGTCGCAGTACCGATTTGCTGGTGCGTTTGGGTGATGGCTCGGCTGAAAGCCACCGTCGCATGCAATCCGCTGCCGATCAATGGTGGTCGTATACCGGTGAATTTTTTTCGATCGACGCCATTGATCAGGCAATCGCTGCACGTGGCATTGCGCCTCTGCCCGATACCTTGCGTGCAAAGTGGATGTCGCATCTCGCGCAGAGCTTTGATGCGGCCACGCTGACATTGCCGCCGGCAGATGCCTGGATGCACAGTGGTGGCCGTCAGGGTCGACATTCCGAGCATTTGGGTTACCTGCTCGCCGAGATGCAGTTTCTGCAGCGTGCTTATCCCGGAGCCCAATGGTGAAGGCGAGCGATGAACAGCTGTGGCAATGGCTGGAACAAGTCGCTGATCCGGAAATCCCGGTGATTTCAGTGGTGGATCTGGGTATCGTGCGCGGCTGGCGTTGGCTTGACGGTGGGCCGCTGGAAGTAATGATTACGCCGACCTATTCCGGTTGTCCGGCAATGCAGGTGATTGCCGAGGATATACGCAGCGCACTGATGAAGCATGGATTGAGTGAGGTCACGATTACGACCCAATTGTCACCCGCGTGGACGACGGACTGGATGAGCGAGTCCGGCAAGCAGAAATTGCGTGAATTTGGCATTGCGCCGCCAGCGCAGCAGGCCGCTGAAAATGCCATCGATATCTCCGCGATGCTCAGTCGTGATGCGCCCGTGATTGCATGCCCCCAGTGCGGTTCGTCGCACACCCGACTGATCAGCCAGTTTGGTTCCACGGCCTGCAAGGCCTTGTATCGATGCACCGATTGCCTCGAGCCTTTTGATTATTTCAAGCCGCACTGATGAGTCATTTTTACTCACTATCCATAGAGCGCGTGCAGCAGGATACGCGCGATGCGATCATCGTCAGTCTGCATTTGCCAGACGAATTGCGTTCGGTGTTTGCATACCAGCAGGGCCAGCATCTGACCTTGCGTGCCATGATTGATGGCGAGGACGTACGTCGCTCTTACTCGCTATGTTCTGCGGTGCAGGATGAAAAGCTTCAGATTGCGATCAAAAAAGTCAGTGGCGGTGTGTTTTCGAACTGGGCGCATGCGCATCTCAAAGCGGGCATGACGCTGGATGTCATGCCGCCGATGGGGCATTTTCAGGTTCCCTTGCGGCCAGAGCAGTCGCGTCATTATCTGGCTTTCGCCGCTGGTAGCGGCATCACCCCAATCTACTCGATCATCAAGACCAGTTTGCTGGCAGAGCCACACAGTCGCGTGACGCTCGTCTATGGCAATCGGGCATCATCGACCGTGATGCTGCGCGAAGCACTGGCAGATCTGAAAGACCGTTTTCTCGATCGCTTCTCCATCGTTCATGTGATGAGTCGCGAAAAACAGGATATTGATCTCTTCAATGGTCGCATCGATGCCGCTAAATGTCGGGCGCTGGCGGAGCAATGGATAGCTATCGACGACGTGGATGTGGCCTTTATTTGCGGCCCTGAGAGCATGACCCATCAGGTGTCAGAGACCCTGCAATCGCTGGGTATGGTAAAAGATCAGATCAAGACCGAACTGTTTTCCGCTTCCACTAGGGATGCTGCAGCCGCTGCTGCGCGTCGTCAGGCGCGCGCTGGAAATGCTTCAGAACTCGGTACGCAGTGCGAGGTCAGTTTTATTATCGATGGCCATCATCATCAGATAACGATGCAGCGTGATAGTCAGTCTCTGCTTGATGCCGGGCTGGCGCATGGTATCGACATACGTTATGCCTGCAAGGGCGGCATTTGCGCCACTTGTCGCTGCAAGGTGGTGGAGGGCAGGGTGGATATGGATGCCAATCATGCGCTGGAAGATTATGAAATCGCGCGCGGCTTCGTATTGAGTTGTCAGGCCTTCGCTGCGAGCGAGCGTCTGGTACTGGATTTTGATCAGGATAACTGAGAGGAATATCGTGCAGAACACCGACCAGCAAATGCTCGCACAAGCCACTGCCCGGCATATGTATGCGCAGGACAAGGCAACCCAGGGGCTCGGCATCACGCTGGTCGATATCCATCCCGGTCATGCACGCATGCAGATGACGGTGCGCAGCGATATGCTCAATGGTCACGGGATGTGCCATGGCGGATTCATTTTCACTTTTGCCGATTCCAGTTTTGCATTTGCCTGCAATAGCTACAACGTGCAAACCGTCGCAGCGGGCTGCAGCATCGAGTTTCTGGCGCCCGCTTTCGAGGGCGAAATTCTGACTGCTTCCGCCACCGAGCAATCGAAGAGCGGGAAGACGGGGATATATGATGTCGTCGTCACCAACGCCGAAGGCAAAAAGATAGCGCTGATGCGCGGGAAATCGCATCAGCTCAAAGGCGAAGTGATACCAACGTAGCCAGGGAATCGCTGATTAAATGAATGCAGAAAATTTTGTGGCAAGATCAATAGAGCCAAGACATTGAATTTATTGATCCCCGCGTCGCACAGCTACGCTGGCGCTCCACAAAACGCAGATTTATTCAGTGTCTGCCTGGCCTGAAAAAACAAGAAGCGCCGAATCAACCATCGAGGAGACACCGCATGCGCGACCGAGCGGATCTGGAGCCGATAGAAACTGCCAGTCAGGACGAATTGCAATCGCTGCAGCTGCAGCGATTGAAAGCCACTCTGCAGCATGCCTACGCCAATGTGCCGCACTATCGCCAGCGCTTTGACGAAAAAGGTGTGCATCCCGATGATCTGAAATCGCTGGCGGATCTGTCCAAATTTCCATTCACGGGTAAAGAGGATTTGCGCGCCAACTATCCGTTCGGCATGTTCGCTGTGCCGCGCGACAAAGTCGTGCGCATACACGCTTCGTCTGGCACGACGGGCAAGCCAACTGTGGTCGGCTACACCCAAAACGATATTGACACCTGGGCCTCACTCGTTGCGCGATCGATTCGTGCGGCCGGTGGTCGGGCAGGCGATATGGTGCACGTCGCTTATGGATATGGTTTGTTTACGGGGGGGCTCGGTGCGCACTACGGCGCCGAGAAACTCGGTTGCACGGTGATACCGATGTCCGGCGGTCAGACGGAAAAGCAGGTGCAGCTGATCACGGATTTTCGGCCGGACATCATCATGGTTACGCCCAGCTACATGCTCAATATCATTGAAGAATTCGAGCGTCAGGGACTTGATCCTGCGGTCAGTTCCATACGCATTGGCATCTTTGGCGCAGAACCCTGGACCGAGGGCATGCGCGACGAAATTGAGCAGCGCGCTGGTCTGGATGCGGTAGATATTTACGGCCTGTCCGAAGTGATGGGTCCTGGAGTGGCCAATGAATGTATTGAGACCAAGGATGGTCCGGTGATTTGGGAAGACCATTTTTATCCGGAGATCATTCATCCCATCACGGGTGAAGTCATGCCCGATGGCGAGGCGGGTGAACTGGTGTTTACTTCGCTCACCAAAGAAGCCATGCCCGTCATTCGCTATCGCACGCGTGACCTGACACGCTTGCTGCCACCTACTGCGCGTTCTATGCGTCGCATGGACAAGATCGTCGGTCGATCCGATGACATGATGATTGTCCGCGGCGTGAATGTATTTCCGTCGCAGATAGAAGAGCTGCTGTTGCAGCAGCCTGCGCTGGCCCCTCACTATCAGATTGTATTGACACGTGACTTGCATCTGGATCAGTTGGAGGTGCTGGTTGAAACGCGCGAAGAAGTTCGTCATGGCGACGGTGTGCGCGGTGGTGCCCAGCTGGAGCAGATGATCAAATCCTATATCGGTATTTCCTG
>JACCDP011404103.1_pt1 | contig 11482 bp, 7 predicted proteins | sample 7445841 | NCBI WGS metagenome assembly JACCDP01 (sample SAMN15323441, study PRJNA562643) | freshwater metagenome | isolation source: river surface water | place: USA:Blue River Watershed | collected 2017-08-17
GCAACGTCTGCCAGCTGCACAAGCTCGTCAACCCTGACTACAAGGAGCTCTGGGAGTCAGAGCGCAACGCCACCACCGGCTGCGCCGACCTGAAGCGCGCACTCGCCGAACGCCTCACCGCCCACTATGCCCCCGCCCGCGAGCGCTACCAGGAACTCCTCGCACTCCCCCACGAGATCGACAACATCCTGGGCGACGGCGCACAGCGCCTCCTCCCCCTCGTCACCGAGACGATGCGCGAGGTCAAGGAGAGGGTGGGGCTGGCTTAGTGTCTCTCGTCTGGCAATTTTATCCGCGATCCGAAAAGACCCCACACCGCATTGCCGAAATCGCAGCTGTTTTCGCAACACACCACCAGAAGATTTCGAGTGCCGACTTTGACCTGAACAGCAATGACGTGCTAGCAGTCGTCCATGACGATCTCTCCCGAATGGGGATTGAGGTTGAATCGGGAAAAACAAAGGAGCAGAAAATTCCTCGCCCCGTTCGCTTCGCTCGAAATGGCGTAGCGGAAAAATCATTCGAAGTAGATGGATGGGACCCTCAAAGCAACACCATCATTGAGGTTGAGGCTGGGCGAGGAGTTGTGAATAATCAGTGGCTTAAAGATCTATTTGAGGCCTTTGTGATCCCCGACGCGAAGTATCTCGTCATTGCCGTGCGTGCCGAATACAAGGGTGGTAAAGATTTTGAGAGCGTCGCAACGATGCTTGAGACCCTGTACGGCTCACGCCTGCAGATTCCGCTCGCCGGGATCCTGCTAATCGGATACTAGTGTCTCTTCTGTGTGCCACGTTGCTGGCACAAGGCTAGGTACACTCCTACGTGATGCAAGACCCGTACGCTCCTATCCCACGGGCACTCGCTGAACTTGCCCTATCCCGTGCTGCCAAGAGTGGAGCCTCAGATGCTCAATTGGATCTGCTTAGGGCGCGGCTCTACTCTCCAGCCCCAGTGCCCAACGACCTTGTGCGTAGGGCGGCTGCTCAAGCTGGGAAATTAGGTCTCGCGTCAACCTGGAGAAACATCGACGCAACACGATTTACTTTCATTGATCTTTTCGCTGGTATCGGAGGGATGCGCCTCGGAGCAGAGCTGGCGGGAGGACGATGCCTGCAATCAGTTGAGTGGGACCCGGCATGCAAGCACACCTATCACCAAAACTTTGGTGAGGTGCCTGATGGAGATATCACGACGATGAAGCCAAGAAAATCAAAGTTCAAGCAACACGACCTGCTGCTTGCAGGGTTCCCTTGTCAGGCCTTCTCGATTGCGGGAAGAAAAGGCGGATTTGAAGACACCCGAGGAACACTGTTTAGAGACGTAGCTGAAGTTATCGCCGCAAAAAAGCCTGCAGCATTTATTCTTGAGAATGTTAAGGGGCTGGTGCTTCATGACAAGCGTAAAACTCTCCCCGTAATTCTGAATACACTCGCTAGCGCCCCAGTGAAGTACCACCTTGCAGCACCGTCACTTGACGCGAAGCACAGCGCTCGTGGATGGGCAGTACTTAATGCGCTAGATTTTGGAGTCCCTCAACATCGTGAGCGAATCTTTATCGTAGGTTTTCGAGATAAAATGGCTGCAGAGCGTTTTGCATTCCCCGTTCCAGAGACGCCGGGCGATGCACGTAGAACTCTCCAAGACATCCTTGAGGACGGCCCATCCTGGAGGAACCCAGTCGACGCGCGACACTTTATATCTGCTAAATACCTCAATGGCCTCAAGAGGCATCGAGCGCATCACGAAGCTAAAGGTCAGGGATTCGGATACGAAGTCAGGCCTCATGACGGATACGCCAACGCTGTAGTTGTTGGAGGAATGGGAAGAGAGCGAAACCTCGTAAACGCACAGCTGCCAGCAACCTCGGGGACTGAAGAGTTACTCAAGTCTGAAAGAAATGATGCCGGTATCCGAAGGATGACCACCCGTGAGTGGGCCCGCCTTCAGGGTTTCCCTGAGTGGTTCCAGCCGCACCCCACAGACTCGCATGGTTACAAGCAGTTCGGGAACGCGGTAGCGGTTCCTGTCGTCCATGCAGTCGTCGAGGAAGTTCTTCGCGCCATTGAAGGAGCCAATGTCCGATAAGGAGTGGTCGGGAAATGTCGGTGAGTGGGGTGAGCTTTATGCCGCGTGCGAGCTTCTAGCTACAGGAGCGCTTTCCATTGCAGAGCGCCCAACACCGTATCAAGTTCTCGAACTTAAACGTCCCGAGCAACACGGGCTCACGAGCTACACACTGGGCGATCTTGATGTGACAAACAGCTTCACGGGATCTTCTATTCCACGTTCAGAATATTCCCGAGCTGCAGCTCAGTTGAAGCAAGCGATACAAGCCAAAACTGCTGGTGAACGTGCGTTTGGCGTCACTAAAAGCCTGCAAGTGCTACTTGGCACATTGGGCTTTACGAAGCTTTCAGCAGGCAGCGCCGCAAGCTCGGACTTGCACCTAGAGCTGCTTTCTCCTGGAGAGCTCGAGAGGGTCCAGCTCAAGGGGTACAGCATAAAGACGGAAGCAGGCGCTGCTCCAACGCTCTACAACATGTCATCCGGCCGCGACCTGCACTATTCAGTGACTGCCGAGCCTGCTGCGCTTATCGCGCTGAATGAAGCCCTTACCAGAGGTGGAAAGGGTAGACAAGACGCCATGGCTGCCTTCGCGGCGACTGGCCCACTCATTGAGCCTGGCACGGACGCTTATCCGCAGATTGTCGGCTCAGAGGATTTCAGCTCGAACTTGCGAAGTATCGATGGAGATGCGCCGCGCCTGCTCGCTCTGGCTGTCCTCGAGTTTTACTTCTATGGCGCACGAAGATGCTCAGATGCAATCAGTGCTATCGCGCACAAGAACCCACTGGGGAACTTAAAGCCTAACGCGTACCACCTTAAGTATTCGCAGCTTTGGCGCGAGTTTGCGCTTGGTCTGCCAGGAGCAAAGGAATACACGGGGTATGGTGCAAATCAAGGTGGAATTCTGAGGGTTAAGGCAGACCTCTCCATAGAGGCGGTGCCGGCAACGCGAGAGGGCGGGGGTGACTTGCTGTCAAGCACGGTATTCGATGCGCCCTCATTCAAGCGCTGGCTTACAGGAAAGGGACTGAAGGCCCTGACCATCGTGGATTCAAGCCATGCGACGCTAATTCTCCCATGGCAAATTCGGTGGATCAGCCAGAAGCCATAGGCTTAGGCACTTCAAACAGCACGAAGACCTCCCGCACCACGCCGCATACCTGACACAGATTTGGGTTATCGTGCCCGCATGTCGGACGCTATTTACGCACCACCAAGCACAGCCCTCCTTGAGTCCCTCAGGGGCTTGGGCTATTCGGCCTCCACTGCTGCAGCGGACATTATCGATAACGCCGTGTCAGCCGGTGCCAAGAACATCTGGGTCATGAATGATCTCGTGGCAAGCGTGGGTGACTCTTACGTCGCCTTCGCAGATAACGGATTTGGCATGTCCGAGGAGCGCCTTCAAGAAGCCATGATCGCTGGATCCAGGGACCCCCGGAAAGTTTTGGCTGAAGGAGAGCTAGGACGCTTTGGCCTAGGTCTTAAGACTGCATCCCTGTCGCAAGGACGACGGCTAACCGTCTGGTCTAAATCGAAGGGCGCCAGCCCATCCATCTGCCAGTGGGATCTTGACCGCATTAACGAAGGCCAGGGTTGGCAGCTATTCCGCTCCCCGCAAACCCGCGCAGACAAAGAGCACCTCGAAGGAGTTCTTAGCCGAACACGGCTCAATGAGGCTGAGTCTGGAACAATTGTGATGTGGTCCAATCTTGATCGATTTCTGGAGCTTAATGAGAAAGAGATCGTAGATCTAGAACTGCTAGAAGAAGATGGCGCTACCAACGAACAAGTTATGGCGAGAAAAGTGCAAGAACTCATTGACCACGCTGCACGGGTGTTTCATCGATTCTTGACGCCACAAGGAGATCAGCCTGCACGCCTAGCGATATCAAAACTATTTGCTGATGGATCTGAATATGTTGCATTCCCATGGGATCCATTCCTCGAGACTCAGAAGTTCGCATCGAACAAAACCCAGTATGAAGCCGATCAGCGTGTCCTTAAGCGTCAACCAGGAGAAGCGCTCATTAAGCCAGTAATTCTGCCTCACCGAGATCAACTTCCTGATGAAACCTGGAACATGCTCGGAGGCCAGTCTTCCTTGATCAGCCTCCAAGGGTTTTACGTATACCGCGAAGAACGTTTGATTCATATCGGTGGCTGGCTAGACCTTGATTACGCGCCAGACGATCACTATAAGTTGGCCCGGGTTGCAATCTTCCTAAGCAACACAGGTGATGCGCAATGGAAGGTGCCAGTAGATAAATCAAGCGTCCAGATTCCTGCATCAGCCCTCAAGGTTCTACAGCAAATTGCCCGTACCACACGCCGCAAGGCTCAAGAGGTATATCGGGGGCGACCACGAGGTCCAAGAATTCCTGGCACTCGCTCATCGCAGGCTTTGGTGCCGATCTGGAAAGAGCAGCGGCACGATGACGAAGGGCGCCGCCGCACCTCATTCCGGGTCAACCGAAGCCATCCTCTGGTCAAGGCTGCTGCCAAAGATCCAAAGGCCATAAGCTCTCTTCTGAGCGCTATCGAAGATGGCATGCCCTATTCGGACATAAGAATCGCAATGAGTGAGCGGGACGGCGGTGTTGTGGGCGTCCCGGATGTACCGACCAGCGTTGAGCAATTGCGGTCTGCGATCGAACTGGTCGCAGGTCTAGGAGAAACTCGCTGCGAAACGCTTAAGCGCATTTCAGAGTCAATTGCCCCATTTGATTCACATGAGTATCGAAACGCGGTAGCTAGATTACGTGAAGAATGGAATTGTAAATGGGCTGAAGACAATGGCTGAGGATTTGCGCCTTGCGAGAATACATTCGATAGCGCGCCATTTCTACTTGTCTGTCCCTGAGAGCAGTCCGCCAATGGAGCTTTCGGCGCTGCGTATGGTGGTTGAAAGAATTGCAGATTTGTTGACGTCTTTGGATCCAGAACCAGCGGAGCCGAGCTACCGAAGTTTGGTGGACGCCGCCATAGTAGAGATTCGCCACCACCGGATCGTTTTTAGCACAGACAGCGTCATCGAAGTAAATGCTTCCGAACACGTTTCTGGAACTCTACCGAGTAATTGGCTCGCTGAAGGCAGCAATTGGAGTTCACGAGGATATTGGCGCCGGTACAAAACTTGGCTTTCTAAAGACCGTTCCCCTTCCAAGCTCGAATCACTCGAAAAAGTCACGGATAACATTATTGGCCGATTAGGTAATCCCGCATGGAACGCGGCGCGATGGGACCGGCGAGGTGTCGTGGTCGGCCAGGTGCAATCTGGAAAAACTGAAGCGTATATCGGGGTTATAGCTAAAGCTATTGATTCTGGATACAAAACGATTGTCGTTCTGGCTGGAATTCATAATGATCTTCGCGCCCAAACCCAATCTCGTATCGATAAAGGCATAATCGGCCATACCATCTTGGATAACGAGCAATTCCAGCGCACTCGCGTTGGCGTAGGGATGCTCCCGCCATTTCAACGCCAAGTTGAGCAAGAGATTATCCCAATGACATCTGGGCGGAATGACGGTGATTTCTCTGACGCTGTTGCGAAACGCTACACGAACCCAGAAACCACACACTTATTCGTGATCAAGAAGAATGTCACGGTTCTTAAGCGTATGAATGATTTCTTCTCCTCCAACAACGGCGCTACAGAAATGCCTTTTCTCTTGCTAGATGACGAGTGCGATCAAGCATCGGTCAATACGAATGAAGATATGGATCCAACCAAAACCAACAAAGAGATTAGAACTCTTCTTGGTCGGTTCAGCAAGTCATCTTACGTTGGATTCACTGCGACACCATTTGCCAACATCTTTATTCATCCTGATGCCGCTACCGTTGAGCAGGGTGCTGACTTGTTCCCCAAAGACTTCATACACCATTTGAAACCGTCGCGTGAATATTTCGGTGCTGAAAGACTATTCGGGATCGGAGAAGACGTTTCTCACGAAGACACTGTGCAGGATCCGGAACTGGTGGTCCAAGTCGATGATTGGGTTGAATGGATTGCACCGCGGCATAAACGAACCTTCTCGCCAGGGCCTCTATCTGAGTCGCTGCTTCAGGCGCTCGCGGATTTTGTTGTAGGAGCAGCCGTTAAACGACTCCGTTACGGCACGCCAGCACAGTTGGACTTTGACCCAGAGATTGGACCACACGTCACCATGTTGATTCATGTGACGCGATTTGTTGATGTCCAGAAACTGGTCACAGCGCAGATCCAAGACGAAGTTAAGCTGATGCGCGCGGAGCTCATTGGTGGGACCAGTCAGCCAGCATCATGGGCTAGACGCTTAGAGCATGCTTACGAGCGGCTAGTCGAAACGAACTCCGTAATGAAGCGCACGCTCCATGATGACCAGCAAGGATGGGCTATCGGCAAAGATTTCGACTACCGAACGGTGCTAACGCTTGTACGAACTATGCTTGACGAATTGGAAGTCGCTGAAGTTAATGGAACTATTGAGGACGGTCTTAAGTACGACACTGCAAAGCATCGCTTCCTCGTAGCAGTTGGCGGAGATAAGCTCTCCCGTGGACTGACACTTGAGGGGCTGACGATTTCATATTTCCTCCGTAGCGCTGGCACCTGGGACACGTTGATGCAGATGGGGCGTTGGTTTGGATATCGACCAGGTTACCTGGACTTGTGCAGGGTGTATATGCCTACAGATCTGAGCATCGCATACGAGCAGATCACCCGCGCAATCGCCGATCTAGCAGCACAATTCGATACCATGTCCGCGTCAGGTTCTACGCCAGATGATTTCGGCTTCCGCTTGAAAAAACTAGCGTCTGGACAACTACCAACGCGAAAAGGAGCGATGAAACACGCTAAAGTCCTCTTGGAAACATTTCACAGTGAAACCTTACTCGAAAAACTATACTTTCCAACAAGCGGTGCAGCCTTAGATCGAGCACGCGACTCCCTGACGCATATTTTTGATGTTTGCTCCACTACAAATAGTTTGATTACACTTGGCAATCCTAAGGGGGATTCAGCAATTAGAGGCTTTCGCGGTGTAAGCGCTGCGGTTATCACAAACTTCTTGAGCGGCGCGGACCTACCATTGGCCGGATTAGAAGAACCGAACCCAGAACTTTGCAAGTACATCGAAGCTCAGGCACAGCAGGGACGCCTCATTGATTGGACTGTTGCGTTCATCGGGATTCGCAAGGCCCCCGAGGATCGACCTAGTCTCAAATTGGGGAGTTTCGAGATAATCCCAGGCCTGCGCCGCACCCAAGGCACCGCGTCTAGTTCTCACAGAAGGATTAAGAACTTGTCCAGCATGAAAGATGAAGCTTTGGACTTAACTGAAGCGGAGCTTGAAGCGGCAGAGCAACTTCGCCGACATGAATCTGAAACGTTCAGACGAGATGTACCGTTGAAGCGCGAACATTACCGGCGGGCAAGGAGTAACCATAAGGCACTATTGCTTTGCTATCCAATAGTGAAAGAGGATCCTGGGCCTAACACGCCAATCAGCATCACCTGGGCGATTTCATTTCCGCATATCGAAGGAGAGGTTCGAACCGAGTATTACGTGACACCAGCAGAGCTTAGGCGGCGTGTAGGCATTGACGATGAAGCAGTGGAGGATGCCAATGAATAAGGTTTCAGCGACGTTGCAGTTTGTTGCTGCAGAAGCGGCTCGCTCAGGACGGTCGGTCAACCAGCTGATTCTTCCAGATTCAAAGATTTCGGCGGCGTGCATTGGCTACAAGGATGGTACGGCGGCGCTAGGTATATCAGTAACGGAAGCCGAGATGAACGCGATCGGCGAGCTATCCGATGCTAACGGAGTTGAGTTCTTGACTGAGCATGATTCTGTTAGCTCTGGGAGATGGTTCCTTATTCACGCGCTGGAGGCAGAGGATCTCCCCCTCTTTGGACCGATCGCTGATGACCTTGCTGAGGCACTTTTGTCGGGTAGCCGACCTGATGCACTTATTGCCCTTGGTGACGCGATGCGGCGCTGGCTAAACTTCCTGAGGATTGCCAGAAAAGGCCTCAGTCCAGAGGCACAACTTGGACTTTGGGGAGAGCTTGAAACTCTTCGCCGGGCAGCACGGTCCTGCGGGTGGAGTGATGCAATTAGTGCTTGGGTTGGGCCAAGCCACGCTGCTCAAGACTTCATTTTTGGCTCATGGGCAGTAGAAGTGAAAACAACCGTGCATCCACGACAAGGTGTCAAGATCGCCTCACTGGAGCAACTCGATGATGAGCCATGGGATGCGCTCTACCTGCTGCATCGCACTGTGAAGGTGGTCGCGCCCGCTGAAGCGCCAACCCTTAAACAGCTGGTGCAATCCATCAGGGAAGATCTACCTGCAGGCGAGCGCAATCTAATCGATTTTGAAACTCGATTGCATGCGGCCGGCTACCACATGGCGCATGAGAATAGGTACGGTAAGCACGGCATTATCCATGAATCTGCAACCCTTTATCTCATCCAAGATGGATTCCCACGAATCCTGAGAGAGGGGCTCCATTCGGGGATTATCGAGGCGAAGTACAGAATCGCCTTGAACACTGCCGCAGACTTTACCTGTGAGATTTCTGCGGCTTCAACTGTGGCGCAACCGCTCCTTACTGAGATGCTCAAGTGACGAGCGCGCAGCCAAGCCTGAAGCAGTGGGCGGCTGAGGCACGCCGCATTGCAAAGTTTCGTGAGGAAGGACTCCCTAGCGAGAACCTCTTGCGAGTCTTCCTTGACACGATGAAACGGGCAGATCTAACTCTTCCCGAAATTGAACCCTCATATTTCCGGAGGCCATACGCTGGAAACGAGATCGGTCTTGACGGCTGGGGTGTAGAAGATGACGAAACCGTCGGCGAGGAAGCTGATATCGCCAGGGCAATCAGGCTCCACATCGTTGCATTTGTCCACTCAGACGCCACGGAAGACAGCACCCTGACACAAAGTGCTATTGACGACGCAATCTATCGCGCGGAGCAGTTCTTTTTGCAGTCATCGATTTCGGGCCGATCGAAAGCCCTCTACCAAGATATCGCTGATTCCTCTGGGGCGGCTGACGCCGCCGAGTACATTTTCCGAAACTACGCCAGCATCACGGAGATTGCCCTCCATGTGCTTTCCGATTTGCCCCTTGATGAAGCGGTAGATCTTGAAGCAACCTTAACTTCGACACAGGTCGGTGAAGCCAGGCTCCACCCAGATATTTGGGGGATTGAACGACTATTTCAGGCTTCGATCGAGCTTCAAGAACCTGAAAACTCTGATGTGGTCCTTGACTTAAGCCAGACCAACGAAGACGGAGCGCGCCTGGGTCATCCAGTCACAGCCGTCGGACAGACGAATGGCTGGGAAGTCTACGTAACGGCGTTTACAGGAGCTCAACTCGTTCGGTTCTACGAGAAATACAAGCTCCGGCTAGTAAATGAAAATGTTCGTGCCTTCTTGCAGTTTAAAGGTGCGACGAATAAGGGAATTAGGACCACCATCGAAGAGGAGCCAAGCCAATTCATCTCATACAACAACGGGATCTCGATTGTTGCGAGAGCCGTAACGGGTGCCACGATCACTGCTGAAGAGGGTGCTGAAAATGCGCCGTATGAAATGCTCTATGCAATTGAAGGCGCCCAGATTGTAAACGGCGGACAAACCACGGCTGCGCTCTACCACGCTTCACAGGATCCAGTTGCGAGTCAAAACATCTCAGAGGTTCGAGTCTTTGCAAAAATCACAGTTCTCCCTGATGAGGACGAGGATGCTAGGGAGTCCGCAATCGCAAAGATTGCCCGTTATGCAAATTCGCAGAACTCGATCAAGTCGTCCGATCTTGAAAGCAATTGGGGCTATTTCCGTGATCTTGCAAAGGCGGCGGAAATCTGTCCTGTCCCAGAAGATGCGGGAGTGAATGCAGACACAATCTGGTTCTTCGAACGCTCGCGTGGCCGCTTCGCAGAAACGAAGCAGATCAATGGTCCAGACTGGCTCGCTTTACACCCAGAGGGCCAGGTGATTGATAAGACACTCTTGGCCGATGTCATGAACTGCGTGACTGAGCGCCCATTTGATGCTCAAAAGGGCGGTGAAGGGTTAATCAAGAACTACCTCAAGTGGCTCCGACCACGCAACAAAGTTGATGGTCGCCATAAGGACCAAACGCCCCGTGGCTTTGCCTTTTTTGGGGATAACCAGTTCCATGCCCATGCTGACCATGATGACCTCGAGCAGGAGTGGCAAGGTGTGGTCGCAAGCGTAATTGTCCGGCGTGCGCTTGAGAAGATCTTCGAAGACACTGAGGGTTGGATGCGAACCATTCAGATTCGCTACGTGCTTGCACTTGCCTACAGGACCTTCTCAAAAGATGACTGGCTTGCTATCTGGGCATCCCAGGATGTCGAGTCTTTTTACAGAGGCCTGCTTGCGGGCCGCTTCCGTGAGCAGAAAACCTTTGCGGAGTGGGGCCGTGCTGCAGGTGAAATTGTCGAGCAGCGGATTAAGAAGATGAGCCGAGACTCTGGGACCGCCATCAACGACATCGCCAAGCAACGCGCATCATGGCAGCCAGTCTTGGACGCTGCCAGGCGAAAAGGTTTGATTTAGCACTGAGACTGTTCTCGCTCGACTTAATCTTGCCGCTCATTCCTCTCTCCTTGGGCAGACGGCGCAGTAGAGGAGCGCGGCACCCGATGCGCCATAGGGAAAGAACTCGCCGGGTACAAGGTGCGCCTTGGTGAGGCGGGAGAGGTGGCCACACTTGAATCGGCCGCGTACCCCCTTCTTGACCCCGCCACGCTTTACGACGCGCCTTAGGAAGAGTGCCTTCGGATCGCTACTCATGAGCAAACTCGCTTTGATCCGCGGGCCCTTTCCCACGGCAGACCCTTCACACCCACGTGCCCTTCGCGCGCGGTGCGCTCGAAGATCGGTGTGCGCAGGTCGAGGCGATCGATGATTCCTGCAGGTGAGAAGTCGAACGACTGCAGCTCCTGCTGGATCGCCTTGAGTTCTGTTGTGCTTGATCCATCCGCCTGGATGTGGATCGCCACGGGCTGCTCCACGCCTATGGCGTATGAGAGTGCGATCTCGCAGCTAGAGGCGAGGCCACTCCGCACCACGTGCAGTGCCGCCTGACGCGCAGCGTATGCGGCGGAGCGATCCACCTTGGTGCCGTCCTTCCCACTGAAGGCGCCACCGCCGTGGTGCGCCACGCCGCCGTACGTGTCGGCAATCACCTTGCGTCCGGTGAGGCCAGAGTCGGCGAGCGGTCCGCCCGTGACGAATCGCCCCGCCGGATTCACGTGCGCCACCGTCTCCGCGTTGGCGTACGCGCCAAGCTCTTTGAGCGCGAGACCCGTCAGCACGGCGCGGACATCGTCGATCTCCACATCCGCCGCATGCTGCGCCGAGAGCACAAAGGCCGTTACCAC
>JACCDP010360864.1_pt1 | contig 11480 bp, 9 predicted proteins | sample 7445841 | NCBI WGS metagenome assembly JACCDP01 (sample SAMN15323441, study PRJNA562643) | freshwater metagenome | isolation source: river surface water | place: USA:Blue River Watershed | collected 2017-08-17
AGTGGGCACGCAATAGCTCGCGCTGGGTCAGGGTAAATTTCCTTGAATGGGTTTAGTGCAGATGGCGTTTCAGGTATTCGCTGATCTGGCGCGCTGCGTAGCTTGAGATGTCGCTGTCGAATTGTTTCACGATTCGTTTACCGACTTTATCCGAGAATTGTTTACGCAGTATGCCGAGGAAAGCGGGAGGTGCTACCACCACCAGACTATCGTAACGGCTTGCCTCGTAGCCCTTATCAAGCAATGCCGCAAGCTGACGCGAGAAATTTTCTTCATCATGCACGACCTTGCTGACGCGTGGTTGGGCAGTGTGAGAATGCTGACGATTTCCCTTTCCGCAAAAACGGCCTCTGGCATCATGATGAAACTCTGCATCAGAAAATCTACCCTCGGGGTTCAGTAGGTCTTCAACTTCGCTGAGTTGGTCCAGGTTGCCATCGTTCTCAAAAATTCTCGCTCGCGTTCTGTCGGCGATGATCACCCATTGCTTTGCCATCTGTATGCCCCCTAAGGCTTGCAGGATTGGACGCGTATCGTCACATCATGTGTCAGCCAACTTTCGAATGCTAGGCGCAGTCCGGGTGCGAAAAATTGATACCGCTCAAGCAGGGTCGTGAGCGTCGATTTTACTGTTCGTATACCTGATGAACGAATAGCAAATATGGAAAAGTTACACACGCACTATGACAATCTGAAGGTTGCTCGAGATGCGCCACCCGAGGTTATTCGGGCGGCTTACAAGACGCTATGCCACAAGTTTCATCCGGATCGGCATGCTGGCAGCGAGAAAGCAACCCAGACTTTTCAGCTGATTAACAAGGCCTATGAGATTCTTTCAGACCCTTCGCGTCGCTCCCATCATGACGCCTGGATTGCCAAGTGCGAGACGCAAGACATCCGAAGTGCCATGCAGCCACCCGAGACAATCTGGAACGGACGCGAGCGACGTCGACGCCCCTCAGTATTCAGAGCCAGTCAGCCACTGACCCCTATCTGGCAGGAGTTGATCGATCAGGCAAGCCGACCGGCGATCACCATTGCGTTGTGGGCATCGCTAGGCTTAATGGGTGTCATGCTGGTGTTGCTATTTCAATTCTAGAGCGGGTCTGATCGGGCGCTGGTGCGAGACTCAGTCGTCGTTACCGAACACGAACTGGGTCTGACCAGGGGAGCCGCCGGTACCGCGTCGCCCGCGTGTCACGCGCATCGGATTAACCAAAAGGCTGCTAGGAACTAGCCGGTTAACTGAGCATCGGATCGCGAGTAGTTGTTCAGTGCGCACCAAGCGCACCAGACTCAGCATCACCTGACGCGAGAGCCAGACTTCGCGTGCGCTGTCACCCGTCCGGGCAGATGAGCGCAAGAAGGTATCCATCAGAATTTCAGAAGTTGGGGTGGGATCTGAAAGGCAGTTAGTTTGCATGGTCGCACTCGTTATCCTTTTAGTTGAGATATATCGGGGTGTTAAAAAAGGAGAAAAGAGTCTAGCGGTAATCCCTCAGAAATACAGCGTAGTCCGATTGAGACAAGTCAATCGCGCGCCATCATTCATGAAGATAAGCAATTCGTCTTGCTAACGAATTCTGATGAGCGGCCAAGCGATCGCTGATCGAATTTTTCATTAGCTGAGAATAGCAGGAGCTTGTGCTGGAGGGTTGGGTATGCGGCACGTACAACAAGAGCGGTATAACAACGCAGGATGATGCAATTGCCCTAATCCGTTTGCGTTCAATCAAGTAGGGTGATCAACAAAGGCACAGAATCTACCGACCGTCTGCCAGTACCGAATTTTTTAGCCAACGGGAGGTCACCATGGAGCAGCTCAGCGGGCGCCACAGGGCGCAACTTGAAGAAATTCTGGCGCAGCGTGAGAAGGCGCTACGTGAAGATATTCAGCGAGAGTTGATTCAGCAAGAAGACTTTGCTCAGGTCGCAGGTGAGTCGCCCGATCCGGGGGACCTGTCGTTTGCCGACTTGTCGGTCGATCTTGGTAATGCCTCGGTAACCCGCGATTTACATGAGCTTCGTGCGGTCGAGCAGGCGCGTCAGCGTCTGCGGAGTAGTCGTTACGGTGAATGTGTCAGCTGCGGCTACCCGATACCCTTTGAGCGACTGCTGGTGATGCCCACCTCCGAAAGATGCGCGCGCTGCCAGCAGAATTTCGAGCACACCTACCAAGGCGGCAAACGGGGCGCTTCGATGTAGTTTTGCCAGCAGCGGTATCATCCACACGCCCGCGCACCCTGCGGGCGTGATTTTTGGAGCTTTGGATGATTCGCAACACCGCCCTGATTTTTGCGCACGCTGTGCGTATGACCCGCCGCGACTGGCGCGCTGGTGAATTGCGCTTTTTGTTGATTGCGCTGGTGATTGCGGTTGCCGCATCGTCGGCGGTCGGTTTTTTTGTGGATCGTATGAATCGCGCACTCAGTCGCGATGCTGCGCAATTGCTCGGCGCTGACCTGTTGATACGTAGCGACTACCCATTAAATCAGGCATGGCGTGCAGAAGCTGAGCGGCTCTCGCTATCGCTGGCCGATACCGTGACCTTTCCGAGTATGGCCAGTACCGGTGATGGCGAGCAGGCCGACACCCGGTTGGTCGCCGTAAAAGCTGTATCTTCGGGCTATCCCTTGCGTGGTGCCTTGCAACTAGAGCGCGCTGGCAGCATCGAGACTGCGCGCGGTGCACCCAAGCGTGGCGAGGTCTGGGTGGATGCCAGTTTTCTTACTTCACGGCAGATTGCGCAAGGTGCGAAGCTGAAGCTGGGAGAGGGCAGCTTCCGGATTTCAGCGACGATTTTGCTGGAGCAAGACCGCGGCGCCGGTTTCATGAGCTTCGCCCCTCGCGTGATGATCGCGCTGGAAGATTTAGCGGCCACCGGTCTGCTGCAACCCGGCTCACGGATCACCTATCGTTTACAAGTAGCGGGTGACCCGGACAAGCTGCGTGCCTACCGCTTGTGGCTGGAGGATCAGATCAAGGCCAATGATACCCGTGGCGTTCAGTTGGAAGCCCTCGATGCGGGGCGTCCCGAGATGCGAGCCACCCTGGATCGTGCACGCCAATTTCTGGCGCTAGTGAGTCTGCTAACGGCGATGTTAGCGGCACTGGCGATTGCGCTGGCGGCTCGGCGCTTCATGCAACGTCATCTGGATGGTGTAGCGATGCTGCGCTGCCTCGGGCTTCAGCAGCATGAGGTGACACAGATCTACCTGATTGAATTTTTACTGATTGGTCTGGCCGGTGGCCTGATTGGTGCTGTGGCTGGATTCGGCGCCCACTTCTTGTTGTTGCAGTGGTTGGGCTCATTAATGCAAGTTGCGCTACCGTCACCCGGTTGGCTGCCCTTGTTGCAGGGCGTACTGACGGGTTTGCTATTGCTGCTTGGTTTTGCACTGCCGCCGGTGCTGCAATTACGAAACGTGCCGCATAACCGCGTCATCCGCCGCGAGCAACCCGTACCGCAGCCATTCACGCTAGCGGGTTACCTGATCGCGCTGGTGTGTTTTGTGACGCTACTACTTTGGCAGACCGGCGAGCTGAAGCTAGGGCTCTGGACTGCGGGTGGTTTCGCCGCCGCACTTTTACTGTTCGCTGGTTTTGCCTGGGTACTTCTGCGTGTATTACGCTGGTCGCGAACATCGCTGGACGCGCCTGCCTGGCGCTTTGCGTTAGATTCATTGAGGCGTCGCCCGGCGTCCAGTGTGCTGCAAATTGTGGCGCTGGCACTTGGCTTGATGTCGTTGCTGCTACTCACAGTGACACGCCATGATTTGCTCGCTGCGTGGCAGCAATCCGCACCACCTGATGCGCCGAATCATTTCATCATCAACATACAGCCCGAGCAGCGTGCGCCAATAGAAAAAATTCTGCGTGCCAATGGGATTGCCGAAGTACCGCTTTACCCCATGATTCGCGGTCGACTGATTCAGCGTAACGATACGGTGATCAGCCCCCAGACTTTTACTGAAGAGCGTGCGCAGCGACTGATTGAGCGAGAGTTCAATTTGTCGACCATGCCATCGCTACCACCTGCGAACACCATCGTTCAGGGGCGTTGGTTTGATACATCGGCGCAGCAAGAATCCTCGGTTGAGCAGGGCATCGCCAAGACACTCGGTTTGAAGCTAGGTGATCGCTTGCGCTTCGATGTTGCCGGCGTACCGGTTGAGACTACGATCACGAGCATTCGCAAGCTGGACTGGGGATCAATGCGGGTGAATTTCTTTGTCATTCTTGACCCGGCTGCGGGTGCTACCTTGCCCAGTACCTGGATCACCGCCGTTTACTTGCCACCATCGAAACAAGCATTGGTGAATCATATGGTTCGTGATTACCCCAACTTGACGATCGTCGATGTCGGCAGCATGGTGACGCAGGTCCAGCAAGTCATTAGTCAGGTGGTAAGCGCGGTCGAGTTCTTGTTTTTGTTCACCCTTGCTGCTGGAGTGATGGTGCTTGCTGCAGCGATGCTGGTCTCACAGCATGAGCGAGCGCATGAGTCAGCCTTGTTACGCGCGCTGGGCGCGACTCGCGCTCAGTTATCGAATGCACAGTGGGTCGAGTGCGTGCTGGTGGGTAGTAGTGCGGGCTTGCTGGCAGCACTGGGTGCTACAGCGGTTGGTTGGGTGCTGGCGCATCAGGTACTGGATGTGGACTGGATTTTCAGGCCGACGGTCTTCCTTGCGGGCTTGGCCTTGGGTGTAGTCAGCGCCTTGGCAGGTGGCTGGTTTGGCTTACATCGCGTCCTGTCGAGACCGCCCATACTCACCTTGCGAGAAGGCTGAGTACCGTCAAGCATTATCGGTCGCACCCCACGTAGAGTCCTCTCCACGTTACTGCTGGTGGAGAGACTACCGATGCAAAGATGCGGGCTGATGTGCTTTGTTGCGATCTACATCGCACTCTGTGTCGCCGGGTGTTCGTCGATGGCGCCCGGGATACAGTTTTCCAAGGCGAGCGTCGCCGGCGGTGACGAAGCCAAGGAGGTGAATCCTGCGATCGAATTGATCACGCCTGCCTTGGTCAAGTCGGAACAGCAGGAACGCGAGCAGCGCACACTGGAAGATATCAGCGTACTGATGCAGGCCGCTCAGCCGTATCGGGTTGGCGCGGGCGATGTGCTCAGTATCGTTGTTTGGGATCATCCAGAATTGTCGGCGACCATGTTGCCACCGCAACCGGCTGCGGGAATGGGGCCGATCGGTGTTGCTGCCAGCCCGATGCAGCCTGGCTCTGGCTTTGAGATCGACCAGAACGGTATGCTGGATTTTCCGTACGCCGGTCGAATCAAGGTCGTTGGCCTGACACCCAGCGAGATTCATGCGCTACTGAGTAAGCGACTCGCAAGCTATTTACGCGATCCCAAGGTCACGCTCAAAGTTCAGCATTACCGCAGTCAGCGTGTCTATGTCGACGGCGAAGTCAAGCTGCCCGGTGTGCAGCCAATCAACGATATGGCCATGACACTGACAGAAGCCATCAATCGCGCGGGTGGTATCAATCCGGTCGCAGATCAAAGTCGTGTACTGCTCACCCGCGAACATAAAACCTACACGATCAATTTGCCGCAGCTGGTTCAACGGGGCATCAACCCTTCCTCCATCATGCTAGCCAATGGCGATCTGGTTCGGGTCATGTCGCGCGACGATAACAAAGTTTTTCTCTCCGGCGAAGTCAGCTCACCGCGTGCGCTACCGATGCGTAACGGACGACTCACGCTGAATGAGGCTTTAGGTGAAGCAGGGGGTATCAATCCAGTAACTGGTGATGCACGCAAGGTGTATGTGGTGAGGCGCTCGGTCGGTGCATCGCGTGTCTACCAGCTGGATGCCAACGCACCCGGTGCATTAGCGGTTGCCGAAGGATTCGAGCTGCAACCCAAGGATGTGGTGTATGTCGCTGCGACCCCACTCACCAACTGGAGTCGTACGGTGAGCGCGATGATTCCTGGTTCGTTGCCGACCGCAGTGATTGCCACCACACCGCCGCCCGGACGTTGATTGTCACGCTCTCTCTACCTCATCCTCGGAAACTGATCGAATGTCGCAACCCAATCTGCAGCTGAGTTATACGGGCGAACCGCCCCTGATTTTGTCGGATGATCATACGACCGAGCTACGCAGCTACCTCGATATTCTGCTTCGTCATGCATGGATGATCGGCTGGGTGACGTTGATCGTCACGCTTCTCGGCACCTTGTATGCCTTCACTGCGCGACCGGTGTATGAGGCAAGCTTGATGGTTCAGGTGGAGGAGAAGGGGCAGCGCGATCCGAAAAACATTCTCGGCGAAGCGGGCGCCATTATCGATTACAAGACTGCCGCCTCTGCAGAAGTCGAGTTGATACGCTCCCGCTTGGTGATTGCGCGTGCAATCGATCGCTTAGGCTTGAACATTACTGCGCGACCGGAGCGCTTCCCGATCATCGGTGGGCTAATCGCAGCCACCGGTCTTGCAGAGCATCTGCCTGCATTGCGTGGTCTGGGCGGTTACGCTTGGGGTGATGAGCGCATTGAGGTGGGCGTATTCGATGTGCCAGAGTATCTGGAAAACCGGTCGTTCAGCCTACGCGTATTGGGGGCTGGGCGCTACCAACTGAGCGATGCAGACAGTGGAATCAGTATTGAAGGTCGTACTGGCCAAAGCCTGAACGAGATCACGGCCTATGGGCCACTTGATCTGCGTATCGACAAGCTGTCGGGTGTGGCGGGGACGCGATTTTTACTCGTCTGTCGGTCACGTATAGCAGCGATCGAGGCGGTGCAGAAGTTGCTGGATGTACAGGAGGTTGGCAAGCAATCCGGCGTGATCGTAGCAACGCTGAAAGGTGGCAGCGCAGTAGAGGTCTACCGACTACTCACCGAGATCAGTCGTGAGTATCTCGCACAAAATAGTGCGCGGCGTACTGAAGAAGCTGATCGCTCACTGGCCTATTTGAATCAGCGACTTCCTGATGTCAAGCAACAGCTGGAGCAGGCCGAGTCGCGCTATAACGCATTTCGTAATGCACATGGCACGGTCGACGTTGGCGAAGAGGGCAGACTCAATCTGCAACGATCATCGGCTGCACGCACCCGAAAAATCGAGCTTGAGCAAAAGCGTTCCGAGCTACTTTCACGCTATACCGCCGCGCATCCGGCAGTGACTGCGATCGACCAGCAAATCCGGGAGCTGGCGCAAGAGTTACGCGATACCGCAAGCCAGCTTCGACAGCTACCGCTGCTCGAGCAAGAGATGGTAAGGCTGACTCGCGAGGTAAAGGTCAATAGCGAGCTCTACACCGCACTCACCACCTCGGCACAGCAGCTGCAACTAATTACCGTTGCGCGAACCAGCAATGTACGCTTGATTGATGCGCCCGAGCGGCCAGACCAACCGGTGACACCGAATCGGCCACGGATTATTGCGGTCGCCATGTTTCTCGGACTTTGTATCGGTGTGATGCTGGCCTTCTTGCGACGCTCGATTCGGCGCACAGTCGACGATCCAGAACAGCTTGAGCGTATGTTCGGCCTGCCGATCTATGCCAGCATTCCGCACAGTCAGGTACAGCAAACCATGGTCGCCGCCAGCCGTGATCCGACCAAGTTACCCCTGTTGTCGCGGGTCGCTAGTATGGACGTGGCAGTCGAAGGCTTACGGAATTTACGAAGTGCGCTGCAGTTCTGCATGAAGCAAAGCAGTAACAATATTGTCCTGATCACCGGGCCGACAGAAGGTATCGGTAAATCATTTTTATCGGTCAATCTGGCAGCGATCATGGCCGCTTCTGGAAAGCGCGTCCTACTGATCGACGGCGATCTGAGAGATGGTCAGTTACATCGCTATTTCCATAGTGAGCGCGCCAACGGTTTATCAGATCTGCTGAATGGCGCTCAAATCGAGCATGTGCTTCGTCCCTCTGTACTGGAGAACCTCGATTTCATTGCTACCGGGGTCTTGCCACCGAACCCGGCTGAGTTATTGCTTCGAACCGAGCTTACGTCGATGTTAGGCCAGCTCGCACCACAATACGATCTGGTGCTGATTGATGCAGCACCGCTATTGGCGGTTGCCGATAGTTTGGTGTTGGGTACGCATGCTGGTGCTATCTTGCTGATAGCGCGTGCCGGACACACCTGCCCCAGCGAAATTGCCGAGGCGCTCAAAAGACTGGCGCGCGCAGGCCTAGTTGCCAAAGGCATTGTGTTCAATGACCTCGCCGAGGATGCCAGCGGATACCGCTATGGTAAGCACTACGGCTATGGAAAACTCCGCCAAATTGGCTACGCTCCCGATACAAAGCGAGCAGCCGCCGGCGCATGAGCACTCAGACGCTCGTCAGCGAGACACCGGTTTCCGGGATGGCTATTCACCGTCTCGCGCGCGTACAGGATCCCGGTCTGGCGGCGGAATTTCACCGCTGGCCTTTACCCGGCTATGTTTGGCCAGCATTGGAGAAATGCTATTGCAGTATTTATTGCACGGAATCTGAGCTGAGGATTTCTGGTGGCTTGACGCCGCGTATTGAAGCTTGGGTAGCCCGGCGTGATGGTTGTATTTCGGCGGTCATTCTGTTCGAACGTGATCAGCACCAAGTGCGAGTGTTAAATGAGGTGTTTACGCTTACAGCGCAGGTACTCGGCGATTTCGCTGATGGCGTATTCGGACTGTATCCAAAGCTTCATGTGATTAATATCCGTGCCGTCAGGATCGCCGAACTACCCAAGCAATACATTGGGTTATCGACGGAGATGTCGGATGACTACCTGTTAAAGCTGCCCGTCAGTGTCGATCAGTGGCAGCGATCTCTATCAGCGCGCACACGAGAGAAACTGCGTTACTACTTGCGACGCGCGCAGCAGCGTGCGCCAACATTTTCATTCCGCACGCTCAGCAAGGATGAAATTCCGCATGCTCAGCTAAAGCAGATTATCGACTTCAACCGCGCACGCATGCAGTTAAAGGGCAAACGTTTCGGCATGAACGCCGCTGAAGAGCACCAGCTTTGCCAGCTGATGCGCGAGCGAGGACAACTATCCACCATTGAGATCGAAGGCCAAGCACGTGCCGGGCTACTTTGTACTTTGGTAGGGGGTGATGTTTTCATGCATGTCATCGCCCATGACCCTGCCTATGATGATCTACGGCTCGGGCTCCTGTGCTGTGCACTCACGATTGAGAATGCGATTGTCCAGGGATACCAGCAATTTCATTTTCTATGGGGTCGGTATGACTACAAGACCCGACTGGGTGGTGAGCGCGAGTTGCTATCGCGAGTGCTGGTGTTCCGTGATGCCTGGGCGCTCGTTCAGCAACCCGGCGAGCTGCTAGGGCATGCGCTGGCATCGGGGCGGGCGTGGGTACGGCGCCAGCGCCAACATTGAATCGAAGCAGATCGCAAAAGCGCAAAAAGGAATCGTATGTTCATCGACACACGCCAGATGAGTGACGGCAAGGCACTGATTGTCACCGTTTGCATCATCGGTGGTGGGGTTGCTGGTTTAACGATCGCGCGGGAGTTGGAGCGCGCGGGGGTGGATGCCTGTGTGCTGGAGAGTGGCGGGTTTGATGCCGATGATGCAAACCGCGATTTGTACCGTGGGGTATCGACAGGCATCGATTACCAATTTGCAGATGGTTGCCGTGCCCGATTCTTGGGTGGAAGTAGTAATTGCTGGGGTGGTTGGAGCCGACCGCTCGATGCCTGGGATTTTGAGCAGCGTGACTGGGTACCGCATAGCGGGTGGCCCTTCGGTCTCGAAGAAATGGCGCCTTACTATGCGCGCACACATGAGCTGTTAAGGCTGGGGCCGATCAATTTCGAGCCCAGCTACTGGGAGCAGGCGATCGGGCGTACGGATGTGAGACGACTACCCGTCGGCGATGGCGATGTACGCGATACGATCTCGCAGTTCAGTCCACCCGTCCGGTTCGGTAAGTACTATCGACAGGAACTCAAGCTGGCGCGTCATGTGCGGGTGTTTTTGTACGCTAACGCCATCGAACTGATTCCTGACCCACTGGCAATGAGTATCAAGCAAGTCCGTGTGCAGACACTCAACGGAAAAAGCATGACAGTTGCGGCACGATTATTTGTGCTGGCCAGCGGCGGTATCGAGAATGCTCGGCTGCTCCTCGCGTCGAATAGGGTGTTTAGTCAGGGCGTTGGCAACCAACATGATCTGGTGGGACGTTACTTCATGGACCACCCGCGTATGGTGGTCGGCCAGGTTGAGTTCAAGCCCGAGTGGTCACGCAATAAGCTGTATGACATCAAGTATCACTATATGAATAAGGCGGTAGCTGCGCACGGCCAGCATATCGCTGCCCAGCTCGCGCTGACGCCGCAAGCGATGCAGCGAGAACGTGTTCTGAATGCCCGTGTGTGTTTTTGCTCGGAATTTCCGGGTGAGGGTAGTGAGGGAGCTAAAGCCCTTTTTCGTGTAAAGCAGGCGGTATTGAAAAAAGATCAGCCAGGCCATACGCTGACCGGTGATGCGCTGGCCATGATGCGTGATCCGCTAAATACATTTTTGTATGGCTGCACACGGCTATTCCATCCGCGTTTCTTGATCCGTAATGTCGGGTTTCAATTAATTATTGAACCACTTCCTGATCCTGAAAGTCGTGTCACGCTGTCAAGCACTCAGCGTGATGCGCTCGGTATGCCGCGCGTGGAAGTTTGTTGGAAACTCGATCCCCTGGTGCGTCGCACCGCAGATAGAACACTCGCTTTAATCAGTCAAACCTTACAAAGCAAAGACATCGCGAAAGTGGACGCACTGCCCGAGATGGAAAAATCTGGCTGGCCGAGTAGTTTCGAGCCTGAGGGAACCTGGCACCATATGGGAACTACGCGTATGCATGATGATGAGCGTAAAGGTGTGGTGAATCGAGATTGCAAAGTGTACGGCTACTCAAATTTTTATATCGCGGGTAGCTCGGTATTTCCTACAGCAGGTGCTAATTTCCCCACTATCACCATTGCTGCGCTAGCGATACGCCTTGCGACTCACATGCTGGCAGAGTTGAAGGCGCCCAGCAGTACACCGATCGATAGTTCAGCCATCGACCACGCTATTTCAGTTTTTCCAGTCACTGCTTCGCGCTAACAATCGATTCAGTCAGGCACCTGAATCAGGCACCTGAGGCCATCGCGTGAAACCGCCACCTATGTCTGGTACTGAAACACCTCGATCTCCATCCTCGCTGTAATCCTTGAATTCACCATCTCGATGAGTAGTTAGGCAGTTTTATCTCTGCCTATCTGCTTCGCTTCGCCAATTCGCTTACGTCAATTTCATTGACTAGTTCAATGAAAATTGTATTGACGAACCTTCTACAAAGAAATTTTTCCATTTCTTCTTGGAACTCTTCTCGTAAAGCAATGCTCTGACACAAGCATTTGCATGCGATCTCTTGTCTGAGATCACAAAATTTACGTGGGAGAAATACTTGATGTTAAAAGTGTCATTTGACGTCACCGCCATGCG
>JACCDP010539909.1_pt1 | contig 11480 bp, 7 predicted proteins | sample 7445841 | NCBI WGS metagenome assembly JACCDP01 (sample SAMN15323441, study PRJNA562643) | freshwater metagenome | isolation source: river surface water | place: USA:Blue River Watershed | collected 2017-08-17
ACAACTTCCAAATCTGCGCCGAAAGACAATAGCTTGGCATACAACTCGGGTGAAGGGTAAACATCGAACTTGAATTCAATGTACTCGTCGTTGTCCTTGGTTACCACCTGCGACGAATGCAGGGGTTGGGTTTTGATCAATCTCCCTGGAATGGGCTTGACTCTAATTGTGACCTTCTCAGACTTCTTGGCCTTGGTCTCTGTGATTCCAACACTGTACTGAAAAAAAGCAAGTGAATCGAAAACCACATCACTGTAAATTTTTTGCTCGGTATAAATCGCATCTGTGATGCGCTCTAGACCAAAGGTCAAGTGGGCTTTGCGATCGGGAACATAGCCGATCAAATACCAACGGTTGTCGAACTCTCTCAACAACTTGGGATGTACTTCGTAATTCTTGACTTTGTTCTCTCTAAAACTTTGGTAGTCGATATAGACAATTCGCTTTTCACGAATGCAGTTCAACAACGGCACTAACCGCTCAATGCCTGCTTGAATGGTGTTCTGCTCGAATTGAATAAATTTCTGCAAATCTTCTTCCGTCTCGTGTGGAATACTCAAACGACTTACAATTTTATCAATCGCGTGGCCGTATGTATTGAGAACAGGAACGTTTCTGAATTGATCCAAAATCGCAGCAGCGAAACGAATCGAACTTAACTCTTCATCTCCCAAATTCAATGTGGAGATGGAGTAGTCGGGATCGGTATAACAATAACCACCGTTGCCACGATCGAAAACGATTGGTGCAAAATAGCCCAACTCGTTTTCGTTTTTCATGGCCCAAATGTCTTTGTCAATTGTGCTCAACGAAACCGCACCCGCGCCGGCACCATACAATGCTTCCTCGCACGCATCACGCAAATCATCACGTGTGGGGAAAGGCTTGGCTTTGTTGGTCAAGCAACGGTCAATGATTCGATAACGAATCAGGGCGTATTTGTTGGCAGGCATTTATAATGGTTTAGAATGGCAAATCATCTTCTTCAGTCTCGCTAGGCGCTGAGGCTGCAGGAGCTGAAGATCCATATGCATCGGCAGATACAGGAGCAGGAGCTGCATTTCCGTATTGAGGAGCTGCATTTCCAGATGGAGCAGAACCAGCACCAGCTTTTTCAATTCTCCAAGCAGTGCAACCAGTAAACCATTTTCCGTTGTATTCGCGAGAGCGAACATCGAAACTTACTTTGATTTCCTCACCAATTTGAAAACCATCAACCATTCTTACTTTGTCTTTCAACAAATCAAAACAGATGTCGTAAGGATAGTTGCTTTCAATGCCAATAACGAAAGAGCGCTTGTTAAAGCCACTGGCAAAAGTCTCTTCGTTCAATACTAATTTTAATTTTCCGCTAATTTCCATACAGCAAAGATAGGCTTTGCTTTTGGCCTTAAGGGACTCAGTTATCCAAAGCCCACAACAAAATATCAACAGCCTCCTGCATTTCCTTTTCATTGATGGTGAGGGGAGGGGCAATTCGAAACGACCAAGGACAGGACAAAAACCAAAAGGTGATCAATCCTTTGGACAGACAGCGTTCAACAACTTGTTGCACCACGTGTTCATCCTCCAAATCAATGGCAAAGTAAAAACCCTTGCGTCTGATTTCTTTGACCTTGGGATGATTCATCAATTGCGATTCTATCCATTGGCCTTTGGCTTCCACTTTGTCCACGACATCGCTGTCTCGGTAAATTTTCAATGCTGCTCCAGCTGCGGCGCAGGCAACGGGATGACCCGCAAAAGTGCTGATGTGTCCCAAAATAGGTGAGTGGCTGAGCATCTCAATGTTGTCTTTGGAACTGACCAAACATCCGATGGGCATACCACCTCCCAAAGCTTTGCCCAATACAATCGCATCGGGGATGATGTCGTAATGCTCAAAGGCAAAAACTTTTCCTGTTCTTCCCATGCCGCATTGAATTTCATCCAATACCAACATTGCCCCAACTTCCTTGCATCGCTCCTGAAGCGCTTTCATGTAAAGTGGGTTGGGAATTCGAATTCCAGCATCGCCCTGAATGGTTTCCAAAATAACGCCCGCAGTTTCCGTGGTGATCATGTTCAAATCATCCCAGTTGTTGAGACGAATGAAATAGATTTCAGGAAGCAATGGACGAAATGCACCTTTCTTTTTCTCGTTGTAACTCACGGACATCGAACCTTGCGTATTGCCGTGATAAGCACCAACAAAAGATACCATTTGATGTCGGCCGGTAACCCTTTTCATGAGCTTCATTGCGGCTTCAACAGCCTCGGTTCCGCTGTTGACGAAGTAGCAGCAGTCCAATTGTTCGGGCAACATCGAGGTTAAAATCTCAGCGGCTTGAATCTGACTTCGTTGCACAAACTCACCATATACCATGGCATGTAAGTGACGATCCACTTGCTCATGTATGGCCGATAAAATTTCCGGTTGTCCATGCCCCAAGTTGTTTACACCAATCCCTGAAACAAAGTCGATGTAGCGCTCGCCATTGGGACCGTATAGATAAATACCTTCAGCACGTTCGATGACCATTCCCAAGGGAAATGGATTGGTTTGCGCAAGGTGTTGATCAATTAGTAATCGACTCATTTCTCATTGTCGTCTGCTTCTTCAAAAATAATTTCATCTGCAAAAATCCAAGACTTTCCGCCTTGACCCAAATGCCAAGAAGGAATAACTTGGAATGCGGTTTCAGCGTGCACGCGGATTGAACTGTAATACGCTTTGTCTTGTAAAGAAAGCTTGATCACTTTTTGCATTGGACCATACACTTGTTGTTCATCCACACATTTTACTTCGCCCAAAAACGTTTCCTTTCCGTCGGCGGTGATGCCATAATATTGAACAGTTTGCGGATACCATATCCATGTCTTGATGTCCTGATGTGCACTTATTCCTACTGATGCAAGAAGTGTAGGCTTGCCAAGATCAACTGTAATGTCTAACGGTTTTCCATAATAGCCTTGCCATCCACCGGTTCTGAAATCCTTTCCTCCTAGTGCGCCATCGATTAATGCATCGCGACCGCCTCCTGTGTATTGGTTGTCATATTCACCAATGGATTTGATTTTCTTCAAGGCATCGCGTGTTCTAAATATGGCTTTGGCTTCTCGTGAATAGCGAACCCCGCCTTCCAATTGTAAAAATGCTTGAGCTGTGATTTCAGCAGCATAGTCAATGATAAAGGGTTTTGTATAATCGAAGTTTTTGACTTCGTTGGTTTGAAGATTCCTGACTGCCACCTCAATCTTCACTTGATCAAAAACATGATTGATGGCGATGGTGGCTTGCTCGGTAAAACTGATGGCGGGTCCTGAAATAATGGGCAATGGAATGATGGTTTGAGCACTCATTTTGGATGCAGGGCGCGCGCTCTTGTGTTCGTTGGTATGCAAATTAGAAACAAGATTTTCAAGCTTAGCTGCGCGATAAGGGGAATAAGAAATCCAATCGATACCTTGACCTGGAGCAACGCGGTATTGTGCATTCATCGCGCAAACCAACCAGGCGGACATTTGTCCACAATCTTCGTTTCCGCAAAGACCATCGGGATCATTCCTGTATAATGTTTCGATGGTTTCTTGCATGTAGCGCAATCCTTCTTTGTGAAAACTTTTGTGAGCGTATGGGAACAAAAACAAACAGTGGTGTGAAGGTTCGTTGCCATGTGCGTACTGTCCGATCAAACCCGTGATGTCTGCTTGCTCACGCCCTGTCGTTTTGTCTTTGGCAGTGAAAAGGTTGTGCAAGAATTCACCAAATTTTTTCTCACCACCATGCATTGCAACCAATGTTTCAATATCATGGGGAACGAAAAGAGCGTACTGCCATGCATTGGCTTCGGTGAAATTGAAGTCAACTTGATAGGGGTCAAATGGCTCAATGAAACCACCATTTCTGCGCGGACGCATGAAGTGGGTGACAGGATCAAAGATATTTTTCCAGCTTTGCGCTCGAATAGAATATGCTTTGTACACCGCACTGTTTTTGTCTTGATGCAACAACCAATCCATCTCGGCTACGCACCAGTCGTTGTAGGCATATTCCAATGTTTTTGAAACGGATTCACTGAATTCGTCTGCGGGTACAAAGCCCAATTCGGCATATCTTTTTTTCTCTGGTTCTGGTCCATTGCTTGCATCGATCATTGCCTTTAATGCCAACTCAGCATCAAAACCTTTGACCCCTTGAACATAGGCTTCCAAGATCACTGGAATGCTATGCGAACCAATCATGCAATAGGTTTCATTGCCGGCCAATTCCCACATCGGCAATTCGCCACGCTCTTGGTAAATGGCCAAGAATGTTTTGATCCAATCGAGTGTGGCTTCTGGTTCTAACTGGGTCATCAAGGGATGATAAGCGCGGAAGGTATCCCACAAAGAGAATACGGTGTAGCGCTTGTATCCATCAGCGGTATGAATCTTTTTGTCTTCGCCACGGAATCTTCCATCGACATCCGACCAAATGTTGGGAACGGTGTAACAATGGTAAAGGGCAGTGTAATAATTGACTCGTGAGTCGTTAAGATTGCGAATGATTTTTTGGTTGTCGATGTAAGGAAATGGTGCTTTGCCTAGTTTTTCATTCCAAGCTTGCTTGGCATTGCTTTGGTATTTACTGAAATCAAATGTTGGTGCCTCAGCATACAAATTGCGCTTGGCTCCTTCCATGTCGACACCACTGATGCCTACGCGAACTTCCAAATTTTGGACTTGACCAAAGCTCAATCTGAAGGTTTGAATCATTTCCAAAACATCCTGTCTTTTCCCATTGACCATTTCCGAATTCAATTCAGAAAGTTGATCCAATCCTTTGATGGGATGATTGAAGACAGCGTAGAAGTAACAATGCTGTTCTTCTGCCCATTCCTTAGAAACGCGATAACCCGCAATGGCAGTATCACCATAGGTTACGATATCGTAGTATTGAAGCTTATCTCTGTAAGCCATGTCAATAAACAAATAAGCAGTGTCTTTGGGTTGAAAGGTATAGCGATGAATGCCGCAATGAGGCGTTGCCGTAAGTTGTACTTGAATGTTTTGATCTTTCAATTTGACCGAATAATATCCGGGCTTGGCATATTCATCTTGGTGTGAAAATGCATGCGATGTTGCATCGATCCAATGTTGTGTTTTTTTGGTGTGACCGTTGTTGGGCGTAAACAAGATATCGGCGTAATCACTTATCCCCGTTCCTTGTAAATGCGTGTGCGAAAATCCGAAAAGTACAGAATCTGAATAATGGTATCCACCGCAACCATCCCAACCTTCGCGGCGGGTATCGGGTGAAAGTTGTACCAACCCAAACGGCACAGTTGCGCCTGGATAAGTATGTCCATGTCCACCTGTTCCTATGAAAGGATTGACGAAGTCTGTGAATGAAATTTCTTTTTGTCCAAAAGAAAAGAGGGTAGACAAAAGGATTGTCCCAGTAATTAGGGTTTTACGCATATGTTACAATTTGCTCGATCGTGTTTGATACCCATGTGGCCTACTGGAGACTTGCTGGGAACGATTTGTTGTTGATAGATTATTCTTTGCTTTTCGTCCCAAAGGGCATCCAATTGCTCTTCGCGAATTCGCTTTGATTCTTTTTTCTTGTTGCCAATTTCAGCATCCCGCATTTCCCATTGCTCAGGAGAAAGGGATTGGTTTTGTGCCAGGTCTTGCTTTGCTTTTTCCAATGCCAACATGGCGGATTCATAGTTCAGCCAAATTTTCGTCACTTGGTCTTTTTGGTAAGTACTTAATTTGAGTAGGCTGTCGGTCTTATGTATCCAACGTTGCGTGCTGGCAGATAGCGTGGATGTTTGTGCAAAGGACAAACTTTGCATCATCAAAAAAATCAATACCATCCACCATTTGACCATACAGCGAATATACAATGTCAAGCAGGGAAGGCCTTTATAAAATGACCTGTTTTTTTGGCTTGTTCCAATTGAATAAAATCTTGGAGCAACCATTCAGGATGGATGATGGACTGCTGAAAATATTGGGTTTCATCAACCGGAATAAACCAAGTTTCAATGGAGTATTGACTTCGCCATTCGGCCATGATCTTTTCGATCAAGGGAAGTTGGTCTTTGCCAATCATAACAACCACTTGGGGTTTCTTCTTCAATTGCATCATCAAATCTTCTCTATCCAATGCAGCATTTCCATTTTGATCCAAACCCAATACTTTAAATCCAGCATCGGCTGCAAGTTGGTTGACAGCACTGTTTTTGGCACTCCAATAAAAATGCTGCCCATCATGACTTCCGATTAGAATGGGCTTCGGATTTTTTAATGCGAATTTCTTCTTTTGAAGATTGACTTGATCGAAATATGCACAGGCTTCTTTGTAGTGTCCATTCAGAAATCCAATGGCCTTGATCCATTCGAGGCGAGCCCATGCGTTGGACTCTTGATAATCGCAAATGGGCACCGTGGTGGAAGTGACGGGAATCTTTTGGGGAGCGGGTTCAAAGGGACTGTACAAAATCCATTGTGCAGGATGAAGAAAGAATTGTTCCGGATCAATGGCCGATGAGTTGTCCAAAAGAGAAAAGGTTTGTTTGCTTTCCAATTGACTTTTGATTTGCGAATTGGCGATGGCTTCGGGATAGACGATACCCGCGATTTGCGGAATGGATTGCAATACTTCGAAATAGCCAAAAAGTGTTGTGCTTAGCACATGGAATTTGGGATTTTTCTTGGGTTGAAATTCCAAAGTGTCGTTGCCATTGACGATGCAAAGCAAGGTGTCTTGTTTGACTTTTTTCAAGAAAAACAATTGGGCTTCTTGCATGGAAATGACTTCACCAGGAAGCGTTTTGGATTCCGAACATCCAGCCAATAAAATCACAATACCAATCCACCAATTTTTCATGGAAACAAAAGTAAACCATCGAGCGCCTTGCCGTAAATTCGCGACAAGTAAAATGACTACTTATGGCAGATGCACAAATGATTGAGCGCAATCGAAATGAAGATAAAATGTCCCGATTGGTCGTGGACATGAACAAACGTCTTGCAAAGATTATGGAAGGAGGCGGCAAGGCTCGTCAGGAGAAGGAAAGAGAAAAAGGAAAAATGACGGCTCGTGAACGCATTGCCTATTTGCTTGACGAAGGAAAGCCTCAGATTGAAATTGGAGCATTCGTTGGAGACGGCATGTATGCTGAACATGGCGGTTGCCCCAGTGGTGGCGTGATAGTGGTGATGGGATATGTCAAAGGCAAGCAATGTTTGGTAGTGGCCAATGACGCCACGGTAAAGGCAGGGGCTTGGTTTCCAATTACAGGAAAGAAGAACTTGCGAGCTCAGGAAATTGCTTTGGAAAATCATTTGCCCATCATCTATTTGGTAGATAGCGCAGGTGTGTACTTGCCGATGCAAGATGAAATTTTCCCCGACAAAGAACACTTTGGTCGCATCTTCAGAAACAACGCCAAGTTGAGTGCACAAGGTACTGTTCAGATTGCTGCGATAATGGGTTCATGTGTTGCAGGTGGTGCATACTTGCCTATCATGAGTGATGAGAGCTTGATTGTCGACAAGACAGGAACCATCTTCCTTGCAGGTTCTTATTTGGTAAAAGCTGCAATTGGAGAAGACATCGACAACGAGACATTGGGTGGAGCAACTACGCATTGTGAGATTAGTGGTGTTACCGATTATAAGGCCAAGGATGATCAAGATGCTTTGGACAAGATCAAGTCTTTGATGTCCAAAATTGGAGACCAAAAGAATACTGCTGGATTTGATCGCATTGCGCCGCAAGAGCCCATTCGTCCGGCAAAAGAGATGTATGAGATTCTTCCTGAAGATCGCTCAAAGCCATATGATGTCAAACAAATCATCGAATGTTTGGTTGATGGTGGCGAGTTTTTGGAATTCAAAGAGGATTACGGAAAAACGATAGTTTGTGCTTATGCCCGAGTTGATGGATGGTCCGTGGGTATTGTTGCCAATCAAAGATTGATTGTGAAATCCAAAAAGGATGGAATGCAATTGGGAGGCGTTATTTTTTCAGATAGTGCGGACAAGGCGGCAAGATTCATTATGAATTGCAACCAGAAAAATATTCCATTGATATTCTTGCAAGATGTAACGGGCTTTATGGTCGGTTCGCGTTCAGAGCATGGTGGCATCATCAAGGATGGAGCAAAAATGGTGAATGCCCAGGCCAACAGTGTTGTTCCCAAGTTCACAATCGTAACAGGCAATAGCTACGGTGCTGGAAATTACGCCATGTGCGGAAAGGCATATGATCCACGATTGATTGTAGGTTGGCCTACTGCACAAGTGGCAGTGATGGGCGGCGCACAAGCAGCCAAGGTTTTGACGCAAATTGAAACCGCTACCCGTAAAGCCAAAGGTGAGATTTTGGGAGAGGCCGAAGAGAAGGCATTATTTGATAAAATCAAAGGAAGATACGATGAGCAAACCACGCCTTATTATGCAGCTGCTCGTTTGTGGTTGGATGCAGTGATTGATCCGGTGGATACAAGAAAATGGATCAGCATGGGAATCGCTGCAGCTTCGTTGGCTCCTGAAACTCCTGCGTATCGCACAGGTGTAATTCAAGTTTAATGAATATTCAAGCATTGAAATCGGCATGGAGTGCAGGGTGGAATTATAAGCCACTTTGGTATATCCTCATTGGCGCAGCATTTATTCGCCTATGGGCTGCTTTTGGATCTCCAGGTTACTTGATGACCGATGATCATTTTTTAACGGTTGAGGTTGCGGGCTCTTGGGCAGTTGATCAAAATTTCAATGATTGGATTCCGGGCTGGGGAAATAGCAAAACCAAAGTCGAAGGATTTAGTTTTTTGTATCCCGGTATTTGTTTTGGGTTTTACAAAACGATGCACGCCATTGGCATTCACGACCCCCAACATCAGCAGTTGATTTTTCGAATCTTGCATGCACTGTGGTCAGTGCTTACGGTGTACTTCGTTTTTAAATTGGCAGAGCGCATTGGCAACAAGCAAGTGGCAGTAACTGCAGGATTGCTCATGGCGTTTTTGGGTGTGATTCCATTGTTTGCCGTGAGAAATTTGGTGGAGTTGGTTGGTCATCCATTGATCATTGGTGGATTGTATTATCTCAGTTTTCCGCAAACGAGGAAATGGGTGTTGGGATCGATTTTTTTGGGATTGGCAGTAGGTGTGCGTTATCAGAATGCATGGATTCCCATTGGTTGGGGAATAGCCTATGTGTTGTTGCGTCAATGGAAGATGGTGGCTGTGGTATGTCTAGTTTCTTTTGGTGTCTTTTTCTTAACCCAAATAGATGACATATTACTTTGGGGCGGAAAGCCCTTCCAACACATAGAGAGTTATTTGAATTACAATGCAACGCACTCCGGTGACTATCCTGGATCTCCGTTGACCTATTTGTCGTGGTTGGGTTATTTCATTCTTCCTCCGGTAAGTCTTTTCTTGCTTTGGGGAACCATAGTTCCATTGTTACGCAGACGATATTCAATAACCATTGGTCAACCCATCATTTGGGCGATGTTGGCAGCTTTTTATCTCTTTGTCATTTTTCATATTGTTTATCCCAATAGGCAAGAGCGATTTCTATTTCCCATTTTGCCTGTATTTATTGTTGTTGGTATTTGGGGGTGGTATGCTTGGTTGGAGCAATCAGGCAATCAAAACAATCGTTGGATACAGCGAGGTTGGAATTTCTTTTGGATCACCAACACCATCGTTTTGTTGGTGTCGGCCAATATTTATCCAAAGCGTGCCCGAGTTGAAAGTGCATATCAACTTTACAAATATGGTGATGCACAGAACTTTATTCAGGACTTTGCTCACAAGGAAAGCAATCCACTTACGCCCAAGTTTTACGTTGGTTCTTGGTCTGAGAATTATGCCTTGTCGATGAAGGACGATCGCAAGGCGATGGCTGAGGCACTGGATAAGGTGGAGAGAAAAACCAGAGGTCAATTGCACTACAGACGATACCCCAATTACATTTTATTTTTCCAAGATGTAGACTTGGAGAATCGAGTAGAGGCTTGGAAAAAGTACTTTCCTCATTTGACATACTGCACACGGGTTGAACCCGGATTCTTTGATCAGTTGTTGCACAAGTTGAATCCAGTCAACAGTTTGGAAAGTGTGACGATTTATAAAATTCCGAAAGAGGACATCAAAGCGTTTTGATGTAGTATCCTTTGGGATCATCCAAAACGGAGCGCAGCAAGTACGGCGTTATCTCAGAACTTGGGATGGGATGAATGAGATTTTCCAATTCATCTATTCTACTGATAGACGTGTCTTGGTCGACAAATGCCAAACCTTTTAATTCTCCTTTGTGAACCCAAACAATAGACTTCATATCGCTTTTGGGACCTTTGCCGATGATTAAATACGAAGGTTCTTGAGCAATTCTTTTTTCCAAGGCAAACTGCAAATTGATATTGTGTGCATCAATTTCAATTTGAAGTGCTTCCCCTTGGAATGCATGCAAACCTATCCATCGACCTTGAATATTAAAGTCTTCTTTCAATTCATTGAGCCACTTGTAGGCTGCTTTCATGGAAGGAAAAGACTTGAGTGCTTTGGCAGCTTTGCCTCTCGATATTTGTAATCGGTGAATTCCCTTTTGATCCATGAATGAAATCAAATGGTAGGAATAGGCTTTCCTTTTTTGTGCTCGATTGTACTTGGGGTAGTACTGCCTAATTGCGGCATCTTCCATCAAGTTAGCCACCAATTCACAACCACTCAATTTGAATTCGATGTGTGCAATCTCTTGCAAAAAGTGTTGTTGTCTTTCCGTACCATCCGGTTGGAAATGCGACCGAACCCTTTTTTTGATGTTGTTGGACTTGCCGATATAGATGGGTACACCTTTGCTGTCTTTGAAAAAGTAAATCCCCGGAGTATTTGGAAGCGCTTCAAATTCCTCGTTGGGAATGTGATTGGGCAAAAAGGCATCGGCCATTCCGTGTTCCAACATTTCATGAATGAAAGTGAAACCATGTTCTTCGATGCATTTGTCAAACAAGATGGCTGTGGCTTGGGCATCTCCCATCGCCCTGTGGGCGGCTTGATTGGGAATGTCAAAGAACTCACACATGGAGCTCAAACCATATTTGCGATGTCCCGGAAAAGATTTTCGCGCAAGCCTAACCGTGCAAAGTTTCTTAGGTTTCCATTGTATCCCAATGGCATCAAATTCCGCCTTAATGAAACTAAAATCGAAGTTGACATTGTGTGCTACAAATACGGCATCTTTCAGAAAGTCATAAACCTCATCGGCGACATCTTCAAAAGTTGGTGCATGTTTTAGCATGCTTTCGTTGATACCGGTCAAGGAGACAATGAAAGGAGGGATTTTCTTTCCAGCGTTAATCAGCGATTCATACCGATCAATTACCTTTTCACCATCATGCAGACAAATGGCAATCTCAATGATTGTCCCTTCGCCAGGCTGTGAACCCAAAGTCTCTATGTCGGTAATTGCAAAAAGCATTTGTATTAACT
>JACCDP010622687.1_pt1 | contig 11480 bp, 9 predicted proteins | sample 7445841 | NCBI WGS metagenome assembly JACCDP01 (sample SAMN15323441, study PRJNA562643) | freshwater metagenome | isolation source: river surface water | place: USA:Blue River Watershed | collected 2017-08-17
GGTAGTAGCACAATCATAGTAGCCATGTACGCGACAAGGTAGTAACACAATCATAGTAGCCATGTACGCGACAAGGTAGTAACACAATCATAGTAGCCATGTATGAGTCAAGGTAGTAGCACAATCATAGTAGCCATGTATGAGTCAAGGTAGTAGCATTTTTATATGAACATCTCAGCCATAGATTATGGCTCTATTTTTTTTTGAAAAAAAATGTCGCATACATGTCTCACTGCCAAGGTGAAGCATTTTTGTAAATATATTTTCCCGTACCAACAATCGAAACACATATATTCGTAGCTTAAAATACCTGTACCATCATAGTAGCCATGTATGTGCCAAGGTAGTAGCACCATCATAGTAGCCATGTATAAGCCAAGGTCGTAGCGCAATCATAGTAGCCATGTATGTGCCAAGGTAGTAGCACCATCATAGTAGTCATGTATGTGCCAAGGTAGTAGCACCATCATAGTAGTCATGTATGCACCAAGGTAGTAGCACAATCATAGTAGCCATGTATGTGCCAAGGTAGTAGCACCATCATAGTAGCCATATACGCGCCAGGTAGTAGCACAATCATAGTAACCATATATGCGCCAAAGTAGTAGCACCTCATAGTAGCCATGTATGTGCCAAGGTAGTAGCACAATCATAGTAGCCATGTACGCGCCAAGGTAGTAGCACAATCATAGTATCCTTGTATGTGTCAAGGTAGTAGCACCATCATAGTAGCCATGTATGCGCCAAGGTAGGAACAAAAATTGATAGATACCAATGTAAATATCTAATCGATAATTTGAATACCAAAGTATGGCATGTATGTACAAGCTTCGCGAGTGGATTCCAGTCGAAAAGCTAAATTGGGAATTCATCTCAACGTTCCCAACTGATACTCATTACCAGCTAATAGCATCTAATATGGATAAGATTGATTGGGAAATGATTTGTTTCAATACAAATCCCGATGTGATTAAGCTATTTTGCGATCATATGGAAGACCTTTCAATGCGGCCTGATAAGCATGACTATCTACATGAAAAAAAGAAGAAGCTTAATTGGTATCAGCTATCAAAGCAACCAGCTGCGATTTCATTCTTGGAAACCAATTTGGATAAGGTTGTTTGGTCTTCTTTTCAAATGAATCCAGCAGCGATTCATATATTAAGATTCAATATGGATAAGCTCGATTATGAATACATTTGTCGCAACCCAGCAGCTATAGAGTTGATTGAAAATATAGACATGGGTGATGGTATGACAGATTGGTGGAAGTGCTGGTTAGGATCTATTAGCAAGAATCCGAATGCGCTTCACTTGTTCGAGAAGAACTTAGACTGTATCTCTTGGTTAGTGTCTAATCTGAAACATAACCCCGAAGCTATTCATTTGCTTCGTAAGCATAAGGATAAGATCAAATGGCATCTTGTAGATATAGCAACTGTTTGCCAAGACCCCATTGCGATTCAATTGGTAGAGATTAATCAGCCTGGTATTGATTGGAATAATAATCCACATACAATGCAATATCGCAACTGTATTGATTGGATAGATCTGTCATTTAACTCTGGAGCAATTCACTTGTTGGAAGCCAATCTTGATAAAGTGAATTGGGATATGCTTTCAATGAACCCAAATGCTATCCAATTATTAGAAGCTAATCCCGATAAGATTAGTTGGGGATACTTATCATGTAACCCGAATGCGATGCATCTATTGGAAGCAAACCTTGACAAGATCGATTGGATGAATTTATCTTCTAATACATCTGCTATCAAGTTACTTGAGGCTAACTTGGATAAGGTCGATTGGAACTTACTTTCAGGAAACTCCGAGGCTATTCATATATTGGAAGCTAATACGGATAAAGTTGAATGGAACTGGTTAAGTCACAATCTCAATATCATGCAGTATGATTACGAATTCATGCGACTCTCAAAGGAAACTCTTCATGAGGAACTCATTAGTTTCGTTTATCATCCAGATAAGATAAACAAATGGATTCATATGTATGGTATGGAAAAGGAGTACCTAGAATAAATTGAATTACGTTTTAGACCACTTTTTTTATCAAAAACAAATAAAACCTTTCATGGTTATGATATAATTCTCCATTACAATGGCTAGACGAAATGCTGAAACAAACGCAGAAGAAGTGTATTTTACAAATGAATGGAATAGAGCAAATTTAACAAATAAGAAAACATATGCTAAAACTATTCCAGTGCCATTTTTCTTAGCAGTTCCATATAACTATATCAAAGGGTTTCATACATATAACTGGAAGGAACGTTTATTCATTGATCCTATCCCACTTATCTCATCTACTCACGATACCTTAGATTATGAATATGGTAGCATAAATCGTAAATTTTCAGAAGCGGATAAACGATCTAAGAACGGATTTGGACAATTTATCCATTCTATATTGATTTGTTTAGTCATTATTATGATTATGAAGATGCCATGGTTAGAAACTCCTGGCGTTGAAGCTATGGGTGGTGGCTATGAGGTTCTCACAGGAGTTTTATGTATAATAGGAGTGGGAGGTGTGATTTATTGGTTAAATAAAAGAGCTGAAAGGATTATCAGAGAATCTCAAATGGGATATGTTACATCAAAGCAATAAATTTATAACTATTAAGTGAGTTTTTTATTGATATAATAATATAACTATTCATAGGCGTTACTGTTAGTCATGCCTCGAACAAATTACCATAAGTCTTTATTCGTGGCGCCAATTATTTTGGTACTACTTGTGATCCTGTATCTTGCCCCTATTATGGATGGACAACCTGTACTTCAACCAGAAAGTTTTGGAATGATTCCATTAATCGTTGGAGGAATTGTAGGAGTATTTGGAACCCTTCAATTAGGTTACCTAGAATGGTCCGTACCTAAATCAAATGATACGACCGAAAAAGTTGGTTCTAAACCAAATGTCGAAGATGATGAAGATCAATGGATTCATTAAAGAAGCGTCTATCTCGTTTCAAAAAAATTGATTTTTTTATGATTAATACCTTTCCACGTCTCTTCTGTAAGATGCTAGCCTTTATGCAAATGATTCCATACTTTGATAAATACCATTGGATGGAGTTGTCCGCAAACCCAGCTGCTATTGAATTACTAAAAGCAAATCCTGATAAGATTGATTGGGCATATCTATCAAGAAACCCAGCAGCTATAGAGTTGCTGGAAGCGAACCCTGAACAAATAGATTGGTATTTCTTGTCTGAGAATGCTAATGCGATTCATATGTTGGAAGCAAATCCTGAAAAGATTAATTGGGAAGCTATCTGGAGCAATACTGAAGCATTGGATATCATACTCAATGGACCATCTGGACCATTGAACGAACATGTGTTGTTCATCGACATAAGAGAAATTTCTGCCAACCCAGGGTTGGTGCCATTGCTTGAGTTAGACTCAAGGATGATATGTTGGTTAAACATTGCGTATAACGAAGAAGCGATTCATATCATCGAAGCTAACTTGGACAAGGTAAATTGGAACTTGTTGTCAGCCAATCCAGCAGCTATCCATTTGCTAGAAGCCAACCAAGATAAGATTGATTGGATGTGGCTTTCTATGAATCCAGAAGCGATACATCTATTGGAAGCACATCCTGAGAGGATCAATTGGGAGTTTCTTTCCAAGAACCCAAATGCCATTCACTTGTTGGAAGCTAACTTGGATAAGGTCAATTGGGAAGAGTTATCTGGAAACATTGGTGCATGGAGATTATTGGAAGCGTATCCAGATAAGATCGATTGGTATATGTTCTGTTCGAAACAAACAGAGGTGCTACTCAAGTACAACTACAATGACATGAAACTGTCAAAGACTGATCTTCATCAGCAGCTAATCGCGAATGTGTTCCATCCAACCCGTCTCCAAATATGGTGGAGTATCCATGATGCAAGTGTTCCTTATCTTGGTTTTGAATAATTACATATACCAATCATGCTTACCTTGTATGTTTTTTTTTGATACTGCATATGATACTAATATATCCACAATGGATCGCCCTAGCCAGCTAGTTATGTTGCCAGAAAACATTCCAACATCGATTCTTCAACAATTCGGTCTTAATCAAGAAGCCGTCAAACAACTATCTAAGAATAGTGCTGAATATAAGCTACTTGAAGCAGCTGTCTTAAACTATCATATCTTTGGTAAAAACGAAACCAATTGATAAGACAATAAAAACATTCTTTTTTTGTGCCAAAACCCATACTATCTATCGTCTAAACAATATAACACCAATGGAGGAGCTTACGTGGGTACAAGCAGTGATTGGAATCATTATAATAGTGTTGGCTGTATGGGTCACTGTAAGTTTAGTCAAAAAACTATTTAGCAATAAGCCGGAAGACCAGTTTTCTATTTGGGACTACTTAGCCTTAAAACAGATCATGAAATTTGATATTGGCCTATTCAATGCGATTATGTGAGCAAAAAAAACATTAGAGAGCTTATAGGGCTACTAATTATTTGTTGTTCAAAGTAGTAACATCAACCATTGTATAATCTTTGTACAAAGGTGTTCCCCGATTTATCCATCTATACCCGCCATATAGATCTTCACTATTTATATATTTTGCAATAGTTTTTCTATTGATAGGTTTGTTAGATTTTAATTGCATTAAATGACGTCCCATTTCAGTAGCACTTTTTCCAAAGTAAGCAATTTTTTTGGATTCATTTACAGCAATAATATAGTTTAAAACAGACCCAACTGTATGATTTCTCATTGATTCAAAATGAATACCTAACATGTTGATAATAAACAATTCCGATTTGGTTAATGATTTGAATAGATCTAACTTATTATCATTGGGCTCAAGGATGGAATAAACATAATCATTATGCGGGGTTAACCACCTCTCTTCACGAATAATGTTGCGCAATAGTTGATGATTCAAATCTGGTTTATCTTTTTTTAACTCATCAAATGATTCGTATGCGCGTATGAATTCATATGTTCTATCTTTATATTCATAGATTGGGACTTGATCTAAGATACGTTCATTGCAGCAATAAAGACACTTTCCTTTTGAATATACATAGTCGTAGCTACTACTGAACTTATGATTCAGAGGAGACATACATTCAAATTGATGCACATCTTCACATTTACCAGAATATTCACCAACCAGCGTTAATCCAAACTTAGATAGCCTTTGATTCACAATTTCAGTTGTTAATGAAAATGGACTTGGCTTAGAATCAATTATTGGCTGATATCTATCAATTGATTTAACGTTAAACTTCTCTTCAAAGTATTCATCGAGATTTGGAATGATTAAATCATCAAAAGAAGAAACAGGCATGGTGTTGTATGAAGAATAATATTCAGAGAGCATAGTATTGATACCATCAAATGAATCATTTTCGAATTGCTCAAACACGCACAAGATGCTCTTTAAAGTATCGAAATGAATCTGAAATAGCTCTCTACTATCTTCATACCTAAATGGCTCTAATCGCGTGAAAATTAGTTGTTCAAGCGACTTGGCATCTACACACTTCATGATATACATATAAGCAAACTTATCATCGGATACCCTCCCAGTTTGATAACCAGTCATTCGTTTCTCAAGCATCTTAGTCATTCCTACTTTGAAAACATTTTGCTTGGCATAGTTTCGACTTGTAGCAATGTAAATATACTGATCGCATTTGAATGTGGCTTTATTGATAATAATCATCTTGAAAGCTTCTGTTGATTTTTTTGCTTCTTCTAATTCTTTCTGAGTTTGTTGCAACTGAGTATCCTTGTACTCATCGCAGTACTTCATGTAGCGCTTGAACAACTTTTCTATTTGGACATAGTATTTACGAATTTGCTTAGCTCTTGTTGTATTCATCAACATCAAAGATTCTTTAAAACAGTCTGGGCTAACGATAAGATGTTTAGTGCGATTACCGCTACTTATTTGGCTGGGCAGTTCTATGTACACCCCGAGGTGTACATAGGATTCTTTCATTTCGGAAGCATTAATAAACTTATAATCATCTTTTTCAGTAAATGATGATACCAACATATTCGAATAGTGTTGTTTCATACGTCGTTCATCGCTATAATCATATCCAATCCACTTAAGCATCTCATCTCCAATATACAACCATTTCTCTTCTGAGATATTAGACCAAAATTTATCAACATAGAGTTTATCTATATTGAAATTATTATGGTCCATAAACTCTTGAATAGTTAGTTGAGACATTAGGTAGATATCTATCTTTGTACTTATATTTTTAATACTTAAAACTCAAGAATGCATAGGCCCATCGACAAGTAAAAAATTGATACCCATCCTTAGAAAATATACCAATCTGGATTATGTCCATGCTCCTATCCTCTCTCAACTGCAAGAACCGCAATCGTTGCTATCTTCTCACCAAGAGCCACCCATTAGGTGAGTATTGCAAGAAGTCCAAGCATGCCAACTGCGATTCGATTGATCCTAATTGCAACAAAGTTGCTATCTTTGGGCCAGCTAATTCAAGTGACCGTACGTACTGCAAGGAATGTTTCAATCAAATGATTCACTCAGGAATTATTAATGATCGAGAGAGCTACGCTATTAACAACAATAAATGTGTAGAATGTAAAGAAGACTTTGCGCGAAATGGTTACTGCTATCGTTCTTACGATGCGACTAATCTTCCGCATATCACTCGGACACCCGCATTCAGTTGCAAGAATTGCGTTCCTATTATCTGCGAACGGAATTCCTTTCAATTGACATCCATGATATCAGTCAAGGCAGGTGCGTGTGAAATGGTTAATGATCAAGGTGAATTAATTTGTTCCAAACAAGGATCTAAGAAACTAACAAGTTTGATTGATGGTGTTGAGTATATTAGTAAGTTCTGTGCAGCACACTTAAACGAACTCAACACTATGAATGATAATAAGTTGAAGGTATCTCCTAAATCTGCTTGTATTGTTTGCAAAAAAATAGAACCAATATTTGCGATTAGTTCATCTGACTCAAACAAAGCCACTCATTGTCTCAAATGTGCTAAGGAATCTAAGCAAGAATACAAAGATGTCAAGCATACACTATGTGCGTTTGAAGGTTGCCCCAAGCGAGCCACATTTGGAGTTGAAAAAAATAAACCCAAATGGTGCTCAGAACATGCTAAGAGTCAAACGGAAATTGATGCTATAAATATTGCAGATGTATGCAATAAGATGTGCGAGTCTTGCGGTAAGCTTAGAGCTTCATTCAAAGATGAGAATGGCCGATACAAATGGTGCATGGAGTGTTTCAATGAGCAAATGGTTCAAGAAGGCAAGCCCATACATGTTATCAAACGACCAGAACCTAAAGTGAAGACACAAGAAGAGCTTGATGTTATCAATGAACGGAAAAGAATTGCCAATCTTTGTATCACTTGCGCTCAACTATTGAAAGAAACACCAGACTTCAAACCCAAATGCAAGGTTTATAATGTTAAAGGCGGCGCTCCTAAATATTGTCTCGATCATCGTAATGATGATATGGTCAATGTAGTAACCCGTAGCTGCGGACTTTGTTATAAGAGCGCAATATTTGGTACTGAAGATCAAGAACCTATACTGAGATGCGGTGAGCATGTCTGCCCATTAGATTGTTTTGAGACGCATGATGAATGTACCAAATTAGCGAAACGGTTATCTCAAGCATGCGCACGCGCACCTGAAGGAACTATTTGTAGAGCAAACTGCTCATTTGGTTACCGTGATTCTAAAACAAATAAGAATACATTTATTGCTTGCAAGAAACACTCCGATGATACTATGATTTTAGTCAGACATGACTTGTGTAAATATCAAGACAAATATGGGCTATTTATATGCGATTCAAAATCAACATTTGGTATCAAAGGTCAATCGCCAGAGAGATGTGTAATTCATAAACTACAAAGCCACGTAGATACTCAACATATAATTTGCAACTATAATGACGATCTAAATGGAAACTGTTTTAAGAGAGCTTGTTATGGATTTATTGATGTGGGGAATAATCATAAAGGCTCGCCACTTAGATGTTTTACCCATCGTGAATCTAAAATGATTAATGTTTTGAAATCGATATGTATCAAATGTTGCTTTCGTCATCAATTATCAAGTCCAGAAAATCAGTCTAAGTTTAATCATATGTGTAGATACTGTTTCCTTGGATTGGATAAAGTAGGTAATGATATTCCAGAAGCAGTGAAGCAATTCAACCAAAAGGAGCATATGATTCGAAAGCTTTTGATGGAAAATCCATGTATCAAATCTAATGAAAATATTTCAAGGATGGCATTTGATAAACGTGTTGGAGGAGCTTGTGCGAGACGTCCTGATATGTTATTTGAAGTGAATGATACACATTATGTTATCGTTGAAGTAGATGAGAAACAACATTCTCGCCATTCTTATGAAGAAGAAGAAGCAAGAATTATGGAGATTCAATATGCATTAAAGAGTATCCCTCTGGTAGTAATTCGTTTCAATCCAGACACTTATCAAATCTTATTAGACAATGGAGCAGTGCTTAAGAAAAATCCTTTGTTTAAGAAGAATAAACTTACTGGTCTTATCGAGCCATACCGAGAATCTTATCTTAGTGAAAATATTGAGATACTCGCTGAGACTCTTAATGATGCTATTAATACGATACCAGATTGTTTCATTCAAACAGTTTATCTTCGATTTACATCTGATGAACTATTAAAAAGCAAAGGTAAGCATTGATAAATCGTATTGCATTTATTGTAGCAACTCATGATGGGATGTTTAATAATTACATTTTTTATTATTTTTTTACAAAAAAAGGATTACCTGGATAGATATATAACGACTCGAAGTCTTGCTCTTTCGAGTTTATCAATCTACCTTTCATCCATAGGACTGACAGAAAAATATGAGTAGTGGTGGAGTGTTTATTTTAGTTTCAAATGACGGCCGCATGGACCAGATGCTGATCGGTAACGAAATGCTTCGTGATACAATCACCTCGGTGCGCGCTCGTCGTGCCGCCAATGGTGAAGCTGACATTAACCCATCTTTGGGTGATTTGGAACGTTCGCACGTTCTTTTCGTGAATTCTCACTGGAAGCCATATGTGGCAATTGCCCTTCAATACTTCAAGGTGTCCCAAAACAATGTTTCGTTGGGTACTGAATTCCAAGTTTCTATTCCTCAATACGGTGATTTCTTCACTGATATGGTTGCCAATGTTGTGATCTCCACACCAAGCACCTCTTTCACTGGTTCTGGTTCGGCCGCTTCCGATCGTGTCCTTTACCGTCACTGTGACTACCCAGGTGAGCGTCTCTTCGATGAAGTCCGATTCGAAGTTAACTCCAACTTGCTCGATAGCTACACCAGCGATGCCTATGTCATGCATCGTCAATTCTGTGTCCCAGCTGATAAGCGCACTGCTTGGGACCGTTGCATGGGTCAAGATATTGGTAACGAAGCCACGACCGCTGTCCCAGACACAACTGTATCTACTGCTCCAGTGACTGCTCATATCAAGAGCAAGGTGTATGATGGTAACCAAACATTCCGTACTACCCATTCGGACTTGAACTTGTGGATCCCATTGCTCTTCTGGTTTAACCAAGATACTCGTTTGGCTTTCCCTTCGGTGGCTGTTCCATATGGTCAACGTTTCATTACTTTCCGTTTGACTCAAGCCAGCAACCTCTTCTATGCATGCATCAACCCAGCTGCCACTGCTACCCTTACCAACCCTGTCTTGACTACCCCACAAATCAGCACATTCGACTTGTACATTAACAACTTGTTCTTGCTCCCAGAAGTGCATGATATCTTCATTGACCGTGTCGCTTTCACTTTGATTCGTGTACATCGTCGCCAAACTGCCAACTTGAACAAGAGCTCTGATCGTATCCATTTGGTGCAACTCAAGTGGCCAATCGAAGACATTAAGTTCGGTTTCCAATTGGTCGCCAACACTGCTTCTCCTCTTACCAACGACACTGTCGCCAGTCAAGCTTCGGTCATCAACCCTAACATGGAAGACTGGCATCGTTATGGTCAAGTTGCCAACATTACATCTGCAGCCGCAGCTATCGTTGGTGCCCAAACTAAGATGAACGTCAAGGGCACTGCTTCGCACATCACCACTCTCCGCCTCCAAGCTCACGGTGTTGATCTCTTCGGCGATTTCCCAGCTGCTTTCTTCAACCAATACATTCCTTACCAATTCGGAGGCTCTAAGGTGGTCGCTCCTTCCGATCCAGGCCTCTACATGTACAGCTTCGCATTACACCCGGGAACCTACCAACCCTCCGGACATTTTAACTGCTCTAGAGCCCGTGAGCTGTACCTAGAATACACTTCTACCGCAATCTCTTCGAGCGCACCTGCCAACTTTGTACTTCAAGCCACTGCATTGAACTTCCTATTGGTCACCGAAGGTTCTTGCTCTCTCCGTTATTCTACTTAGAGAGGGAATTGGTCTCTAAGATACAACATCATAATAATCAAAAAAACGTACAAAAAGTCTTTTTTTATGTCTCAGATAATAAGGCTTAAATTAATATCCATATAAAGGCACTTTCCCTCTGTTGCTTAAAATTGACAGATGCATAAGTTAATATACCAATAGAAACAATACCGTTTCAAAAGTCTCGTCATTAAGTCATGTCTTCTCACCGCGACTCGATCAATATTCTTCCATCTGATGCAATTGCATGTGATGGCCCATTGATGTTTAGTGAGGATCATTTCATTACGCCTGATTGCCGCTTGTTTAAACGTCAAACTAATGGCACTACTTATGTAGAATTGAAAATAACAACTAAGAAACAATTTTCATGGGCAAATGCCAAGCAAAAATTACCCGATGGGACAATTGCTGATATGCCAAATATTCCAGGATTTTATTCAACTGCTAACAAAGCAGTAATTGCGGCATCATTATTAGCTTACTATTTCAAAGAAAAACTTGATAATGTTACGAATATGCGAGCAGTTCGTTTAGATCCAGAGATGCCACTTCATGTTAATAACATTAAATGGGGAACATTAACTGAACAGAATAGCTCACGTATGCAACATCAGCGAAAAAAAGTTAATCCAGAAAATATTGTCCAATTTGTGTATCTTACAAAGGATGAGTTAAAGGAGTATTCAGAATGGGGAAAATATTACATCAAAAACGATGGTACTGATGTAGTCGCGAAATATAGATTCAATAATCAACTACGTCAAGTCAAAATAAATATAAGTAATGATGGCTACCATAATGCAACATTTCATATCGATAACAAACCAAAGGGTATTCGTATTAATCGATTAATGGCCCATATTCATCATGGTCTTGACTTGGATGATACTACCAAAGTAGTTGATCATAAAGATGGAAACATTTTAAACAATCACCCAAATAACTTGGAAGTGGTTGACCATACTGAGAACGTTCGTCGTGGTGGCTTATCATTGAGACTATTCAAAGTAGACCCATCAA
>JACCDP011352405.1_pt1 | contig 11479 bp, 7 predicted proteins | sample 7445841 | NCBI WGS metagenome assembly JACCDP01 (sample SAMN15323441, study PRJNA562643) | freshwater metagenome | isolation source: river surface water | place: USA:Blue River Watershed | collected 2017-08-17
CGTCGTCGCAGTCCAGCGCGCCCGCGGCGCCGTCCCCGTCGGAGTCGCGCGGGTCGGGAGGGTCCCCGCCGGGATCGCCCGCGGTGTCTCCGGGCGCGGCGGTGTCGTCCGCGGTGTCGTCCGCGGTGTCGGCCGCGGTGTCGGCCGCGGTGTCGGCCGCGGGATCGTCCGCGGTGTCTCCGGGCGCGTCGGTGTCGGTCGTGTCGGGTCGGCCGTCGCCGGAGTCCCCGTGGGCTGCGGTGTCGCCCGCGGTGTCCGGTGGCGTGGACGCGCCCGTGTCGACGCCCGGGCCCGTGTCGACGCCCGCGGTGAGCTCCGCGCGACGACGCTCCCAGAGCGCCGTGTCGACGCACCCCGCCAGGATCAGCGCCCAGAGGCCCACGGGCGCTAGAATCCGGTGGCCTGGAGCGCGTCGAGGATCGCCTGGCGTCGAGCGGGGAAGCGCCCGGCCTCGCCGGCGGCCTCGACGACGTGGAGGGACTCCCCGTCCACGAAGAGCGCGACGAGCCAGCGGGCGTCCTTCTCTCCGTCGGGTGCGCTCCACTCGGTGAGGCTCCCGCGCGCGTCCCCCGCGACGGCCTCGGCGGGCGCGCCGACGGGATGGTAGCCGGCGGTGGCGAGGTGGGCCCGCAAGGCCTCCGACCAGAACGCGAGATCGGCGTGCGGACGGTTCGGCAGCGTGCGGATGCGCCACACGACGTCGTCCGGGCTCACGGCGGCGGCGAGGCGGCGCCCCTGGAACGGGGCGAAGCCCGCGGGGATCCGCGCATCGACGCCGCACACGGTGCCGACCGTGCTGCCGCCGCGGAAGTCGCCGAGCAGCCCGGCCAGGCTCACGGCGTTGAGCCACGCGAAGCTGGATTCGCCGTCCGGCGCGGGCGCGGCGCGGTCACGGAAGCGGAAGGACACGACGAGGCGGGCGTAGCGCGCCTGATCGCGAAGGACGCGCAGGCGCCCCTCCAGCCCCTCGACCTCGCGGATGACGCGGTCGATCTCGCGCTCCACCGCGACGACGCTGTCCGGTCCGGCGCCGCCGAGCACGTCGAGGTAGCGCGCCAGCACCGCGTGACGCGCGGCGAGCGCGGCCTCGGCGTCGGCGATCGCCGGCCCCAGCTCCTCGCGCGTGAGCGAGCGGTCCACGACCTCACCGAGCGTGCGGGCGCGGGCGAGCGTCTCGTTCATCCGCTCGGCGGGGACGCGCAGCGTGACCTCCGTGTCCGAGAGCGCCGAGAACCAGCCGCCGGAGGATTCGGCGTCCCCGATCACCGTGCGCTGGGCGGCGGCGAGGTCGTCCACCTGCACGACGAGCGAGGCCACGACGCGCTCGGCCGCCGGGGGAGGCGTTGCGGAGGGGGCGGAGCGCCCCTCCGCCCCAGGAGAGGCCGCGGACGCCGCGAGGACCATGCCGAGCCATGCGAGGATCATGCCGCACCTCCTGCGAGCACCGCCTGGACGGCCGCGCCGTGGCGCGTCTCGTGGGCCTCCGACGGGTAGTAGACCTCGACGAGGTCGAGATCCCCGCCGTCGGTGCGCACGGCGAGCACGTAGACGTACGGCTTCGCGCCGCGGTCGAGCAGGCGGAGCACCTTCCAGCCGCCGACCTCTCGGGTCTCGGCGCTGCGGAACTCCGGCGCGAGGCGGCGCTGGAGCGCGTCGAGCCAGAAGGCGCCGTCCCCGCGGGGCACGTTGGCGAGGCGGGCGGCGCGGAAACGCGCCCCGTCGGCGCTCTCCGCGACCGTGCGGCGCGTGAGGTCGAGCGCGACCATGCCCTCGGGAATGTCGACGCGGAGGAGCCGTCCTCGCGGCAGCACGTCGTCCCGGAACGGCCCGAGCGCGCGGATCCACGCGAACGCGGCGCTCTCGGCCACCGGCCCCGTGCCGATGACGGCCTGCCGCGGCACGAGCTCGAGTGTGATGCGGCTCATCGCGGCGAGGTCGGCGAGCGTGCGGGACTGGCCCTCGAGCCGGTCGATCGTCTCGGCCAGGCGCTGAAGCTCGCGCAGCAGTGCGATCTTCTCCTCCTCCTCCTTGGCCTTCGCGAGCAGGGCTTGCAGGCGCGCCTGGGCGGCCTTCGCGCTTTGCAGCCGAAGGTCCACGCTCTGGAAGGCCTCCGTCACGTCCTGCGCGGAGATGGTGCGCGCCAGCACCTCTCCGGTGGCGAGCATGGCGTCGAAGCGGTCGCGGAACGCCGCGACGGGCACGCGCAGCACGAGCCGCGTCGGGGTGAGGGTCTCCACGCGTCCGCCGGCCTGGGTCGCCATCGCGACGAGGGCGTCGGAGGCGGCGTCGAGGGACTCCACGCGCAGCCGCGCCCAGCCCTCGTAGTGGACCATGCGCGCCGGGGCGGCCTCCTCGGCCGCGGTGGGGTCGGCGGCCTCCTCGGCGCCCGCCTCTTCCTTCATGGCGTAGGCGTCCTGGGCGCGCGCCGGCATCGCCATGGGCGGGGCCGAAGGCGCGTACGCCCGGGGGGCCGCGCGCTTGGCGTACGGGGCCTCGTCGGGCATCGCCTCCGCCGTCGGGCCGCCTCCGAAGAGGACCTCCCCGAGCGACGCCGGGGCCTCCGGCGCACGCCGGGCGCACCCGGTGGCGAGGAGCGCGAGGAACACCAGGAGTCCGCGTCGAACTTGCACGTCCACCTCCACCGGGTAGGGACGGGTGTCGAGGTAACGCGGCGTCTCCGGCCGCGACGCGGGGGCGCCATGGTGCTGGAGCTTGCGGGACACGCGGTCGATGCGGTCAGCATCGGCGGCATCGAGACCTGCATCCAGCTCCCCGGCTGGAAGCTGTGCTTCGACATCGGCCGCTGTCCGCCGGGCGCGGTGCGTCGCGAGCGGGTGCTCCTCACGCACGCCCACATCGACCACGCCGGTGGCCTCGCGACCCACGCGGCCATGCGGCAGCTCCTCGGCATGGCACCGCCGACCTGGTTCGTCCCGCGCGCGAACGCCGACGACATCGAGGCGCTGCTCGCCACGTGGCGTCGCCTGGACCGCGCCGAGCTGCCCGTGACGGTGGTGCCGTGCGACCCGGGGGACCGCCTCGACCTCGGGCGGGATCGCGTCGCCATCCCGTTTCGGGTGCCGCACCGCGTCGTGACGCAGGGCTACGCGCTCGTGGAGCGTCGCTCGCGCCTGCGCCCGGCGTTCGCCTCGGCCACCCGCGAGGAGTTGCGGGTCCTGCGGGAGCGCGGGGAGACGCTGAGCGTGCGCGAGGAGACCGTGGAGGTCGCGTTCTGCGGCGACACCCGGCCCGAAGTGCTCGACCGCGAGCCCCTCGTGCGCGCCGCGCGCCTCCTCATCCTCGAGTGCACCTTCCTGGACGCGCGGGTCCCGCCCGAGCTCGCCCACGCGAAGGGACACGTCCACCTCGAGGACCTCGTGGCGCGGGCGGATTCGCTCACCCAGGAGGCGATCCTGCTCACGCACATGAGCGCACGCTACGACGACGACACCGTGCTCAGGCTGCTCGACGCGCGCCTGCCCCCGGACCTCCGCGCGCGGGTCACGCCGCTGCTCCGTGGGCCGCGCGACGATTCCTGACGCGACGCCGCGGCGCGGGGTGTGTATTCCCACCGCAGAGGAACCTCCCCATGATGCGCCTCCCCGTTCGCTTCCTGCTCGCCTCGTCCCTGATGCTCCCGCTCGTGTCCGGCTGCGACGCCGTGCAGGCGATCGCGCCCGCCGCGGCCGACTCCCCGCATGCCGCCGCGCCGCCCGCCGGGTTCAACCCGCAGGCCAGCCTCGCGCCGCTCGTCGAGGCCGTCCAGCCGGCCGTCGTGAACGTCTACGTGCGTTCGCGCAAGGCGATCCCGCGGGAATACCAGTTCTTCTTCGGCATGCCGTCGGAGCGGGTCGTGCAGGGCCAGGGCTCCGGCTTCGTCGTGTCCCCCGACGGCTACATCGTCACCAACCACCACGTCGTGGAGGACGCGACCGACATCCAGGTCAAGTTCAGCGACGGGCAGGAGCGCGCCGCGAAGGTCGTCGGCGCCGACCCCGCCAGCGACGTGGCGCTCCTCAAGATCGACGCCGGCGGCAAGCTGGCGCACCTCCAACTCGGCGACAGCGACGCGGCGCGCGTGGGCGACTGGGTGATCGCCGTCGGAAATCCGCTGGGGCTCGGGCACACCGTCACCTCGGGCATCGTGAGCGGCAAGGGCCGCAACATCCCCGACATGCCGTTCGAGGAGTTCCTCCAGACCGACGCGAGCATCAATCCGGGCAACTCCGGCGGGCCCCTCGTCGGGCTCGACGGGCGGGTCGTCGGGATGAACACGGCCATCATCCAGGGCGCGAACTCCGTCGGCTTCGCCATCCCCGCGAGCCACCTGTCCAGCGTGATCGCCGACCTGCGGAGCGACGGGAAGGTCGTCCGCGGCTACCTCGGCGTGCAGATGGCGACGCTCCCGCCCGCGGCCCGCGAGGCCATCGGGGACGGCGTGCTGCTCGCGGACGTCGTGCCTGACGGCGCGGCCGAGAAGGCGGGCCTCCAGCGCGGCGACGTCGTCGTGGAGATTGCCGGGAAGCCGGTGAAGGAGCCGCAGGATCTCCAGCGGGTCATCGGGACGCGCAAGCCCGGCCAGGAGGTCGTGGTCGGCATCCTGCGCCGGGGCAAGCCGATGACCCTCACCGTGAAGCTCATGGAGCGGCCGGCGCAGCCGTAGCCGGGCGGCGGGGAGCGCTCGTCAAGTGCGCCACGAGCGCCTCCGACCCCTGGCTCATGTCCAGTAAGACGGAGGGGCTAACGCGACACCGTCTCTCGCTCGCGTGGGATCTCCAGCACATCATGCAGGGCGCGCATCGATGCATCGAAGGCGTGGTAGCGTGCCCCCTCGTTCGCTATCCACAAGTCTCTTGCGACGCCGAGACTGGCGTGCACCTCTGGAGGAATCTGACGTCGCGTAATCGCACTATGGGCTTGAGTACACAGGGGTACGACGTTGTCGCCGTTGTAGATGAACTCTGGATAATCGGCGCGTTCGAGTAAATGGTGAAGATCGACTGGAGCACGACCGCAGTACTTGCACTTGCTAAAGTCGCGGCTAGGAAACCTCTTGCGGAATTCACCCGCATTCCACAGCTCACCGAAGCCACCTGCTTCACCCAGTTGGGCAGCGATGCGGGCATGAAGCCCATGCTTAATGTCGTCGACCCCGTGGGGGGTCATATTTGCGCGAAAGCCATAACGGCGCAACTGTGGACTAGTGAAGAATGAACGCTCCTTGGCGCGAAGGTAGTACCGGCGTCGAGCCTCGGCGACTTGCGCATCGCTTGCGTTGCTGGGCAGTCCGACGATGAAGCGAAGGTAGATATGCTCCATCAGGTCCATCAACTCGGGACGTGTGAGCTTTTTGTGGGTCTGTGCAAACAACTCCGGCCGAAGCCCCGCATCACGCGCCCACGCCTCACCTGGGTACAAGTGGTAAATCACATAGGAGATCTGGGTGAATCCTTGGCTAATCCACGCGTCGTAGCCCGGAAGCATACGAAGCTGTTTCGAGTTGCAAAGGAATGACCAGTCAGACGAGCTCACGGACTGTAGCTCTGTCAAATTCCATGGCGTATTCGGCGCGCTTGTGTCGAGTTGTAGCACGTTCTCAATCAGGAACCGCCAGCCTTGTGTGAACGAAGCACGAAGCGCGTCAGGCGATATCGTCTCGTCCGCAAGTCTGAAGTTGTGGCTTGGATCTGTCAAGCGTTCCCGCACGCGCGGGTGCACACGCTTCCAGTTGTCAATGTCCCATGGCCTCAGGCCGAAGTGCTTTACAAGGAGCCTGGTCGGGTACCACGGATGCTTGAGCAAAAAGTCCTTCCACTCAGCGCCCTGTACACACTGGGGAGTGGCGTTCAGTCGTGCCTTCAGTGTGGAGCTTTCAGCAGACAAGGTTCCCCCCGGGGTCGCCGTGAGCTAACCTGCACCGCCCCAGCCATCCACGGACTCAGCCCAGGTAGGGGTAGCGCCAGTCGGTGGGCGGCACGAAGACCTCCTTGATCGTGCGCGGGGAGATCCAGCGCTGGAGGTTGGCCGGAGACCCCGCCTTGTCGTTCGTGCCGCTCGCGCGCCCGCCGCCGAAGGGCTGCTGGCCGACGACGGCGCCGGTCGGCTTGTCGTTGACGTAGACGTTGCCGGCCGCGTGTCGCAGCGCCCCGAGCGCCTGCTCCAGCGCCGCGCGGTCCCGCGAGAACACCGCGCCGGTGAGCGCGTAGGGGCTGGTGCCGTCGACGAGGGGGAGCACCCGGTCCCAGTCGGCGTCCTCGTAGACGAAGGCGGTCGCGATCGGGCCGAAGATCTCCTCCTGCATCAGCACGTGGCGCGGGTCGTCGACCTGCACGACCGTCGGCTGCACGAACCACCCGATGCGTTCGTCCGCGGAGCCGCCCGTGAGCACGCGCGCGGTCGACCGCGCGATCTCCAGGTAGCGGCTGTGCTTGCGGAACGCCCGCTCGTCGATGACGGCGCCGATGAAGTTCGAGAAGTCCCGCACGTCGCCCATGCGCATCTCCCGCGTCATGTCGACGACGAGGTCGGACACCTGCGGCCACAGGCTCGCCGGCACGTACAGGCGGCTCGCGGCGGAGCACTTCTGCCCCTGGTACTCGAAGGCGCCCCGCACGATGCCGACGGCGAGCGCGTGCGGATCGGCGCTCGGATGCGCGAGGACGAAGTCCTTGCCGCCCGTCTCTCCCACGAGTCGCGGGTAGGTGCGGTAGGACGCGATGTTTTGGCCGACGCTGCGCCAGACGTGCTGGAACACGCCGGTGGAGCCGGTGAAGTGGACCCCGGCGAGCGCAGGGTGCGCGAGGACGGGGTCGCCCACATCGGCGCCGTGACCGTGCAGCACGTTGATGACACCGTCGGGAAGCCCGGCCTGACGCAGGAGCTCGAAGAGCTTCCAGCACGCGAGGCTCGACGGGATCGAGGGCTTCCACACGACGGTGTTGCCGACGAGCGCCGGGGCCGTGCACAGGTTCAGCGCGATCGACGTGAAGTTGAACGGCGCGATGGCGAAGACGAAGCCGTCGAGCGGCCGGTGGTCGAGACGGTTCCACTGGCCCGGCGCGCTCACCGGCGGCTGCTCCGCGAGCAGTCCGGCGTAGTAGTGGACATTGAAGCGCCAGAAGTCGATGAGCTCGCAGGCGGCGTCGATCTCCGCCTGGTGGATCGTCTTGGACTGCCCGAGCATCGTCGCCGCGTTGATGCGGTCGCGCCATGGGCCGGTGAGCAGCTCCGCCGCGCGCAGGAACACCGCCGCGCGGGCGTCCCACGGGAGCGCCGCCCAGGCCGCGCGGGCCGTCTCCGCCGCGTCGATGGCGCGCGCGATCTCGGACGGCCCCGCGAGGTGCACCCGCGCGAGGACGTGTCGGTGATCGCAGGGCATCGTCACGTCCACGGTGTTCCCGGTGTACACCTCCACCCCGCCGACGACGCAGGGGATCTCTACGACCTGCGCGGACTGCAACGCGATCTCCCGCGTCAGCGACGCCCGCTCCGGGGAGCCGGGGGCGTAGGCGCGCACGGGTTCGTTGACGGGCGGGGGAGGACGGAAGGTGCCGGCGGTGGTCATGGGCGAGGGCTTATCCGCGCCAGAGCACCCCGGCGCGCCCGTCCACGGTCACCTCCTCGCCGTCGTGCAGCAGCCGCGTGGCGCCCGCGATGTTCGCGATGGCGGGCAGGCGCATCTCGCGCGCGACCACCGCGCCGTGGCTGAGCTGGCTGCCCAGCTCGAGCACCAGCCCGCCGGCACGGTCGAAGATCGGCGTCCAGCCCGGGTCCACCGCGCGGGTGACGAGGATCTCCCCGGGGCGTACGCGGTCAGCCTCCTCGGGGTGTCGCAGGATTCGCACGCGTCCCCGCACGAGCCCCGGAGAGATGCCCAGGCCCTGCAGGCGCGGGGTGTCGGGGTTCGGGACCGGCAGCGCCGCGTCACCCGACAGGAAATCCGGCGGGTCGGGGTCGACGGGCTCCCGTGCGCGTCGCGCCGCCGTGGCGCGCAGGGCGTCGGCGTCGAGGCGACCGGCGCAGGCGTCCTGCAACTCGCCGATCTCGAGGAAACGCACGTCGTCGGCGTCGTCGAGCCAGCGCGCGCCGAGGGCGCGCAGCTTGCGCTTGAGCACCCAGAGGATGCGGTCGAGGTGGTAGCGCTGCTCCTCGCGGAGTCGCAGGTAGGTGCGTGCCAGCTCGGTCGCGCCGCGCAGGCCCGGCGGGAGGGCGGCCAGGCGCGCCGCCACGTCCTCCGGGTCGGGCGCGGCCGTGCGCCGCGCCGTGCCGGGCGCGGCCATGGCGCGCGCGAGACGCAGCACCCCGTCGGGATCCTCGGCCCATCGCGGCGCCCAGATCTCCCAGCTCGCGCTCGATCGGTGTCCGTGCGCCTCGAGCAGCTGCGCGCGCGCGGTGTCCGCCTCGGCCCCGTCGAGCGCGCCGAGCGCCCGGAGCGAGGCGTTCACGCGCGCCGTGATGCTGCCCTCCGGCGGGTGCAGGAGCACCTCCGCGTCGGCCCCGAGCCACGGCGCGAGCAGGTCCCACGCGAGGTTGGCGTAGAGCAGCGAGGTGACGTGGATGCCGACGTAGGCACGCAGGAGCGGCTCCGCGGTGGTCCACGCCTGCTCGGGCGGGCTGGCCTCCAGCGCCGCGAGGCGGTCGTCCAGCCGCGCGGCGAACTCCTCCCACGCGGCGGGGTTCGTCACGGGGTTCCACCGGAAGCGTGACCAGCGCTGCTCCGCGGAGCTCTCGCGCACGAGCGCGCCCAGGACGCGGAAGTCGGGGGGCGCGGCCGCGCGACGCAGCCAGCGTGCTTCCTCCTCCGGCGGGAAGAAGTCGAGCAGGAAGCGGGGCGGCGGCAGCCCGGGCAGCTTGAACGCGAGGTGCCGGAACACCGTCACGTTCACGTACGGATGGCCCCGCACGCGACGGAACGGCGGATCTCCGCCCAGAAACCGCGCGGACGTGGCCGGGTACGCGACGAAGTGCGACAACAGCGGTTCGAGCAGGCTCCAGCCCAGGGGGGTCGCGCCGGTCGGCCAGCGCTCCCCGACGAAGCGACGGGTCCACAGCGTGGCGCCCCCGCGCGGCAGCTCGGCCCGCCCGGTCACCGGGCGCGCCTGCAGGAGGATCCGCGCGCCGTCACGGTCGCGTGCCCACTCGATGTCCTGCGGCTCGCCGAGCAGCGCCTCCACGCGCAGCCCGAGCGCGCACAGGGCGCGCACCTGCGCGTCCGGAAGCGTGGGGGCGCCCGGCGTGGGGCACGGCACCTGCATCGTTCCGCCGTGGGGGGCGCGCACGCGTTGATGGGTCTGGTGGGCGAGCTGCGTCTGCACGATCCGCAGGCCCCGGGTGGCGAGCGCGGGCGGCATCAGTCGCGCGAGGGTGCCCCGCGGCCGACGCACGATCCAGCGGTCGGGAACGACCTGCCCGGCGACGAGGCTCTCCCCGAGGCCCCAGCACGCCTCGACGATCATCTCCGCCCACGAGCCCGTCAGCGGGTTCACGGTGAACAGCACGCCCGCGGAGTCCGCGTCGACCATCTCCATGAGCACGAGCGCCATGCCGCCGGCGTCGTGGGTCGCGCGGCCGCGGCACGCATGCCAGCTCGCCCAGCAGCGCAGGATCGCGCCGGGGACGTCGTCGGGCGGGACGTCGAGCTCGGTGCGGTAGGCACCGGCGCGGGCGTGCTCGCCTCCGTCCTCGTCGGTCGCGCTCGAGCGCACGGCCAGGCGGGGGACGTGCGGCGGGCGCGGAAGGTCCCGCGGCAGTTCGGGCAGTCGCGCGGCGATCTCCGCGTGGCGGCCGTCGCGAAGGGCGTCTCCGAGGCCGTGACGCTCCAGGAACGCGCGGTGCACGCGCAGCGGCACCACCCAGGCGCGCGGCACCGGCAGGCCCGCCGCCGCCAGCCGGGCGAGGTTGGCGCCCTTGCCGCCGGCCTCGGCGGGGTCGATCTCCGCGAGGGGGACGAAGGTCTCGCGCGACGCGTGGCGGAAGGGCATCACGCCGGCGGCCCTATCCGGCTCGGCGCGGGCCCGGAGGTCGTCGCGGCAGAGGCGATGCGAAGCGGCTACATTGGCCCCCGGACCGATCGAACCGCCCCGGAGCGCCGTTGCCCGCTGCCTCGTCCGCGCCTCGCCGTTTCGGCAAGTACACGCTGCTCGACCGCATCGCGGTGGGGGGCATGGCCGAGATTCACAAGGCCAGGCTCGACGGGATCGAGGGCTTCCACCGCACGGTTGCGATCAAGCGCATCCTGCCGCACCTGGCGTCGAACCCCGAGTTCGTGGCGATGCTGGTGGACGAGGCGAAGATCGCGGGGCTGCTCTCGCACGCGAACATCGTGCAGATCCTCGACCTCGGGCAGGTGGACGGGCAGTTCTTCATCGCCATGGAGTTCGTGCACGGGCGGGACCTCGGGCAGGTGCTGACGCGCGTGGCGCGCCGCGGCGAGCTGTTGCCGGTCCACTTCGCCGTCCACGTGATGATCGAGGTGCTCAAGGGGCTCGAGTACGCCCACGATCGGCAGGTGCTGCGCGGCGGGAAGCCCCACCCGCTCGCGGTCGTGCATCGCGACGTGTCGCCCGCGAACATCCTCCTGAGCTTCCAGGGCGAGGTGAAGATCGCGGACTTCGGCATCGCCAAGGCGTCGGTGAAGGCGCTGGAGACCGTCGCCGGCGTGATCAAGGGCCGCTACGACTACATGAGCCCCGAGCAGTCCACCGGTGCCGACGTGGACCGTCGCGCGGACCTGTTCGCCGCCGGGGTGATGCTGCTGGAGCTCCTCACCGGCCGGCACCCCTTCCGGCAGGCGAGCGAGGCGGCCACGCTCGAGGCGATCCGCGCGGGCGTCGTCGCGCCGCCGGGCACGGTCCGCCCCGAGGTGGGCCCGCAGCTCGACGCCATCGTCGCGCGTGCGCTGCGCGTGGATCCGGGCGAGCGCTACGCCGCGGCCGGTGCGTTCCGCGACGCGCTCGAGCGCTACCTCCACGACAGCGGCCACGTGCAGGCCCCCGCGGCCCTCGGGCGGTTCGTGCACGCGTTGTTCGAGGACGACGACGTCGACATGGACGAGGACTCCGACGCCGACGAGCTGCTGCTCGACGAGGATTCCGGCCGTGACACGCGTCCGTTCGCGCGTCCGCAGCCGGGTCGCGTGGCGCCCGGCCAGGGGTTCGGCCCGGACGCGCCCACGTCGACGGAGACCCTCGGCAGCCTCGCCGCCCTGCCGGTCGCGGACACGGGGCACTTCGGGCCGATCGCCGGAATCCAGGACGAATCCACGCTCGTGCGGGATCTCGCCGTCGCGGCGTGGTCGGAGGCCGACACGGTCATCCGCGGGGGTGTCCGCCCCGACGTGCCGGAGATGCCTGCGGCGCAGATCCTCCGCGACGCGGACGCGTCGACCGCGCCGCCGGGCTTCACGCGCGATGCGCCCGGGGAGGCCGCACCCTCCGCGCTCCCCGACGCGGGGGGAGAGGCGCCGGGCCTCTTGCCCGAG
>JACCDP010059341.1_pt1 | contig 11477 bp, 6 predicted proteins | sample 7445841 | NCBI WGS metagenome assembly JACCDP01 (sample SAMN15323441, study PRJNA562643) | freshwater metagenome | isolation source: river surface water | place: USA:Blue River Watershed | collected 2017-08-17
GCAACGCATCGCCCGCAGCGACATTCGTGAAGTCCGCGATTCAGCGGTCTCCCTCATGCCCGACAATTTCTCCGAGGCTCTCTCGCCGAGCGATTTCAACCACCTGTTGGGCTTCCTCTTGAGCCAACAATCACGTTGATCTGGAGGGGTTCGATCATTGGCGACAACGTTTTCGATGGAGGCCGCAGCTCCAGCGATTCAATCCGGGAGGAACGGAGCCCGCCAAGACTGAAGGTTTCGTCCAGACTCACTGGGACCGCAGGAAGTAGGTGTCGATGGTGCCGCGGCCTTTGATGGGGGTTTGGCCACGATGCTCCACGGCGAATTCCGGTGGCAGCAATTGGCGGGTGTCTGCTGAAATCTGGATCTCACCCGGCAGGCTCGTGCTCTCCATCCGGCTGGCAACATTCACCGAATCACCCCAGATGTCGTAGGCGTATTTGCGCTTCCCGATGACGCCGGCCACCAAGGGTCCCGAGTGCAGCCCGATCCGGATTTCCAAGTTCAGGCCTTGTTCCACCATCACCTCCCGGTGTGCCTTCAACATGTCCAAGGCCAGCGAGGCGGCCCGCTGGGCATGATTCTCCCTGGGTTCAGGCACGCCGGCCACCGCCAGATAGGCATCGCCGATGGTCTTGATCTTCTCGACGCCGTGGCGATCGCAGAGCCCATCGAAGCGCGAGAAGAGACTGTCGATGATCTTGACCAAGCGTCCCGGGTTGAGCGCCTTGGTGAATGACGTGAACCCCACCTCATCGGTGAACACGATCGTTGTCGACGGGTGATAATCGAAGATGGTCCCCGGATGGGTATCCTGGTTCTTCAGCATCTCCGCAATCTTCGTCGGCAGGATGTTGTGCAGGAGTTTCTCACTCTTGGACCGTTGTTCCTGGACCGCTTCGAAGAGCTGCTCCTTGCTCAATTCAGTGAAAATCGCGGCAAATTTCTGCAGTTCGGTGGCCGATGGATTCCTCGGAAGGGCCAATGCCTTGATCTCGTCCCATTCGGTCGAACGATTGGACAAGAGCCCGCTGCCTGAGGGTTGGGTGCCTACGACACGGTCGAGCGGGGAGGTGCAACGGTAGAGCTGCAGGTGGTTTGGCAGCGGTTGGTCAAGCACATCGGCCGTAAGTCGGAAGAGCAGACGGGGAGGGGTCTTGGGGAAATCAACTGCCGGGAGGAAAATCATGTCCATCGCTGGTTGATGCCCGAATCGGTGGTACCAGCGAATGGAGTCGGACAACGCGCAGAGGAAGGACTGGGATCGTGTGCGGTCGCTGCACACCGAGGACAGGATCATGATGAGCTTTCGCCGGTTCTCATCCAGCGCGTCCCGGTGGGAAAGTGAGATCGTCCCAAGGATCATCGGTTGAAGCAGGTTGTCAGGATGAAGCTGGCGTCGTCGGTCGGTTTGGCCGCGCCCATCATCAGTTCTTGGATGACGGACTCATCCGTTTGGGGGCCGGACAGGTTCCGGAGGCGTCGGACTGCCGAGCAACTCAAACCATCTGAAAAAGTAACAAACCGGTCGACGTTCTTGAGGGGAAATGTGCTGATGTTTGGGCGTCGGTACTGCTGACCAATGGCACCCGGTCGGGAGACCCCTTCGAATCCCGATGGGTTGAATTGCAACAGGGAGATGTTGCCGACGCCAAGATGGTGAAGGAGCTGCTGATGGCGATCGATGAGCATCAGAGCGATGGAGGATCCGACCGTCCCTTGAGCAGCCAGATGGCTGGCCTCGAGCAACGCCATGAGATGATCGGTCGTAGGTTCCTTCGGCCATTTCTGCGAGTGCCGCTGGATGAATTCGAGGATGGTGGAGGCCGCGCTGTGGGCCTTGTTGCCGTGCCCCAGGGCATCCAGATGGACGATGAGTGCGTGGTTTTCGGTCTGGAACGACCAGACCCGGTCTCCAGAAACGGTCAACGGAGGCTTGGGGCGTTCCCATGTCCGGATCGCCAGATCCAGAGGGCGGGAGGTGGCGGTGGCCGCCGGTTTGTTGCTGGATTTCTCGGTCTGTCTCGTGACCTTTGAGTCGGATTCAGGGACCGGTGGTTTGAGGCGGGGGGTGCGTCCCCAGCGGATCGCCTGGACTCGGGTGCCACCACCGGCTGGGGTTGTGATCTCCATGCTGTCGGTGAGTCGTCGGACTGCCGGGAGGCCGAGACCCAGGGTGCCTCCGGTGCTGAAGCCGTCCTGCATGGCCTTGTTGACGTCTGAAATGCTGGGCCCCTGGTCGATGGCTTCGATGCGGACACCAGGAAAGCCATTTTTTTCCAGCAATTGCAGTCGGATCAAACCATGACCGGCGTATTTGACGATGTTGGTGGACAGTTCGGAGACCACGGTTCCCAGGATTCCGCGTTCTTCCGTCGAAAAGTCTTGGAGGAATCCTTTTCGCAACACTTCTGCCACGACCGTCGTGACATCACTGCGGCGTCGGAGATTGAATTCCAGGGGCGGTGCCGGAATGACCGTCGGCTCATTCATGCAGCTGCAGGGCTTTCTCCATGTTCCGGGCGAACCGCATCAGGCCGAGGTCGAACGGACACTGGGACAAATAGAGGGCCACACCGGCCTGCAGGCCCACCAGCGTGGTGGTCGCTCCGAAGACTTGATTGCACCGAGCGATGTTTTCAATGGCTTGGAAGGCACCGTAATCCACCAAGGCGACCGCGGTGAGGTCGATGATCACCCCTCGGCATGAGCGTTTGACCAAGCGCTCGCGAAGTTGGTCGGCCAAGTCATCCAGCATCGCATCGGAAAGCGGGAACGGCAGATTGACGATCAGCAGGTTCCTGACTTGAGAGACAGATGTCCTGAGGGAGCACTGCTGCATCGGGCGGTCTGGGTTCAGGAAATCGGTGCGGGCTGACGAGGGGCCGGTTCAGAAGTCGTTGGAACCTGGATTCTGCTCGCTGCGGGTTGCAGCAACCCCGGTGTCCGACCATTGACGGTTGGCGGCACTGACCGATCGCAGTCCTGCCTTGAGGGCGTCGCGCAAGGTCGCCGTGGTGCGGATTTGTCCGACTTCCACGCCGAGATCCACCATGGTTTGGGCGATGGACGGCGAAAGCCCGGAGATGATCGTTTCGCAGCCCATCAAGCGAGTGGCCTTGGTGATCTTGATCAATTGGTTGGCGACGGCCGTGTCGACCATCGGGACACCGCTGATGTCCAGGATGAAGATCCGGGCCTCGGACTCGTTGATCTTGGCCAGCGACTTGCGCATGATGTCATCGGTTCGCGTGGAATCCACCACACCCACCAAGGGCAGGAGGAGGACCTCGTCCCAGATCGGGGTGACCGGGGTGGACATCTCCATCAAGGTCCGGTCGAGTTCCTGCCGCTTGTTGTCCGATTCGATGGCGTGCTGCAGGGCCGCCTCGAGTTGTTTGGCATTTTCGGCGACCTTCAACGAGGCCAGAACCTTTTCGGTGATGTTGGTGGCGAACTTGACCACCCGAACGACCTCCTTGTTGAGGTTCAGGATGGGGTTGTAGGTGGCTTCGAGCCAAATGGATTGTCGGTTGTTGCCGATGCGCTCGAACTGCCCCGAGATGACTTCGCCGGCAGCCAACCGCTTCCAGAACGTCTGATACTCCGCCGACTGTGCCTCTTCTGGCTTGAGAAAGAGCTTGTGATGAGCGCCTTTGATCTGGGCCTCGGTGTAACCCATGATGGCGAGAAAGGAGTCGTTGGCGCGTCGGATGGTGCCATCGGGAGCGAACTCGATGACCGCCATGGATCGCTCGATGGCGTCGCGGATCCCCGAATTGGCGATGCTGGTTTCCTTGGACGCCGTGATGTCGGAAGCGATCTTGATCACCCGCTGGGCCTTGCCGTCCGATCCGAGCACCGCGGTGTAACTGGCGAACAGCCAGACCCGCTGGCCACCCTTGCCGAACCGTTCGAATTCTCCGGTGAAAGATTGTCCGCTTCGCAGCGAGTCCCAGAACTTCTGGTAGTCGGAAGATTGGGCGAAGTTGGGGTCCACCAGGCAGGAGTGGTGATGTTTGAGCAGTTCTTCGCGGGAGTAACCCATCAGACTCGTGAACTTGTCGTTGCACGCAACAATCCGCCCCTGAGTGTCGAATTCAACGGTGGCCTGGCTGGCATTGATGGCTCGGACCAAGGCAGCGGTCTGCGCTTCGCTGGAATCTTCGGTTCGCACTTTTCTCATGGCTTTTGTTCTGAAAATGGAGGTCCTCCGCTGCAAAAGCCGCATCGCCAACTCCGGCTCATCCCCCCTGAAACGGCTGATTTCAGGCGGATGTCTTCAGGGTTGGTGATGGGACTATTCGAAAAAACCCACGGCGAGGTCGCAATCGGGAGAAGCTTCTGCCATCAAATTCGCGCATTTGGATGATTGATTCAAGTCATTTGACATTCGACTGCCCGTTTTCGTGCCCATCCAACGACTTAAAATTTAAACAGGCGCTCTGATTGAATGATTCATCGCCGACCCAGCGAACGACGAGGCTGTTGCCCACCTTGAAAACCACGGTTTCGCTGCCCACAGGTGGCGGGATATCCAGTGGAGATATCCTATCACGGTTCATGAATGCGGGTTCATGAATGGCTGATGAAAATTAGTTCTGGTTGTAACGACCCCACATATGCGAAGGTACCCTTTGGATCGCCTAAGAAATCCATCTCATTTTGCCCAAGAAATGACCTCAACTGAGCCGCAAACTCAGGGGGCGGGTGCAATGGCATGGCGGCTGAAGGCGCACCTATCTCGTTGCCACCAACTCAAGTATGAACACAAAACAGCTCCCTCGGTTTCAGAAGATTTTGGCTCGCGGCTTGGCGGTCGCGTCCGCCGGTCTGTTCATGGTTTCTGAGACGGCATGGGCCCAGGATTCGGCCATCCATTTCAACAATTCGGTCTTCGGCACTTCACGCTTGGTGACCGATGCCGCCGGCAAACCCTTGGTGGGCACCAATTGGGTGGCTCAGTTGTTTCTGGACTCGCCGGTCGGGCTTTCGACCGTCACGGGCGCGGGTTCTGGCCTCTTTTCCGCGGCGGGCAAGGGGGCGGCCGGGGTGTGGGACGGGGGCAGTCGGACCTTGGAACTGGTGAGTTTCGGTGAAACCGCCCAGGTGGAGGTTCGGGTCTGGGATTTGAGCCTCTTCTCGACCTACGAAGACGCATTGATGGCCGGCGGGACGACCGGCACGACCGGTCTGTTTCCCTACACTTTCACGCCGTCGTCGCCCGTCGCAGAGGCCGACAGTTGGATGAAGAACTTCCCGTCCATCCGGTTGGTGGACCAGCCCGCCTTGCCCCCGCTGATTGAGCGCATTCGCCATCAGACGGCCTTGGAAGGCGATCCGCTGCTCGTTGAACCCGTGGTAACCGGGGGCACGAAGCCGTTGCGCTACCTCTGGCAAGCCGTGGATGGGTTGCAGGTGACCAATCAGGTCTTGGATTTGACCGCGCAGGCGCTCCGGCCCGGCATCATCGATTTCAACCTGACCGTCACCGATGCCGAGGGGCGCACCACGCCGCCGTCGTACTACCGCATTTCGGTGCAAAACCGGGCGCCGGTGATTCGCGGCGTGGATACAATCAAGGCCATCGAGGGTCAACCCGCCCAGGTTCAGGTGGTGGCCGACTACGCCTGGCCCGAGCGCGCCGTGCAGGTGACCTGGCAATTGCCCGACGGACAATCCGTTCCCGGCCGCAAGCCCGTGTTGCCCTTGCTGCCGCCCGGTCGCCACGACTTGAAGGTGCAGGTGGCCGAACTGGGCTTGATCAGCCTCTACGACAACTTCGACAGCGTGGTTTATCCGGCCGAATTCCACACTCCGACCCTGGAATCGGGCGACGAGGTCGAGTTCGGCATTCCTAACCAAATCCTCCACGAGGTCTCGTTCTATTATTACGCCGATCTTTCGTCGATGACCGCCGCGGAGCGCTCGGCCGTCACCGGCGAGTTGCGCCTCTACCGCAATGACGGTCCGGCCTATCCGGGTCTGAAATCCCGCATCCCCGGCACCTTGCTGTACAAGAGCAAGCCCTTCGGCATGAACAGCGGGTACTTCCTCCAGCGCTTCACCGATTTGAACGTGGAGACCACCGACCGGATCACCTGGACCGTGGTTTGGAAGAACCTGCCGCAAACCTCGGGCAAGACCGCCGGCCTCATCGTGGCCGACACCAAGCAAAACCCGGCTCCGTCCAACGTCGGCAAGAGCTACAACGATTTCTGGGTGCGCGATGGCGAGCGCTGGGAACTGCTGCACTTGGGTGACTACCGCCCGGTGGCCAATTTCGCGACCCGCGCCAGTGCGGTGGGCACTGAGGTGGCCCTGCAAAGCGCCGTTTATCCGTTCACGCTGGTGGTCACCAACATCCCACCGCTCATCGCCTCGGTGCTCACGCCCGACAACCTCATTGCCGGGACCGCTGGCCGGTTCACGGCCACCGCGAATGACGCTGGCTCCACCGGCATCCGCTACGCCTGGACCTTCGGTGACGGGGCCACGGCCGAAGGCGCCACCGTCTCGCACACCTACACCCAAGCCGGAATCTTCAAAGGCCAGCTGCAAGTCACCGACGCCTCGGGAGCGCAAGCCGCCAGCACCCACGCCTTCCAAGTTCAGGTGGATGTCGATTGGCAGCCCCTGACCTTCCTGAGCACCCCACCGGTCGAGGTCATCGAAGGCCAGGAATACTCCACGGTCATCTCGGTGAGCCCGGGCGGCGTGGGTCAGACCGTCACGCTCAAGCCCGTCACCTTGCCCAAATGGCTGCAGTGGAAAGCCACCTCCGCCACCGAAGGCGTTCTTTCGGGCCGGCCGGGCAGCCAGGATACCGGGGTGCACTCGGTGCGCATCGAGGCGGCCGATGGCGTCGCCACCGAAACGCTGGAATACCTCATTTGGGTGCAGTCGGTGAACAATCCTCCGACCATTTCCGCGCCGGGCGGCCTGGAGTTCCGGTCCATTGATGGTATCGCCTACATCACGATCGACGTGGCCGACCCCGATGTGACCGACACGCTGACCGTGACGGTCGAAAGCGGTGATCCGTCCCTCTTGCCGCAAGACCGCTTGGTGCTCATGGGCGATGGCCCGTCCCGCAGCCTGGCCATCCTGCCCATGAGTGGCGGCGACGGCACCGTGCCCATCCGCCTGACCGTCAGCGACGGCCGCCTCACCGCCACCGCGGTCATCCAGGCCAAATTCCGCACACCGGGTGTGTTCACCGTGGGAGTCGCCTCGGTGAAGGGCGGCACCTTGGCCGTGGAACCCGGCCTCGAGAATTTTGAGGAAGGCTTCCCGCTGCGCGCCAGCGCGACGGTCAAACCCGGTTGGCAATTGGTTAAATGGCTGGGCCTGCCGGGCGGCCCGCGGGATGCCGTGGACCTCGACGAAGACTGGGTCGTCAGCGAAAACACGGTGATTTCGGCCGAGTTCAAGGATGTGGCCGCCCCGGCCATCGCCTGGGAGTCGCCGGCGCCCGGTGTGTCCGAAGCCGAGGTGGTAACCCTGACCGGATGGGTGACCGACAACGACGAAGTCGCCTCGGTGCTCCTGCGGCGCGTGGGCGTGCCGGCCCAGAAGCTCAAGCTCACCAATGGCCGGTACGAAGTGCCCGGCATCCGCCTGGAATCGGGCGAGAACCTCTTTGCCATCGAAGCCACGGACCTCAGCGGCAACACGGCCACCAACCAGACCACGGTGGTGTGGACCGTCGGAAGCATCCTCATGGTGGGCGACGCCCGGGATGCCCGCGAGGGCCAGCGGGTGGAGTTCCCCATCCAGCTCAAGAGCTTGCAACCGCTCTCGGGCATCAGCTTCAACTTGCTGTACAGCGACTATGTGGACTTCCTGTCCGATCCCCAGTTTGCCATCAGCGGGTTCCTGCCGGGTGGTTTGATCACCCTCAACACCAACACCCCGGGCATCGTGCGGGTCACCTTGGCCACGGCTGGCATCAGCATTCCGGCGGGGATCACCTCGGTGGGCACGTTCAGCTTGCGCGTGCGCAGCTTGCTCTCGCCCATCGGCCTCATGGCCTTCCTCGATCCCGAATTGCTCGAAGTCTCCAATGACTTGGGCGATCCCGTTCCAGGCGTGGGTGGCGTCTCGGGCCAAGCCCGGCTGCTGCCGCGCAAGATCGTGGGCGACGTCAACGGCAACAACCGCCTCGACATCGGTGACGCCTCGCTGGTGCAGCGCCTGCTGGTGGGCTTGGACCCCAAGCGTTCGTGGGACACGGCCCTGAACGACCTCAACAAGAGCGGCACCATGGACTCGGGCGACGTGGTTCGCGTGATGCGCGCCGTGGTGGGATTGGATCCCCAGCCCAAGCCCTCCACGCTGGGTGCTGAATGGCCCGCGCTGGTGTCGCCGAAATCCGCCAAGATGGCGCCGAGCTGGGTGGAACTCACGCCGGCCACTCTCAATGCCCAGCGCGGCGGGATTTTCGAGGCCCAAATCCGCATTCGTCAGGCACCGGCCAATTTGCGTGGCCTGGCCTTTGAATTGGCCTATCCGGCCCAGTTCATGAGCCTCGTGAGTGGTTCGGGTTATGTGCCGGGCCCGGCCTTGCCCGCCGGCTCGCTCAAGTACTGGAACGACACGCCCACGACCGGCCGACTGCGGTTCGCGGCTTCGTCTGAAACGAACTGGCCGAGCAACGAGGGCGTCATCGCCACCTTCCGCTTCAAGGTGGGCCAGACGGTGCCGCCGCAATGGCAGGGTGAGTACGGCTTGCGGGCTTTCGAGATTTCCATCGACGGCTACAGCCTCGAGAACACCGACGTGCCGCTGGCCAAGGTGGCCCTGGAAGGCGAGATCGCCGCGCCGAAGCTCAACCGCATCCGCCTCAACAGCGGCGGCACACTTCAATTCGACGTGCTGGCCAACACCGGCAGTACACTCGTCTTGGAAGGCTCCACCGACCTGGTCCGTGGCAACACCGGCTGGCAGCCCCTGACCACCCGCGTGCACGACCAACTGCCGCTCTTCCTCGACCCCTCCAAGGGCTACCAAGCCCAACCCATGCAATTCTACCGAATCCGCAGCCAAGCCCCCGCCTACATCACCCAACCCGGGGTCAAGGGTGGGAGGTGAGGGGGGCTTGAATAGAATCAGCCACGAATTTGCTGGCTGTTTCCAAGTTGATACCTGTGTTGCTTTGAGGATTGTGATATAAATATTATTATATTAACAATATACAGCAGTGTTAAAAATTAATGATCAATATTTGGTCGGGCCATTGTGATGGGGTTCCACACCGCTATACGCATGTAAAAACCGAAATGTTTGAACCATGAAAGTGCTCCCCGTCCATTTTTTGTTGGATCTTTTGGTTATGGCAAAGCTCTCGTCTGTAGCCGGGTATCTCAGGTTGGTTTGTTCAAATGTTTTGACTGTCAATTTGCTTTTGCTGTGTGTTCATGTTCAAGTTTTTGCTCAGTCACCCGTGCGTCCATCAGGTCGAGTTGTTGTTTGGGGAAATAATGATTCTGGTAATTTGAATGTTCCTGAAGAGGCTCAGAAAGGAGTTGTAGCGATATCCTCTTCCAGTCGCCATACGGTAGCCTTGACAGTCAATGGCAAAGTTCTTGCCTGGGGTGACAACGCGGAACGTCAATGTAACGTGCCGACACTTGCCCTAACCAACATCATCGCCATATCAGCGGGCAACTCCCATACACTGGCGCTGACATCCAGCGGGCGAGTCTTGGGCTGGGGTTGGAATGCTCTCAATCAGGTATCCATTCCAACGACAGCTTTGAGTAACATTGTCGCGATTGCAGCCAGTGGAAACCACAACCTGGCACTGACCAAGGCAGGGCGCGTTTTGGCTTGGGGTGAAAACAACTTTGGTCAATCAACTGTTCCAGACGAAGCAGATGCGGGTATTGTCAAAATCGCTGCAGGTTATAATCACAGTGTGGCGGTCAATTCTGCTGGCCAACTCGTGGTCTGGGGACGGAATGGTGAGGGACAATTCCCGGTCGCTCCCGGAATCGTAGCTGCCGAGATCGCTGCAGGCGGAGCACACACGATTGTGCTAGCAGCCAATGGTTCAGTTTATGGTTGGGGGAATTGGAACAACAACAATGTACCGGTGGCTGCTCGAAATGCTCTGAGCATATCCTGCGGTTACAATCATTCGTTGGCGCTGACACCTCTGGGTCGTGTCATCGGATGGGGTAGGGATGATTCTGGCCAAACAGCTACCCCGCCCGAAGCCAAGACAAACGTCATAGCGATCGCTGGAGGTGCTTATCACAGCATAGCTATTGTCGCTACAGAAACAGTTCCCATGGTGACATTGGCACCGGTGGCGACGTCGGTGGTGGCGGGGCAGACTTTGACGCTGACGGCGGGGATTGCGGGGGCCAATTTGGCTTACCGATGGCAGAAAGATGGGGTGGATTTGCAAGCGTCGACGCGCATAGGTGGCGTGACTTCGCAAACCCTGACCATTCAAGGCGTGATGCCTTCGGATGCGGGATCGTACCGCTTGACCGCCACCAACCTGACCGGCAACGCCACCACACCCGCCGCGGTGGTGGCGGTATTGGCTCCTCCTGTTGGTATTTCAGTGCCAACTGGAATGGCCTTTATTCCATCGGGAACATTTCAGATGGGGGACGATCGGGTTCCAGAAGCTTCCCCTGTTCATTCGGTGACCGTTTCTGCATATGCCATGGATCAAAAAGAGGTGTCCATCGAGTTGTGGAACAAAATTCGTGTTTGGGGAAATGCCCATGGATATGACATTAGCGCTGGTGGGAGTTGGGGGCCTAATCGTCCAGTAGGCGGTTGTAGTTGGTATGATGTTGTGAAGTGGAATAATGCAAGGTCAGAAATGGAAGGTCATAATCCAGCATATTATGAGGATTCTGGTTTCAAAGTGGTCTATCGAACCGGAAACAAGAATCCTAATGGTGTGAAGTGGGATACCGGATATCGTTTGCCAACGGAAGCGGAGTGGGAGAGGGCTGCACGAGGAGGGGTGTCTGGAAAGCTATACCCGTGGGGTACAGATTCAGTGAATCAAGAATTGGCGAACTATAGTAGTAGTTCAAGAACTGTGGCAGTTGGGTCGTATCAACCCAATCCCTATGGTTTGTACGATATGGCAGGAAATATTTGGGAATGGTGTTGGGATTGGAAAGAGTATTACTCTGCAGGGGCAAAAGTCAACCCTAAGGGGCCACTGGAAGGCGGCGAACGTGTAGTCCGTGGTGGCGGATATGATCAGAATGGAAATGAGATCGGTGTTGCAGTTCGGTATAATTACAACCCGAATAGCGGGGGGGATCGATATGGTTTCCGTTCTGTTTATCCGATGACGGTTATTCCGGTGAGTTTGACCCAGCAACCGCAGTCTATGGTGGGTGTCGAAGGTGAGACGGTTCAACTCTCCGTCACTGCGACGGGTTCGCCGAGCCCGACCTACCAGTGGTTCAAGGATGGCAATGCGGTGCCCGGTGGGACGA
>JACCDP010133094.1_pt1 | contig 11476 bp, 10 predicted proteins | sample 7445841 | NCBI WGS metagenome assembly JACCDP01 (sample SAMN15323441, study PRJNA562643) | freshwater metagenome | isolation source: river surface water | place: USA:Blue River Watershed | collected 2017-08-17
CATCCCAATACATCGTACTCTTATTGTTAGATTTAAAACCAATTACTCTTTTTGTTGCGGTCAATCCAGCACTTATTTTTCCACCATCATCATGATCGTCAAAACCCGCATTAAATAATACATCTTGGACGGTCTCTTTTGGCGTTCCTCTATATTTATCATATCCGATTTGTTTTAAAATGTTTTTTCCACGTTCTGTTTTAAAATATGAATTTATTAGACTTGTTGTAAATTTTTGTGTAGAACCTTTTTTATTTTCTTTTTTCCACCCCCACATGTCATGCAATAATACTTTCATATTTTGTCGGTGTTTCTTGTATGAATTCATATCAGATGCCCTTTTAAAACGTTCGGCAATTCCGGCAACTGACGGTCTATCGTAACTCTTTATTCCAGATGCTTTTGCACGTTCTGCACTTTGCTCTGCCCGTAAATCATATTTTGTTTTAAGAATTGGTCTTTTTGGTACTTTTGGTCCTGGCACTTTCCGATTCATTTTCTGTCTTATTTTCTTTACCTCCTCGTATTCTTGCGTATTTTTTCGGGGGACACACCAGGTTGGACGTCCGGCATTCCAGGTCTTTAATGCGTTAATCCACGACATATATTAAACACCAATATTTTTATATTTGAGCGTCAGCGATAAAACTAATTTGCATATTAATCTCATCTAAAAAATAAGAATATTGAGTTGCTGTTAAATTATTCTTAGACATAACAGACATTATGTGCCTTGCCAGTTCATTATATTGTTTGCTTGTTATATCATATCTCTCTATTTTGTAATTAATACGACTAGACCGATATATTTGTGATAATACAAATGATATACCGGACGATATTGCCCCACCAATGAGTAAAGGGGGAATGGTCAATCCGGATACAATCAATCCTATATTTGCTGTTCCAAGAACTGATATTAATATTTCAAAAGCGTCTGCCATCTTTTTCAATCTTGTTGACATCTTACTATATTTAACAGACATATCTAAACATTCATCTTTAATAGATACTAATTTAGACCGTTTATCGGCTATAACTGTGTTGAACTCATGTTCCTGTATATCTTCCATATATATATTATATAATTATATTATATAATATATGAATAAATTTTTAGGGTCTGCGACTGGTATAATTGATACATATAATTCTAACGTCCAGACAACATTGGACACAACTGAATCAGACACACATCCAGCGAACCTCGTTAAAGCCATGTTGATTGGTAAGAATACATCCGGTACATATGAAAATGTTGAATTGGACCAGGACGGTCATTTAAGAGTCAATATTGCCGATCCGATGTCAACATTTGGTGAAATACTTGTAAGCGAACCAACCGCACTAACTCAACACGTATTTCAATATGGACCTTTATTAAATGGACGGTTATGGGTTACAACAATAATATCAGGTACAACGATGACAGCATCTATTGAAAATAATATGTCTAAAGTGTCGTCCGGTGTTGGTCCTGGTTCATCAATTAGTCTTGAAAGTAAAAAGCGTCTTAAATATAGACCTGGTCAGGCTATTGTTGCTAGATTTACCATGTTATTTGATACTAAGGTTGCAGGAACAACACAAATAATCGGTTTTGGTAATACTGTTAATGGGTTCTTTTTTGGTTATAATGGGACATCATTTGGTGTATTACATCGTGTAAATAGTGTTGATACTTGGGTTGCTCAGACTAGTTGGAATACAGATAAAGCAGATGGGACTCAGACATTGAGAAATGTTGATTGGACTAAACTAAATATTGCTGAAATTACAATCGGATATTTAGGGACGGCTAACATTAAAATGAGAATATATAACGGTAATCAAGGACACTCGGAATTCGTGACCGTTCATGAATTCTTGTTTGCTGGAAATAGAACAACACCTCATCTAACAAATGCAACATTACCATTTTATTCAATGGTTGATAATGGGGCAACAACAACAAATCTAATTGTTCGGTGTGCTTCGGCAATGTTGGCAATTGTTGGTAAAAATATACAAGATGGGTTTATTAATTCTGTTAATAATACTAAATTAAATATTAGTACCACTCAAACTAATATTTTAACAATAAAGAACAATCCAACACATCAAGCGATAACAAACACAACAACCGTTTATCCTCTTCAATTATCGGTCGGCTTAGTTGATTCTAAAAAAACAAATATAATAAGAATTATATTAAATACAACACTTGGCGGGACACCATCATATACAGATGTTAACGTAAATAGTGTAATGATTTATGATATTGCGGGAACAACTATAACAGGGGGAACGGTTCTTGGTGTTTATATATTGGCTGCCGATACCGCTATTCAAATAGATCTTGAAAAATTAGAATTATTTTTAATTGCTGGTGATACATTAACAATTAGTAGTGAGGCGACTGCTATTGATACTGCGACCGTGTCGGCTTCTATTATTTTTAAAGAAGACTTTTAAATTTTCTTCTTTTAACCTTCTTTTAACCTTTAATAATAAGGGTTAAAAGAACATATTGAGGGTAAGCAACGCGGACCTTTGGTAAATGAATATATTTATGGATTTTCAAGAGCGGACACCCGAGCCGATAACTCCTGGATTGCCTTAATAAGTGGCGATATGAACTCATGGTATCGTAAGCCGAAGTACTCAACCTCTGGATACTTGGTCATATCAACCTCTTCACCGTTGGCTTGTTTTTCTTTGTCCTCGTCTGACATCGGCGGACGTTCCTTGCCTGTTATGTATCCAGCAAAGTCGGATATCTTCAGGTCATCCATCGTTTCCTTTACCTCTTGTGCCACTAAGCCATAGTGAGGACGTGTGCCGTCTAATACCTTGTATTTGCGGGGCTTCAGTGCTTGAACGAAGGACAGACCTAGGTCGGTATCTTGAATCTCTTTTTTCTCATTGCGGTTAGACAGTGCGATTGACCCACCAATCGAGTACACATTGTTCCATCTTGGACTAACGTTTCTCCCTACATCGTATGCTCCGTCTGTTCCACTTGGTAGTATGTTACCAGTGGCTGTTAAGGCACCGCATGATAACGACCCGCCATTCGTGCTGACCGCACCGGTTGTTGTTGAGATTATCAGTCGTTTTGTTGGATTACCAAGGGTTGCCCCTACTCCGCCACCACCAGACCATGTACCGATGTTTATTTCATTGGATTCCTTGGTGATTATCGCAGTCCCAATGCCCCCGCCGTCTGTGTAGTAATTAACGCCGCCAGATATTCCTCCGCCAAACATAATGGCACCAGTGCCTTTGGTGTCCGACATTATCTGTATCTGTGGGTATGCCAAGTCTTGGCATCTGATGTTGAGATATGCACCCCGCCCACCACCGCTGGACGTGGTCGAGGTAACTTCCGCATATCTCTGTAAGGCAGTCGTTCCACTGGTAAAGATAGAACCTAATGCCGTCACATTGTTGCCGAAGGTGGCGTTGCCACTATTTGTTATTGTTGTTGATGTCATTGCACCACATGATAAAGATCCGACCGTCGTTGACAAATCATTTTTAAAGGTTGCTATTGTTGATCCGGCTTGATTTTGTAAAACCAAGTTCCCACTTGCGGTTTTTGTTCCAACAACATCGGTTGACAATGATGCACACGATATAGACCCAGTTGCGGATATTGTATTTGCTTCAAGACCCCATTTTCCACCTGGTGCGGGAGACGCACTACCCAGCACCATTCCAGACGACACAGGTGTAAACGCATTATTGCTTAATTGAATACCACTTTTTACGTCAGTGTTGTTGTAAAGTGTCAGAGTTGCTCCACCTACAGATCCACCATATATTATTTGCCCACCGACTCGTCCTGCATTTAGAGTGTACTGCGTGTGGGGGTCTAATGTCGTTAGATTGTTGAGGCTGTTATGGTCTATTAATGATTGTGTTGCTGTTGTTATAGTCCCGGCTATACTTCCGGCTGTTATGCTCAAATCATTATTAAATGTTGCTATTGTTGTACCTGATGAATTTTTAACCGTTAAAGCACCATTGGTTGTTTTTGTTTGTATTGCATCGGTACTAATTGTTGCACCTGTTATTGTTGAACTTCCTGCACTAATTGACCCGGTTGTCATACTTAAATCATTGTTAAATGTTGCGATTGTTGTTCCACCTGAATTATTGACGGTGAATGCCCCACTTACTGTTCTTGGACTTATTGAATTTGCTACACATATTGATGTTGTTAGACTTCCACTCGTAATATTGTAAGTACCTATATTTATATTACCATTTCCATATATATTACCGGCTACACCTATACCACCGGACACAACTAACGCACCAGACGTGTAAGTATAAGACGGGGTTTCATCTAAAAATGCGACTGTTCCATTTGGTGCAAAACTATTACCCCTAATTGTTAGAGTTCCTAAGTCATCCGCCGACCCTTGAATTATTGGTATCGTTGCTGTTGATGCGGTTATTGGTCCTCCATTAATAATAATATTATTTTTCATATCAATTGGTTTATTTATTTCCGTTTTAGTATCAATTAATGTTAAATTTACACTGTCGGTTGCACTTAATAATTTTAATGAATTAGATGAACCGGACACATCAGTCGCATTATGTATTTTTTGGGCGTTCATGTTTAGATTAGAGGACGCTGGATTAGTTAAAGCACCATTGATGGCGGTTTGTAATCCATCAACATCGGATATCTGTAAATTAGTTGAATATAGTACCCCACTATTATTTGTTTTAACCGCTTTTGCTGTATTAAGGTTTATTGCACCTAATGATGAACCATAAAAAGGTATTGACCCATCTGTTAAATCAACATTCGTACCCGACTTAGTTAAAAAACGATTAGACATAATATATAAATTAATAAATATATTTTATTAATTTATATCCATCTTGCTATATCTGCTCCCCAATGTTTAAAAACTAGTAAAAATGCAATTGCTCTTGCTCCGCAATTTTCTTCCTTTTGTGTTTGTTCGGCATCCAGTTCGGTATTTACGATTTTTCCATTTCCACTACCTTTTAAGGATGGTATTATTTTGACATGTGATCGTCCAAAACTATCATAACAATATGTGTGTTCGCCGTCCTTCGCCACCGCAATCCAATGACTGCCGGGTAATCCGGTTTTATCCAAATTTAATATAGCATATGGTTTATCTTTTGTTAAATCGGGTATCATGTCACTTGCATAAACACCATGAAATTCAGAACCTAAAACTAATTTTGATATGCGGTTTAGTTCATCGCTATATGTTGTTTTTATTCCTGTCAATGGTTCAACAACCATTTTTAATATTTTATTATATATTTTTTCTGCTCGTTTTTTCATATATTATTATATTTAATTTTTATAAAAATTAAATATAACTTATTTTTAATATCTTCTTTTTTATACCCTCTATAATGATATAAAATATCATAAGGGGTAAAAGAATACAAATTTATTTTTTACGTGGACGACCGACTCGTTTCTTCCGACCTTGTCCGGCAAGACGCAATCCACCACCACCTGGCAACTGAACACCGTACCCATATTGTTTTGCAACTTTTGAACCGGCACTCACATATCCACGATATTTTTTTGGAATTACCGGGGCGAATGCGTCCGCCGTTGTTGAAATAATTTTGCTCTTTTTCAGAAATTTGTTGACACCTTTGAGAATGTCCATGACTCCATTACCTTGCATTTGTTTTTTCGTCATACGTTTTTTTGGCATTATATATTAATTAAAAACATATTTTTTTTTAATTTATTCAACAGTAACATACATACTTTGAACACGACCATTAGCGACCTCAATTCGGGCGACACTGCGGAAATGATCAAACAGAAGAACCCGATCATTTCCAGATAAAGCCGAAAAAGATTGAAAAACGGTTGCACGAGTTGATTTATCCGTTCCATCTTTTGGCCAACTGTAATGATAATATGGTCCACGTTCTTGCCATTCTTCCAGAGTTTCTGCACCACCTCTCTCAAAATATGCACCAGTATTAAGAAGCGTATCGACATAACACTGTGACAACAGATCAACGCCAGTCGAAAATGAACGATCCCCCTGAAATGATGGTTTATTTTGATGTGCGTATTCAACCGATTGACGAGTAATATTTAGGTCCGCATTGTCAACCAATTTGAATTTAGTTTGTGAATATTGGCTATTCTGTCCGGCCAGAGTCGTTTGGTACGCCACGGTTAGAGCATATGTCGTTGGGTTTACATCAAAATATTTAGAACCATAAGACGCATTTGTGATGTTCTCCGCACGACATGCGGTTTCCTTAAGATCCAAGAGGTAGGTTACATCATCCGCACGAGGACCGTCAACAACAGCCAAATATAGATACATACTGTCCACCGACAATGTGAAATCTGTGGTTTGTGCTTTATCTGCAAAAGCACTCTCGATTGCTTTTTTCATATATACGGACGATGTCTCGGGGGTCAATAGTAAATTATAGTCACCGGCAGGCATGGCATGTGGAACAGAAAAAATAGACAATGGGGGTTGCCACACGAGTTCAAAAGTTTTCACACGGCGAGAATTTGAATTGCCCTGATAAACTCGTACAGATTTAAAATCCGTGCGACCATCATCGACGACATTTGAAATTTTTAAAGGTTCGCCTTGTATTGTTGTTGCCGACGGATGCGATAGAACTTTAATAGCAACTCCCAATCTTGCGTCGGTTGCCGCAGTTGCACCTTGGATTGAATTGTAATAAATGAAAGAGCCAACTGGAAATAACACATCCGTATTTGCAGGAAGAGCCGCACCACCATTTACGGCAAGGGTAAAAACTCCAGTCGCCGAAACATATGATAAAGCGTTACGGTCAGCACCGTTACCACCGGCGGCATCGAGTCCAAGTTCCACACGGGTTCGTTCAGATGATGCAGATTGTTGATATCCTACAGTGGATTTCCCATCTTCTGTAACTTTATTTTTTCTTTCTTCAAAAGAAGATTCCCAACTATTGGTCATTTTCCCTACACTGTCCAGCCATGCTTTAGATTTATACATGCGAGTTCTAAGTGCATCAATCTGTGCCAAATACTCGCCGATTCGTGTACATTTCTTATTTGCGATCTGAAATTCAACATTTTGAAAAAGGTTGGCCATGGCTCCCATATTTAAAGCAATATCATTCTCGTTCAATAATGCGTCATTTCCGTCGGCGTCTGCCGACAGAGTGATTCTTGCTTTTAGATATGTGCGGGATGGTATCCACCATTTTTGTCCACTTACATTAAAACGGTAGTCAATCTGACCACCGTAAAAGTTGTCTTTTGTAATATCTCGGGTTGCCGGGACTTCATCATATGACATTAAAGACACTCCAGGGTTTGACGCTTCCAATTGCGACATATCTGTTTTTAAACTAAAAATTGATGTCATTTGTATTATATAATATGTAAATATAAAAAAAAATACGTATTATATGTTTTATAATGCAGTCCCAGCAATTGTCAGAGGTATTCCGAATTCAGGTGATCCGGTTGCAGTTAAGACCGGACCTAAAACCGATGCTGCCGGTTTTGCAACCATCTTAAAACCTTTTAAAAATCCTTTACCGAATTCCGACCACCACTTGGAACTTTTACCAAATAAACCCGAACCAGATTGATCCGAACCCAAATGTACAAATCCATTTGTTAAAGCCATTTCTATCTCACTTTTTAATTTACCTATTGAAATATGTTTGGATGATTTTAATAATTTGATAATAACAGGCAATAATATTGGTGATATTATACGAGCAATAGCCCGGGCTTTTTGTTTTATTTCATATTCTTTGAACTTAATATTTTGGGTTAATTTGCTTCGCATGACATCCCCGAGAATATCCATGACTCCCGATCCTAATTGTGGAAATTTTGTTAAATTTTTATTGTGCATTACATCCAACATTTTTGGCATCATCATTTTTGTAATAGATACAACCTTTGCAATGGCTCTAGCATCTGATTTTTTACCAGTTCCGGACATTGGCTTTACCACCCCCCGATCTCTTGGTTTTTTTTTTAATTGTTTTGCGAGTAATTTAAGTTTTAATTTATCACCCGGAAGTAATCCGAAACCCTGTTGTTCCAGTTCTTGCAATTTTGCTTTTCTTTGTTGCGGATTATCAATATCACCCTTTGCAACTCCACCGAATGATGCTATTTGTCCAGATTTTGCAAGACCAGATTTTTCTAAAGCCATTTTACCGGTGATTAGTGTTCTTGCAAGTTTTGTATTAAATGGTGCGTCTGTACCGGCTCGTTCAATCTGTGATAATTTATTTATAAATTTACTGTCCGCATTATAAATATCATTTTGTGATTGAGCGAACGAATATCTTATATCATGAGCCTGTGCAACTTTATCTGTCAGTGTTCTTGGCGGATCTCCTCTTACCAGTCTTTCTCCGATTCTAGTTCCTGGACCAGAATAATTTGCCCGACCGTACTTACCATTTGATAATTTTAAAATTTGGTGTTTTTCACCAGGAAATCCAGGACGAGCGGTATTATCACCATCTGGCATAACATTCATTATTTTATTTACAACATTTGGGAAATTACGAACTGAATCGAAAAAACCGCTCCCCGATTGTCCATTATCCAATTTTTGTTTTTTATCCTGCGGTCTCTCATACGTTATTGGTTCGGATTTTTCAAACGGTGACTGAAAATCTGGGACGATTGATGGTTCTGCATACATCAGACTACCTCGTGATGTTCCATATGGATCTAATATATCAAACATTTTATATATAATGTTAATTAAGATAAATTATTTTATATCCAATGTGGATGTAAAAAAGTAATAGATACCCGCATGGTGTAATATTCGCCGTTAGTGTTGATCGCTCGTTCTTGATCATCGGTTAACCAAAACCTTATCGTCTTTCTTGGATTTCCGGCAAGATCTTGGGCGTCTATTTTTGCTGGGTGAAATGGTGTGCTTACGATTTGACTGCCCGGGCTGACATCAATTAGTACCTGTGATATTATTTGTGAATATTTGTCATTAAACCTCATTCCACGATTAACCAAATCAGAATGCAATAAAAAACTATTAACTTGGTTAAATTCTGCGACATTTGGTGCAAGAAAATTTTGAGGTACAGACACGGATGGACCAACAACAACAGATGTCCAACCAAGTATGTCTCGGGGCGTGTCCGCTTGTGTAAAATCAATCTCAACACCAACATAATTAGCCCGGATTTCTACTTTTTGTGTTGCATCATCTGCATAAATTGTAAATGCTGGTTCTGGTGTTATAATCGCTCCGGCATTTTCTAATTCTCGCTGAACAGTTTGATTTAATGCGGTTAAATCGTATAAGCCTTGCGGAATTGTTAATGTATAAGCCGTCAATTTACTGTCGGATGCTCTCGGAACTGTGCAATATATTTTATCATTTACACCAGTCGTAATATTTGGAACGACCCACCAGACTGTGCTGGACTGAACCTCAATATTTACATTTTTTGCATCAAACGGTACCGATAATGGTTCTTGTAATAGAACTGTAAAAGATGATCCATCGGCACTACGAAGTGACGCACCCTGATTCGGATTACTTGAGAATAACATTGATATTTCCTCTGGCACAAGTACCATCGTTTTTCCGTCTTTATTCATTTATATAATTAGAATGATATTATTTTTATAATATCATTTTAATATATTCCTTTCATTACCCTCTAAAAAATATATATTTTCTTGTAAGGGGTAAAGAAATATTTAAAAATCTTCATCTTCTTCAGAATCTTGTTCTGGTACTGTCATTTCATCTTCGTAATCTTCATCTTTATTTTTCTTCACTTTGTAAAATCCTTTTTGTCTTGTTAGTTTTGGTTTTTTTAATGATTGATATTCCATCATTTCTTGCATTACCATTTTTTCCAACATTTGTTCTAATTCTTTGTCTGTCTGGGCTACTGCTAATTTTTTTATGTTTTTTTTTACTGCGTTTGTTGCCATTTGTGCTGTATAGTTTGACACGTCAACTGGGTTCAATGGTTTTTCACGTACTACGAGTTTATTTTTATGCTTCCCCCGACCCTTCACCGCTTGTTTATGTGGGGGTAAGGTTTTATTTAATTCTTTTTTTCTTAACTGTGTTTCTTCTTCAGTCATATCGTTGGTATCGGCTAAATGGTCCGGATCTCTGTAATGTCCTTGTATTATTCCTTCTTTAACTAATTTTAACCATTGTTTATTACCAACCCGGATCATTCTTTTAGTTTTTGGATTTAAAATCCAATCGCCTTTTTTTGGTGGGTTATCGCTGTATTTATCCGTCATTAGTATATATAATATAACATATATAATAAAATATATAATGAATAAATAAAATATAGGTTATTTATATAATGTCCGAACCAGAAGAAGTAACACCAGAAACGCTTAAAAGACGAAAAAAAAAACTAAAAAAACTAAAATTACCGAATGAAATGATAGTTTTAAAAAATCCAGATAAGGCATTCCATGAGAGTTGGCATGATAGGCGTAATCCTTTAAATATACCGCATCCATATCGGGCAGTGTGTTTAGGTCCACCGAACTCAGGCAAAACAAATGTTGTTAAAAATTTATTGATCAGAGCAAAACCACCATTCAAAGAAGTTTTTGTCATCCACTGTGACCCGAACTATACAAAAGAATATGATGATATCGGAGCAACTATTTTAGATAGTATACCCGCACCTGAAGAATGGGAAGGACTTGTTAAAACTTTGGTTGTGTTGGATGATTTGGAATTTAAGGATATGGATAAACAACAAAAACGCAATTTAAATAGGTTATTTGGATTCGTTAGTACACACAAGCAAATTTCGTGCGTACTTTGTTCGCAAGACCCCTTTACAGTCCCCGCTCTGGTGAGGCGTTGTAGCAATTTATGGGTATTGTGGCCATCTATAGATGTTGACAGTATGGCAACATGTGCAAGAAAAACAGGTTTAAAATCTCATCAATTGCGGGATATGTTTAATAATCTATGTAAAGAAAAAACAGATAGTGTCTGGATTGACACGACAAATAAAACACCATATCCACTGAGATTAAATGGATTTACACCAATAGAACCCGACGACGAAGATGACTAAAATAAATATATTTTGTATTAATATATTCTTATGAGTAAAACGCAGAATTTCTCATCATCCAAACCATCGTTTAATATTACACGTCCGGGGTTTCGGGCTGGTGCAGTTTTACCAAAACAAACATCAATACCAGGATTGCCACCGCTTGGACCACAAAAAAGTAACAGTTTATATTTGGAGCGTCCGAATTTTTTGAATCCGGAATATCGGGGGCGTATCGTTAGTTCAATTCCAGAAATAGTTTCTCAAGAATATGAAAAATTTGGTCAAAAAGTACAATTGAGCGAGGACACTCTTAATAAATTGATAGGAACAACCATCGGAGATCCGACGGATGTTGCCTGGTTAAACGAAAAAAAGAGACTTGAAGTTAAAATGC
>JACCDP011177248.1_pt1 | contig 11476 bp, 21 predicted proteins | sample 7445841 | NCBI WGS metagenome assembly JACCDP01 (sample SAMN15323441, study PRJNA562643) | freshwater metagenome | isolation source: river surface water | place: USA:Blue River Watershed | collected 2017-08-17
AAGCAAACATTGATTCACCAAGTTCAAAAGCATATCGCTTGCTCATCGACACTTGGCTCAGTTGGAAAAACTTCACAACTGAATATTCATCAGAGTCTGTGTAGAAAACTTCTTCTGCATTAATGCAGTCTTCAATATCCTTAATCATCAGTTCATGAGACTTAGCGGATTCTTCATCAAGCTGGATGATTATAGACAATTGACGAAGGAATTCATCGCTGCCCTTGATGATGGTTACACCACGCCAAGAACTAACATCAAACACAACGGAAGCAACATTCTGGTTCATAGAGTTCCTTTCTGTTATGCCTTTTCACAAAGAACATAACTAATGCCATACTTGGTAATCAAATCTGTTTTATGCTTGGTAGTTTCTTCGTTTGGGACCAAGCGAAAATAAGGATGATATTGGGTGCCATATGATTGTATGCTAACAACCCGGCATTTCGTACTAAGGTAGGAGATTTTATCTCCTACCTTAACTGACTCGCTGTCAGATTGGGTCACTTTCCGAAATCCTTGAACAAAGTTTGAGCAATCACTTTGATCAAGTAATTTTGAAAATCACGGGAGCCATCGTTGGCTTTCGTAATATGATGGGTGAGTTCTTCAATGATCGTATGCAGAAGCATCTCATTCAATCCCTTGCCCATCATATTGTTGTAGGCAACTGTATCTTTCTCCCAGTAGCCAAATACAATTGTATTGTCTGTCTGGTTCATGTCAAATCCCTTGATGTTGGGCATGGGTCGATTTTGAGTCAGACCCAATTCTTGCAGACGATCCCAAACAAACTGGGTGCCATTGACAAAATCTGGAGTAGGATCAGTAACAACCTTGCCATCCATCTCGTTGGTTGACAAAACATCGGTATCAGTTTGAATTCCGATGCTTTGCACCAATTTGACAAAGTTTTCAGGGATGATAACAGGATCATATCCCTTGTTCTTGCACATGATGGAAGTGATAGCATTGGCGACAACTGAATTCTCACCAAGCATCGTCTTCCAAATCTGCTTCCAAACATCCTTTTTGTTTTCAGGAATAGAAAAGAGTGCCAAAGAGGATGAAGGAAGAGTATGTTCCCAGAAAGGAGAACTGGTGGTAAACGATCCGATGACTTTGGCAATAACCTTTTCATCAGATCTAAGACTGATCGTGTAGGCAGCTTCAGATGAAGCAGTCCAAGAATCAACACTTCGGGATTCATTCATCCTGATGTCATCGACATTGTAGTCAAACAAGCTCTCATATTCGTGTTTGACTTCACAGACAAGAACACCACGACGATAAATCATAGCGCACTTGTTTTTCTCAACGAGGTTCCTGTTGCGACGAGGGAACACCTTTGAGGAGAGAAGTTCAGGGTTAGAAAAGTGGATAAACCAACTTCCAATATTGGAATAGAAGTTTTGGATTTCCGTGGTCAGAGGCAAGAACACTCGGACAGTTCCTGCTTTGGCACGAATTTGTGAATCACTAACGATTTCAACGCTGACATCGCTGTGACTCAATCCTTGAAGGTAGCAAGCATCAATTGCATTGCTGACAAATTCACGCATAGCAAAGGAAATATCGTTCCAATCAATTGCACCGAATGAAAGGGTATGATTGAGAACTTCCTTTTTCCTAACAGACTTACCCTTGTTGTCCTTGCCGGAATGCTGGACAACTACTTGGTGTTGGATTTCAGTACCAGTAATACTTTCCAACTCGATTGGTTGAGTATAGAATTCCAACTTTTGGTTTTCGTTGAAGATGATCGGGTTGATGCCGTGTCGGAGGCAGAGGGCGACAGCATGATTGCCACCAGACCCGAATTGCCCGATGATGCGAGGGTCATTGTTTTTGACTTCTCGCTTGGTAGTGGTTCCCCAGATCGTCCAGAATTCGGAGCTAATCGGGGTGTTGACAGGGTTTTCAATCTTGATGTAAAGCATTGGACTTTCCTTAGTAATTGCAGTCTTAATTTAATATTGTCGAGGTGACTGCGCTCCCGACAACATCATAGTAAGGATGGTTGTCGGGAGAGTCAAGCGGTTTGTTAGTTAGCGATTCATAATTTGCAAAACAGATTTTCTGGTTATTGCTTTGACTGTGTAGGCAGAAGGATCAACAAGATCCGATGGTGTAGGATCATTTGATTCATCTTCTGGCATCTCTATTGGCTCAAGCTGTTTTAATACCTTCTTTTTGTTTTCTTTTTTATTTTTTTCCAACCTGTCAAAATGAAAATTTAAAGCATTCATTTCTTCTTTAGAATAATCTTCGTAAGATAAGTCAAAATGTGACATATACAATTTCCAAAGAACTGATGCTTCATATTTTTCTATTTTGGTTGCATTGGGAGGTGGACCTTGATCCACAATAAAATTATCCAATTTTTTATTTGCAATCAAAACAAATGTTTCTCTTGCTGCCATTGAAACAACATTGTTGTCATCAATGATTAAATCGTACAAAGTATTGTCGATTGTGGAAAGAAGTCCCATGCCACAAGCATAAGCTGCTGCTACTTTTTGAGTAACATCGTTTGATTTAGCCATCTTTCTTATTTCTTTGGCATCATAACAATTCTTTTTAGCAATCTCTATAGCTTGATTTCTGATTGTCATCAAGCCTTGATGGTTTTTATAATAAGCATCATTTTTGTTAAGTGTTGAAGATGCCTGAACCATAAGCTTGTATGCTTTGTTGGCATAATCTTCACCTTGAAAACAAATCAATAAAGTCAAAAATGCAAGCATGATTTACTCCTTGTTATCCATTTCCCACCAATCAAAATGTTCTATTTTATCAGGCAGATACTTGACTCTTTCTAAAATTTCTCCAACAATTTTGTCACAATTATGCGTATGAGTTTCCCATTCTTGTGGAGAAAACTCATACGCATAACGATAGTGTTTAACATCTGCCCCTGAATGTGGTATCTGTCCCACTTCATCACATAACTTTTTCAACAATTCTATATCTTCTTGTGTAACACCTTTGATTCCAAACTCATGATGTTCAAAATCAAAGATGTTCATGGTCACCTCTTGATTGTGAACACACAATTTTCTTGTTTGAAAATTTCCTCCCGATAGATTTTTACATCAGGAGAAGCACACAATCTAATTTTAGCCTTACCTTTGGTAGCCTCTTCTAAATTAATAATAATCTGTTGATTTCCAGCCATTATCACAATGTTTTCTCCTTCTTTTCTAGAAAGAAGAAGTGTTCCCTTGATATCTTTCATGTCTAACTCCTTACTTTGTGTACAGCAACCTTTGCTGTTATACCATGTTAGTGCTTCATGGCGTGATGTCAAGTAGGAACGAATGATGTGTCTTTGTTATTTTCTGCAAACTTTTCAGCTTCCTCAACAGATTTAAATCTATAAGATTGTAGCTCATGTGTCCAAATATAACTGTTATGCTTACGCATTCCTAAATAACAGACATATCCTTCTTTAACGCTTGCACTCCAAACACAAGGAAAAAACCTGTAATGCTTTACAGCAAAAGGCTTTACATCCTTTTTTGGGATTGTTTTTTTATTCTTGTTTTGTTTATTTGCTTCTTTCCAACTCATGACAAACCTCCTTTTGGTGTGTTGCCTCATGCTATTGCAAGCGGTTTGGGTTTGTCAAGCAAGATGATATATGATTACATAAAAATAATGTCTAAATCAGAACTGCTTCATTGAATTATTTTTTTTCTTTTTATTTGATGGCTTGTTATTTTTGCACTTAATCCCTCTGCATTTGCGTGGCTTGCAAGTACAATCGCAACAAGAACCTTGCATACATGAAAAGCATTTGCATTTGCAATCACATTTCATTTTTTTTCTTTAAAAAATTAGCAAATGAATAATCTTCTTTCAAATGCTTCTTTTTAGGTTTTCTGGCGAAGTCTTTAGCATCTTCTAAGGATATGCCTTTGGCGATATCTTTGACTTTTTCAGATGAGCATTCACCTGTTTCTTTGCAACGAACAACTGCACCAAAAAGTTTTCTTTGTTTATCTGATTTGGCTGGCATATTACCTCCAACCATATTTATTATATGAATAATTTTTTTGGATCAGGAAGTTTTACAATTGGCTTATCATGTATTTTCCAATGGTAAAAAGATTGGATTACATATTGGTCATCTCTGCAAACAAGATCGTCACGCCAATGAGGCATCTTTGTCCCAAGAATAAGCGCACCTTGTCCCGGCTTTGTTTCAAAAGATAGCACTTTGCCTTTTTCTACTTCAGCATGAAGCAACCAAGGAGAATCCAGATTGGTAAATGTGCATACGGATAAAGTAAGGTCTAAACCTTTTCTATCTACATGCTTTTTTAATGTTGCGCCATTGTAATAAATTCTTGTATAAGAATTCTCTTCAGTAATATTTTCCAATCCTGTTTTTTCTTTTATTAATGGCGTAAACTCACGCAATAATTTTTCATATTCTGGAATTCTTCCAGTTCCATATGAATTAGCATAATGTCTGTTATCTGCCTCTAAATTAAGCCTGTTTTGCTGCTTCATTGCCAAGGCAAGATTATTAAGAATTTCACATCTTTCAAGTGTGATTAAGTTTTCAAAAAAGTAGTACATAATATATTTTAGTGATATAAAAGTGTAATTTTGTCATCGTGATCCATAATTTCTCCAGTAATTTCATAACCAAGAGAAAGGTTGACCTTTTTAGGAAAGTCTAACAACTCATACAAATAGTTCTTGCCAGTTGTTTCAATGAAACATCTGCTGATTGTGGAAACACCCACAATTTTTCCGGGCATGTTTCTTTTGGCAAAATCTTTTGCCAAATACATATCTTTGAATAAAGGAACAATAACTTCATTGCCCTTTTTGATAATCATAATAACAACAGCTTGTATATCTGCATAATTCTTGCAGATATCATTTTTGTTAAGGGTGCCGTCATTAAATAATGGCACATAATAATCATTAGTAACGGGGTTGGGCAAAAATCGCTGTCCAAAAATGCCCACATTTTCCGACACCAATATGGCAGAAGTATCCATTCTTCATGACCTCTCTAGAATTAAGCTCAATCTTCATTTTATTAAATGCGTCTTGAGCAGTCTTACACATGTTGACAATAATTTCGCCGCTGTTATTAACAGGATAATCTTGCTTCATGAGGCGAAATTGTAAAGTCAGTCCTTTTGGTTTGGTTGTGAATTGATAATACTGATAATTAAATTTAGCACTATCCAATGCCACAACATTCAACTCATGAATTTCATCCAATGGCATCAAACCATTGATGTTTCTTTCATGATTAATCAACCCGATCAATTCGTTGACTTCGTTATCATAATCTTTGTCTAAGGGAGGTATGTCCCTAGGTTGAACAAAAAATGTGTTTCTGATGAAAGTAAGTATATTTTTTAATAAATTTATCACTTGATTTTCCTTTTGGCAAAATTAAGAGCTTCAATTAGCATATCAATTTCTGCATGGCATACCGCTCCTACACGAAAATTGCCATATTTATCTTCAAAAATATTACAAATTTTCATATTTGTGCCATTGAGACAAACTTTATACACTTGCTCAGTTTCAAAACCAAGCAACGATGTTTCGTCTTGAATTGTAAATTTGTCTTTACCAGCAACAATCTTCATAAGTCCTCCTTGTAAAAAGAACACAATTAAAGTGTATATAGTGTCATGAAGAAAGTCAAGATTCAATTAGTCATTGAAAAAGAATGTGAATTGCCTGAAAATTGCACACATGAAGACTTATTGAAAGAATCAAAAAAAATAAAAAAAATCCTCGACATGGGTTATCATGTCGAGGTTAAAGTTGTTGAACTAAAAGATCAAGAAAGCCATTGAGTCTTAGCTTTGAAGTCAACCTTCCTGATTTTTGGCGAATTATTTTTTTGAGTAATATTATTTGAAAAAGAGAAAGAAATGCTTGGGTCCATGCAACCCCAAGTCAAAATATTGCTAAGTTCATTGTCGGAAGCTGCCCAAAAATCAAAATCATTATTATTTTCAGCTAATAATGGAGTATCAATACCAATGCCTACATGGATTACTTGGGCGGCATATGGATCATTTTGTGTTGTGTAATCATAAATATTCATGTTAATCTCCTTGTGCCAACTTAGGACAAACTAATTTAAATGAGTAGTCAAAAATAAATTGGGGGCATCTTGACTGAAATAATATATCAATTTCACGACAAACTTAGTGACAGAGTTTGGGAAGATGGCAAAATAAAAGAAGATGTTAAAAATAAACTTTTAGATATTGCCCACTTATGGATGAAAGAAGCAGATTTACCAGAAAACATAATCCAAGACATTGTTTTAACAGGAAGTCATGCTGGATACAACTATACTCCATACTCTGATATGGACATTCACATAATAATTGACAAAAGTACACTCGGATGCGAAAATCTAATTGATGATTTTCTTTTCGACAAAAAGAAGATATTTAGTGAAAAGCACAATATTACTATCAACGACAGAGATGTAGAAGTGTATGCACAAGATGTAAACGAAGAAATTCCTAAAAATGAAGCTGTTTATTCTTTGTTAAACGATAAATGGTTAATCAAACCAAGCAAGGAAAAAAAAGAACTGACTAATCCTAAGCTATTAAAAAAAGCTAGATTTTATAAAAGATTGATCAAAAGATTAATCAAAGAGGGAAATGTCAAAAAGATGATTGTTTTCAAAGAAAAACTCAGAAAAATGCGACAAGCTGGATTAGAGCGTGAAGGGGAATTTTCTACAGAAAACATAGTTTATAAAGATTTGCGTAACAGGAAATTATTAGAAAAATTAGATGATAGGCTCAATTATTTGATTGATAAAAGGTACTCGATGTGATAGAAGAGAAGCACTAAGCTGGAGTTGATATGCAAGACTTTACAATTTACTGCGATCTAGATGGTGTTCTAGTTGATTTAGCAGAAAAAATGTCAGAAATTTATGGTGAAGATTTAACAAATGGCAGTTTTACGGATAAATTCTTCAAATATATGGATAAGTTGAGCGTTACAGAAAAACTTGATTTTTGGACAAATTTAGATGAAACATCAGATTGCATGGAATTGTGGGATTTCATCAAACAATTTAATCCTGAAATATTAACTTCTTGTTCTGGGATGGCAGTAGCGTGTATGGGTAAAAAAAGATGGTGCTTACAACACATTGATGTAAGTCCAAGACGAGTTATATGTGTGCCTCATAGTACAGACAAACAGAATTATGCTGGTAGCAATAAAATTCTGATTGATGATCTTGAAAGTAACATTGAGGAATGGGAATCTAAGGGTGGAATAGGCATTCTTCACAAAACTGCAAAGCACACATTAAAATTACTCAAAAGTTTATTATATACAAAATACGACACATATGACATATGAGGTAAAAAATGAGTTTGTTTAATATTTTTTGTGAAAGTAAAATTTATGCACAAAATATTTTCAATATCTGTGAGTTAGCAGCTAGAAAAAATTATACTGCAAAAACTTTTATTAAAGAAGTTCTAGAACCAGCATATCTACGAAATTGGCAAACATTGCCAGAATTTACCAAAGTTTTATATGACAGACTTTTTCGCCTCGATGAATCAATCGGTTCTGCTGAACGCACAATGGCTTCATCAGACGATATAGAGAGACTATATGGAGAAATCATCAAAGCAACTAAGGATTCTTTCTCTAAAATGTTGGAAAAAATGAATTATAAAGTCGCCATTGATATGGACGCAATGGGTGAAGATATGAAATCTGCTCGTAAAAGGCAAATGATAAATGGATTATATAGAGAAATATTAAAAAGTGTAAAAGATTTCAGTCCTAAATTCCATGTCATAAAGCCAGAAGACAAAGAAAGAGAAATAGAAAATGTTGGCAGTATGAAACGAGAATTTGAAAGCGGAATTATGCCTTTCATAAATCAATTCTTGAAGACTAATATAAATCCCAAGTATGACAGCTATGATATCATATTGGCTAAAATCCAAGGAAGTAGAGAATTAGGAATTCGCAAATTAGGTGGTGCTGCAAAAGACGCTCTTGCCAGAAAAATACACGAACTACTTCGCAAAGAAGGAATTGAACCTGCTTACAAGAGAAAAATAGAATTGCTTGCAAGAGCAGTAGGTGCTGAACCACCATCATTAGAAGAATTAAAAGCCAACAGAAGAGAAAGAGAATCAAGATTGTCTGCTGAAGCTGAAACCAGAAAATCTTCTTTAGAAAAAGAAGCTGAAGCTAGGCGTGATGCCTTATCAAAAGGCAACATACGCCACAATCCAGATTTAGACAAAGCTTTAGGTATTGATTAAAAAAACCCGCCAAGCTTTTACTTGGCGGGTCAATTTACTTCATTTCAAAAGTTGATGCAAATAAGGGAGAAAGTATTACAAATTTACTTATCTCCCCCTTTTCAACAACGAAGTTACAACCTGATGTCAATTGATATTGTTCAATCTTAAACAACGCTCTCATGACATAAGTTTTTGGCACTTCTTGTCTAAGATTGGCTTTAGCAATTAGCCAACCATCTTTGCCCATTTGGAGACAAACTACTTCTCCTACCTCTGTTTCTTTGATCTTGTCGTTTTCTTTTTCAATCAGAAGAACTGATTTTTTAGAAAAACGGGGAATCAATTCACTAACAAACTTGCTAGGAAATTGATAGTTTTGACTGTTGACTACATCAGTTTTAAGAACTTTGTAGTCAACAGACTGACCAAAGACGGCAAGCAGGAGAAGTAGCATGATAACTCCTTACTTTTGGCAGTTGGGGCAAGTAACGCAATTGGTGCAAGTTTCGACCTTGCTAGGACCAAATTGCTTGAAGAAAAGGCGGCGGCGTTTTTCGACAGGAACATATTCCCGTGTGATGGTCGTTTGTGTGACAATCTTAGCTGGAGCAGAAGCGACAGGAGCCTGACCCTTGCTAGCATCTTGAGCCTTGGGAGCAGCGGGTGCCTGAGCTTTAGCAGGAGCTTGTCCCTTGTCACCAGCGAAAGCAACGCCAGCGGTGAGAGCCAAACCCAAAAGTGCCTTCCTTAACATAACAATCTCCTATTGATGTGCTGACTGCCAGCACACCAATAGTCTAACAAAGCCGTGTGTTGATGTCAAACACTATTTGATGAATTTGCTTTAGCGCATAATTTTTCAAATCTTTCGCTCAAAATAAAAAATGTGGGTGCCCACAAACCGATAAATATGCCAAACCTTTCTCCATGAGCCATATCACCTGTTTGCCAAAAAATATTTTGACCGTTCTTAGCCAGATACCAAACTGCAATACTGGCACCAATACTCAAAAAACCACAAATAAAACAAATGTTGGCAAGAAACTTCATAATCGAACTCCATGAAAATACCTGAAACATGCTGATATTCAGCACATTTGCTTTTTAACAAAACTATTTTTGATGTCAAATATTATTTAAGAAATTTTAACTTGTATAGTGTCGAATAAGTTAAACTACAAATTTCATCTAAAATATTGTGCAAATGAGTATCTTTCTTGTCAATTGCACTATGTCCTTCCATAAACATTTTAGCTGCATCTTCAAGATATGGGATTGGATCGCCTATTTTTGGTGCATCGAAATTGAACTTAATGATTCCGTATTGTCCTTGATATGTTTCCACAAAACTATCAGCTAAATCAAGAATATCATCATAAAAACCATTTAATGCTTTATGTTGGGCATAAGAATTAGTCCTTAAATGCGCTCCATGTGCAAAATCCCTTGCCTCAAATAATTTGGAAATAAGTGTTTGCACATTTGATGCAGATTTAAATTCATTCAAAGTAATCATATTTTATTCTCCAAGCATAAATAATATAGTTATGAAAACATTCAAACAATTTCTCACAGAGAGAGAAGATTTATACAAAATTACTGATGATCAACTGGAAAAAGAAATTGGTCATGATCATGATGTGCCAATGAATAAAGATCAGAGAGATTTCCTTAAAAAACATTTATCTACATGCCCAAAAGCCAAACAAAACAAAAGTTTAATAGCTACATTAAATAAGTCAACAGATTTTTCCAAAGTCGGTCATGCTATTTCATCAAAGAAAAAATAAAATAATTTATTGGAAAATCCATACTGCCGGTCTCATCAATCAGATGATGTCTGTTGAAACAGGTGCTGGCGTTGCTTTTATGGAAAAAGCAAATTTATACTTTTATAAAACAAATATAGACAAAAATAGAACTATGCATCCTAGTGGAATAATCCCACAAAAAAGAAGAATATTATATCAAGGAACCAAACTACCTACTATTTTTGACTTAATAGACATACCAAATGATTTGAAATTCTCAATCAATGAAGAACACAATTTATCATCAGATAAAAAAAATAAATCACTTGAATTAACTGATATACTTGGATATTATTATAAATGTGATGATGGGGCAGATGAGCAAAAATTTGCAGAAGGAAGAAAAAAGATACCATCAAGCGATTATCAAGACTTACACTTTGTCCAATATGCTTTTGCTTTTTATTCAAGATTTTTCTTCAGCAGAACTCCAGAATTAGATGACTTTTTTTCTCGTTTGACATTTAGGAAACCATATTTGGAATTGGCAGAAAAAATTGCCAAATTTATTGGTACTTTTCGTGGAATGCACATAAGACTTACAGATCATTCAAACAAATATGATGCCTCGCCTGAGAATATAGCAAAAGGTCAAGATTATTTTTTAGACAACAATTTACCATTAATTGTTTCCACGGATGACAAAGACACAGTAATTGTAAAAACAAAAATAAAATGCAAATTTGTCGATGACATAATCACAGACCACTTTGCCAAAGAATTTATAAATCTTCCATTTCATAATGAAGTTGTATTTGGTTTAATAAGTTTATTAGTAATGAGTTATGCTCAAGAATTTGTTGGCACACCCGGAAGTACATTTTCAAGCTATATTCACAGATTAAGAATCAATAAAGGACTTGACGATAATCTCTACTATATTAAATCAGGAAGAGCCTGTGATAATTCAACAATAACAGGTCCATTTAGCTGGAATGGGTTCCAAATGCATCCCAATACAAAAAGCTGGTGGCAAGAGTGGAAGGAGTGCAAGTTGTGCGTAAAAAAATCCTAGTAACTGGTGCTGGTGGCTTTATCGGTGGGCACCTAGTAAAACTTTTAAAAGAATATGGACCTATCATTTGCATAGATAAAAAGCAAGTCAATCAATGGTATCAAGTTCATCCAGAATGCGAGAATCTCGTAAACAATCTAAATGACTACAGTTTTTTAAGATCAATTATGGCTGAATGCAAACATGTTTATCATCTTGCCTGCAACATGGGTGGCATGGGATTCATTGCCAAGCATCGCACAGATTGCATGATGAGCATTATACCAGATGCATTAACTGTCAAAGCAGCAATTGACCGCAAAGTAGAAAAGTTCTTCTTTGCCAGTTCAGCATGTGTCTATCCAGATTACGCACAAAAT
>JACCDP010137537.1_pt1 | contig 11475 bp, 21 predicted proteins | sample 7445841 | NCBI WGS metagenome assembly JACCDP01 (sample SAMN15323441, study PRJNA562643) | freshwater metagenome | isolation source: river surface water | place: USA:Blue River Watershed | collected 2017-08-17
CATTTTAGCGGCTTTGGATCATTAGCGCACGAATACGGTCATTTTTTAGATTATCATTTTGGACGTAAAGAAAAAGGCGGAAGCGCAGCACTTAGCGGCGGCGTTCGTACTTTACCGTCAATAGATCTTAAAAAAACATCATTAAAAAATAAAGACGCAGTAATAAGACGTATTGTTGAAAATTTTTCAGCCAACACTTATGTTGACGGATCGCCTTTGCGTCAAGCGTTTTTTGATCTTTGGTTAGAATTGTTTTTTAAATGGAATAAAGGAATAATTGTAGGCCTAAGTAATTTTTATTATCGATCTTATGAATATGCAACCTATGCAGGAAGTTATTGGATAAGATATAACGAAATTTGGGCGCGCCTGTTTGAAGTTTATGTTAACTATAAATTGTATAAAAAAGGCGTAGTTAATAAATTACTTGTTAAAGACGGCAAAGGCAAGTATGCAGCTGAAAACAAAGGCAAGGCTAAAAACGCCGTTTATGTAACTTATAGCGAGTTGCAAAAAGTTTTACCGCAGATAGAAAAAATAATAGATCTTATGCGTAAAAATTCATAAATTTGTATAACCCCTTAATTTTAAATAAAATGAAACGTAGAACACACTACAAAAAAACAACACACAGAAAAGGCCGCAAACGTCATAGCGTTGGTAAAATTAGCGCAGGCGGCGCAGTTAACGCAGTTTTAGGCGTTGCTATTGGCGTAGCAGGCGCAGGACTTGTAACTACAAAAGTATTAGGATCGCAAAGCGATACTATCAAAACAGTTGCAGCGTTGGGCTTAGGTATTATAACTCCTATGTTTTGGAAGTCGGAATTAGGCAAATTCGCGGGTGCGGGTATGGTTGCTTATGGAATTAGCAAGCCACTTGCAAAATTCGGTATTGCAGGCGTAGGCGCAGATACTTACGAAATTCCAGTTACCGTTGCAGGCGATATGAGTTTGATCGCAGGTGCGGACGACTTTGCTATGGCAGGCGACGAAGATTTCGCAATGGGCTACGACGACGTTAGCGTTATTGCAGGAATGGACGACATGGATATGTAAGACATTGTCTAACTTGCACTTTTTTCACTTTTAATTTTTTTAACCCCTTAATTTTTATATTTTATGGCATCTCAATTAGGATCTCGCCTTGTTTTTCAAAACGCACGCAACGCAGTAAGACGTGCAGGACTTTCCGCAGAAAAAGCGGTTTTATCTCAAAGTTATTTACGCTTTGAAGCACCGTTAAGCGTAACGGCGCAAACGTACACATTTGACGTTTTAGTTAACGAAGCGATCAACCCGCTTTATGTTACACAACAAAAATTAAATTTACAGGACAGTTTCGTTTGTAGTGAAATTGGTATCTTTTTGGCTAACCCTGCAACCGCAGGCGTAAACGCTTCAAACTTTGAATTGTATTCATACCCTAATCAAGTAGCGTTTGACGCGACTTCGGATCAAGCGGCTTATACAATTTATAACGGTTATATGCAATTAACTGTTAACCAACGTACAATTGTTACAAATTGGGACACACAACGCCACTATTGCGTTAACCAAACACAACAATTAAATACAAGAGCAGCAGCAGCGCCTTTTAACGCTATCGATCAAAACAATTTTTCAAGCGACGGTTTCTATCCAGTTGAGCCAAACATTGTTTTAGTTGGATCTAAAAAGAACTTGTTGCAAGTAGTTTTACCTAACGCATTGGCTTCGGTGCCTGCAAGCGGTAACGCTCGCCTTGTTTTTGTAATGAGAGGCATTTTGGCGCAAAATTCAACCAGTGTAAACTAATTGCACTTTTTGACTTTTGTTTTAAATTACAAGCGCGTTTACCGTCCGCGCAGATAAATAGACGGTTATTTTTAACTTTTATAATTTAGCAATATGCTTATTAATAAAAACGCAATTAGTAATACTTATACCGTCGAGGTTGCAATTCCAAACGGATCTACGGCGCTACAATTTTTTTTCCCCGACATTCCTTATCTACGTGATAAAATGATAACAGGCATGTGCGCTTCTACTTCTCTTTATGGAGTAAGCACGGGCTTACAAAATGTTTCCGTAAGTGCAGGCGGCGCAAATATGTTTATTACTTTACAAACATTTAGCGGCGAGCAATTTATTCAAAATATACCTGCAATTGAATTAACAAATAATTTAGGCGGATCTCAATTTTACATAAATACCAATACGGCATGGGCTTTTGCACCGCGTAATGTTGTTTGGCCTAAAAGTTTTATTTACTTCCCTGTTGCTGGCTTTTCTACTAACGTAGTTGCTCAATTTAATATATTCTACACCGTATAAATTTTAAAAAATGATATACAATACAACGCCCTTATATAACTATCAATTCGTAAGCGTACAAGTAAATAGCATACAAAGTCGCTATTACTTCCCCGACTTACCAAATTTACGCGACGTAAAAACGTATTCAATTAGTGCTTATCAAGCAGGTTTTTTGCCAAAGGATATTAACAACGTACCTGTTATTAATTTTGCCGATTTTAATACGGCTTTTATTACTTTGTATGCAAATAATCGCGAGGTTTTTCAAAGATTAGATATTCAATACTTTACTACAATTATAGGATATAACCCTTTGAGTAATGCCAAAGGTAACTACGGCGGTGCTTTGCCTATTGATTATTTGAAAATTGATTTTTCAAAAAGTTTTATTGAGTTTCCGAGCGGTTATGTACCTACAACAGGAACACCTTTTGTAATACCTTTTGGAATTTATTATATTAAATAGTTAAACCTTGTCTTATGGTCGTAACACACAGAACAGTTGAAAAATTAATTGATCGTTTTATTGAAAACGGCAACCCGTACTATGCAATAGTAACTGGAAGCGGCGTACACAACAAAAACGAAATAGATAGCGATATAGATAACGCGGCGGATAGGTTACGTAAATTTTTGAACGAAACTGAGGGAAGCGAAGCAACCTATACAATTAATACTTTTAAAGTAATACCAAAAGGCGGTATTAAAAAGAATAGTGAGGCTGACACTGTTTTAACTTTTAAACAACAAAAATATAGCCCCGAAGAAAAAGCGGAATACCGTACAAATAGATCTTACTTTGAAGAAAAGTTATTAGATAAATTTGAAGAATTACAAAATACAATTATACAACAACAGGCGCTTATTAATTCAATGAGCGACGAAGAAATTGAAGCGGAAGCAGAACCAACAAACCCGTATTTAGGTATGATAGGCGCCGCGCTCGAACACCCTGTTGTAAGTCAAATTTTAACAGGCCTTGCGGCTAAACTTTTTAATAACACTAACACTAACAAACCTATGGCACTTGCAGGAACAGAAACACCAAACACGGTAACACTTGAACAAATTATTCAAACGCTTTATTCAAAAGGCGTAACAATAGAACATTTATATAAACTTAGTCAATTTGACGAAGCAAAAATAAAAATGTTGTTAACTATGTTATAATATGGCTAAACAATTAGATACTAAAACTATTTTAACTATTGGCGCGGTTGGCTTAGGGGCTTATATACTTTACAAGCCTTTTAAAGCGCTTTTTGAAACTTTGGATATAACTAAAAGCGAAGTTGAGGAAAAAGTTACAACACAACAAAGCGGCGGCGTAAAAAGCCCTTTTAACCCTTTGTACTGGCGTCAAATAAAAGGCGCTAAATTGTTAACGCAAGCGCAAGCGCAAGCAAAAGCAACGGTATTATATAACTCAATAACTAATACAGGGCCTAAATTCGATACTATTTTAGCGATCTTTAAAACGCTTCAATATAAAACGCAAGTTAGTTTTTTAGCTGACGTATTTGCACGTAAGTACAAAAGAGATCTTTTAGATTATTTGCAGAACGGTCGTAGCAATTTTTTAGTACATAACGCTTTACGTGAGGATAGTTTAAATACTATATTACAATTAGTCGATAAAATGAAAACAAAATAATTGCACTTTTTTAACTTTTAATTTATGGCAACCGAAACTAATCAAATAGAAAAAAAATTTTTAATCGACGTTTATACGGCTTACCAAAACTACCGTTTTGTAAGTAAAGCAAACGCGGTTACTTTTATAAATATAGGCACTATCAACGTAACTTTAAATAATACGTTAGTGCTAACACCAGGCCAGTCATTGGCTATCGAGGGTAATATTAATGAGTTAGATCTTACGGAATACTTTATTAATTTCGGAACGGCACTAAACGGGGCTTTATTAATCATTCGTAAAATTTATGTGTAATGGGAAGCGGTATAATTTTTAACGGCGGATCAACAAGCGGCGGCGGCGGCAACCCTTTTAGTTTAGGCGTTAACTTGCCAGCACCTATTGTATTAAAAGCAGTCGGTAACGGGAGGGGTAATAATGTTGTAAATACAGTTTTTGCACATGGAAGCAATTACGTAAATAACAGTATTAATCAAGGCTCGTTACAAATTTATTTTCCTAACGCGAGATATAACGGCTTTAACGGTCAAAGCGGATTAGCAAGTAATATATGGGATACTATAAATACTTTAAACCCACATATATTTTTATTTCATTGGAAGCGTCAAATATCAGGATTGGGGCAAGGAACAAGCCGTTCGCATAGACCAAATTCAGTTTTAGCAAAAGGCGGTTGGACGCACCCGCAGCACATAGACGGAGGAGTTTGTCAAGCAGTTTACGGTAATTTTGGTTATAATGGTATTACTGAATACTATAAAGGATATGATTTGGGTGGAGTTCCAATGCCACAGGGTAATACACCAGCAATTTATGCTTTTAGTGAATGGAGTTTAAACAATAGTGAGCAAATTTTAAATTTAAATAATTTAAACCCTTTTAGATATTATAGAAATTTTGACGCAACGCTTGAAGTTGCTTCACAGTATTTTAATGTTGATAATAATTTTTTTGATCCCACATACGACTTTCAGCAATTTGTTCAAAAAAGGTCGCGAATAGGTGCAAATAATCTATATGCTTATAATGGCAATATACATATACAAAATAATCCAAGACAAAGCGACTTTAATGTATATTTAGCGTTTGCCTTAGTAATACAAAATCCAGAAAATACAAGTCAATACATAATAGGGCCATTGTCTAACGTAGTAAAACAGTCGCTTATTATGGGTATAAATTCAAGTAGTAAAAAAATTCCTAAGGGCTTTTCTTATAGGGTATAAAGAAGTTGGGTAGCCGTTCGCGGTTACCATAGTTTGTTGGGTAGCCGTTCGCGGTTACCATAGATTGTTGGGTAGCCGTTCGCGGTTACCATAGTTTAAAATAATAACTCAATATATATGAATGAAGTTTTAATTCAATTAATAATGACCTGTTTGCCTGTTGCCGTTTTTTACGGCGCTTTTATTCAGCGTATTAAAACGTTAGAAAAGCAAGTACAGGAACACAACGGTATTATTGAAAGGCTTGCCAGCGTTGAAACTAAATTAGATTTTTTAATAAATAAGCGTTAACTTTATGTATAACATTAGTCAATACAGTTATAAACAGGCTAAAAAACTAAATGTTATTATAAAGCCGTCAAGGCTTAAAAATAAAAAGATCGACGTTTACAGTAAGGACGGTTATAAATTGGCTTCAATAGGCGATAAAAGATATTACGACTATCCAACTTATTTACGTATCTATGGTAAACAATACGCAGATCAACGACGCAGGTTATATAAATTAAGGCACATTAAAGACCGTAACAAAAAAGGAAGCGCGGGCTTTTATGCCGATCAAATACTTTGGTAACTAAATTTAATTATATGAAAAAATTAATTACAAATTGGCGTACTACATTAGCAGGGGCCGCAGCAGTTATAACAGGCGTTGCAAAGATCGCAACAGGCGACTACGTTAACGGCGTTACTTTATTGTTAACAGGCTTAGGCTTAGCACATGCAAAAGACGCATAAAATTCTAATAGGTATGGGTGCGTTTGCAGTGATTGCTTATCTTTTAAATAAAAATAGTGTGATAGCAAAAGCAAAGGAATTAATAAAAAAATACGAGGGCTTACGCCTAAAAGCCTACAAAGATAGCAGGGGAATACCTACTATTGGGTACGGCAATATAAGTTATGCCTTAGTCCCGTCTATTGCAAAGCGTTTTAAACGTAACAAAGTACAATTAGGCGATACTATAACACAAGCAGAAGCAGACGCTTTATTAGACGCTAATATAGATCAAATTGCTTTAAAACTAACGCAGGCTTTAAAACGTCCAAACCCGTCCGCTAATCAATTAGCGGCCTTAATATCTTTTGGCTATAATTTAGGTATTGCAGGGCTTTTAAATTCAAGTTTATTCAAATTATATAACGTCAATACGCCAGTGCTTGAAACGGCGAAGCAGTTTGACAAATACGTATATGCAGGCGGCGAAAGGCTAAAAGGCTTAGTTAACCGTCGAGCAGACGAAAAAAAGACATTCACGGCTTAATTTGTTCAGTTAGACCGTGTCTTACCCTGCGACTATTCGCAATTTTTTACAGTGTTAGTAAAACGAAAAAGCCCCTTTTTAGGGGCTTTTTTAGTATAGGTACTTGCGCTCAATAAAGGCCTTAGTTTTTTTGTCGTAGTAATTTACATACCAAACGCCGCGTTGTATTATAAAGGCTTCAAATTTATCTATGTTTTTTATATTACGGTACTTTAAAGGCGGCTGCGCGTTAAACTTATAAAAACATATAGCGGTTAAATATCTTTGCATTTTTGACCTTTTTTTCGTTTCATAATTATAGTTACGTCGCGCACTACATTTTTATTAAAATGATCTATTGCGTAATTATGGGCTTCCGCTGGGCTTCCTGCTTCGATATTGTCAACCGAAAAAATTACTTTTTTATTATTGTATTCCGTTATAAATTTAACGTGATAAAAATTTTGTTTCATAAAATTTGTTATTTTAAAAATTAATTGTATTTTTGTTTTGAAAAAAGTGCAAGCGCACGTAAGCAAGCCGCTAAGGGTAAAACCGAAGCGGCTTTGTTTATTTACGCTTAGGCGGTGGCGGTGCTGCGACTTCAATATATTCGCGACCGTTCCACATAACGGCTACGTCGTTAAAATCCGCGCTTGATCTAAGTAATCGCGACTTCATTAAAAACAAATTATTTTCTTTGTCTTTTACTATCTCAATAACGCTTTGCGCGTATCGATCGATCATACTTCCGAAATGGCCTATTGTGTTGTTATCTTTTTTGCCAGTGTGTACGACGCCAATTAATAAAACGTTGTATTTGTTTGTTATTTGTTTTAAATAATCAATTAGCAAACGGCTTTCTTTTTCGTCGTTAAAATTTAATAAAAGATCTAAAAGCCCGTCCACAATTATAACCGACGTAAACTTGTTATTTTCTAAGTAAACGTCGATCATTAATTTAATTGTTTCAAAATTATCTTGTCTTAATTGATAGGCGTGCAATTCAAACGGTACGGCCTTATTTTCAGTAAAATACTTTATTCGATCTATGTTTTTATAAAAATCATTTATCGCGCTTTCAGTATCAAAATAAGCAATAAAAGGCCTTTCGGGCGGTAATTCTAATTTTATATTAAACAGTTGTTTAAAAGCCGTGTACGGAGACGCTATAAGGGCGTTGATAAACGTTGACTTACCCGCCTTAGGTAAGCCCACGAAGCAGCAAAAGTTGCCTAATGATCCTACGTGAGCGTCCCTAATTTTTAAAATTACATTTTCGGGCGGTGGGATAAAGTCGCGTACAAAGTGGCGCACGTTCAACAGGTCTAAGGCCTGTTGACGCTTTGTAGTTGACGTCATATTAATTAAGTTTTATAGTGGGAGTTTTTTTGGTTAAGTCGTTTTTTGCTTTTTCTTCGCTTAAATTTAAAATTGCTTCCGCTAATTCTAAGGACGCTTCTGCAATAGTTTCGGGCAACATATTGCTATTTGTATTTATAAAGCCTACGCTAACAATAGCGGCTAAGTATTCTAATTTACTTAGTCCAAATTGTATAATTAATTGCCCCAAATTGTCTTGTACTGGGTGCGTAGGGAACGCCGTTGCGTGTAAGTTAGTATTTTGTGCCATAGTTAAAAGTTAAAAAAGTGAAAGTTATAATTTGTCAAGTTGGCTTCTTAATTCGCTTAAAATTTCGTCGTAGTGTTCGATCGCGTCGCGCAACATTATTTTTGTTTCATTCATTATATCAAAAGGGAACGTTGGCGAAAAAGCAAAAGTGTTTACAAAATTTTTGTTACCTGTTTTATCATTGTAATAAAAGGTCATACTTACTTCGCGTAAGCCGTTATAAACTTCCGCTAAGTAGTTGCGTTCAGTTTTAACTTGATCTATTTTAGTTATTAGCGCTTGCAATTCTGCAATAGTTTCAACAGTCATTTTAATTAGTTTTAAAGATTAAAAAATGTGAAGCCAAACACAATAAAAGTGTTAGCGTAATAAAAATTATGCAACAAAAAATAAAATTATTTTTTCTTTTTTGTTGGATAAGATCATCGGGAAAAAAATAAGGATAGTCGTCCAGTTGATTAATTGATTTATTTACGTTGTCGTAAATTGATTGCGCTACAAAAGCAGCAAAAGACGTTAGCGCGAAGCCCGCGCAAATTTCAAGTGTGTTCATTTTTAAAGTTTTAGTGTTAGTAAAAAAATTAATTCGAGAGTAAAGGTAAAAAAGGAATTTAAAAAACCAAATTTTTTTAAAAAAAAATATCTAATAACTGTTTAAATAAAGGTCAAAAAGTGCAATTATTTACCTTTTTGCCCGTGTGTGTATGCACGGGCAAAGATAAGGGGAATTATTGAGAAAAAAAACAATTCTCAAAAATTTTTTTCAACATTTTTGTTTTTTAACAATTTTTGCCTTAATTTCGGGTTATGAAGCAAATGAAAACTTTTTTAGGGATCGCGGTGCTTGGCGGCTTGGCCTTTTGGCTTTATAGCCGTAAACGCTTAAAAGAAACGGCTTTATTCAGTTTCGACGGTGTAAGGATCGCAAATAATAAATTGCAGATTAAACTTGGTCTAAGCAACCCAACCAACGCCAGTGTAACAATTAATTCTATTGTAGGCGTATTAAATTCTAAGGGCAACGATATTGCTAACGTTCAAAGTTTTGAAAAGGTTACAATTTTGCCAAACAATAAAACAATGATTAGTTTAGACGTAACGCCGTCACTTATTGGTTTATTTACAACAGTAAAACAAATTGTAAGAAAAGGCGGTCTAAAAAACTTAAATTTAAGATTTAAAGGAACGGCAAACGTTAACGGCTTACCGTTACCTATTGACGTAACATATACGGCTTAATATGGATCTATTAGGTAAATTACAACCGTACGCAGGTAAAACGCAAGTTTTAGTACACAACCAAAGTGTTGGCGATATTATAACAGGCATTTTAAAAACGCACGATCTTTATAAAAGTGAATACGATAAAATCTATAAACGTTTTGACGCGCCGACCGTTCGCGGTATATGCAAAAAACTTTATAACTTTTTACGCGATAATACGCACTATGTTATTGAAAGTGATAATAAGCAAACGCTACGCAGCCCCGCAGCAATTTTACAGTTGGGCAGCAACCCAAAGATAGGGCTTGACTGTAAGTCGTTTGCTTTATTTTGTGGCGGTGTGTTGGACGCTTTTCGCAGGCATGGACGCGATATTAATTTTGCTTATCGCTTTGCCAGTTATAAGCCTTTTGATAAGATACCGCACCACGTTTTTATTGTAGTTAACCCCGATACGTCGCAAGAGATATGGTTAGACAATGTCTTACCATCGTTTGATTTGAAAAAGAAGTATTTTTATAAAATAGATAAAACAGTACCAAATATGCTATACTCAGTAAGCGGCGTTGGCGCGTCGAAAAAACGCCAAGAAAAGAAAGCGGCAAAGCAAGCAGCAAAGCCAGCTAAAAAAGCAGCAAAGCAAGCGGCTAAACAAAAGGTAAAAGAAAAAATTAAAAAAGGTGCAAAGGTTGTATTAAAAGTAAACCCAGCAACCGCAAGCGCACGAAACGCCTTTTTAGCAATTACTAAAATAAATTTTAAAAACTTAGCAGGTAAAATGTATAAACTTATTCAAAAAAATGAGGATAAGTTAAAAACTTTTTGGACGTCAATAGGAGGCGATTATACGGCTTTAAAAAAATCTATTGAAGTAGGTTATAATAAAAAAGCAATAGGCAATATGTTTAGTGTTGGCGTAGCGCCGCAAGCGCTTGCAGCAACCGCAACGCCTATAATTATAAAAGTTAACGGAATTTTAAAAAGCGCAGGAATTGATATTAAAGATCTTGCAAAGTTTGCAGCTGATAAAGTAAAACAAGTTGCTTCGGATAAATTAGAACAAGTTGTAGAAAAAGCAGCAGAAAAAATTGAAGCAGCAGTTACGCCGAAAGAAAAAGCGGAAGCAGTTGAACAGGCAACCGCAGAAGTAGCAAAAGAAACGGCTAAGGAAGCAGCAGACACGGAAGCAAAAGAAGTTGAAACAATTATGCCAAGCAATATACCAATAGGCAAAATTGCACTTTTTGGCGGCGGCGCTTTATTACTTTATAAACTTTTAAAACGTAGATAATGACGGCTTTACAATGGATCGTTAAAGAGGCTAAGGCCTTAAAGAAAAAATATCCTAAGCGTTTTAAAACGTGGACGGAATACGTAAAACAGGCTTCGGCAATTTATGCCAGTAAGAACAAAAGTAAAAGCGCAATAGGTAAAAGAAAAACAGTTGCAAAGAAAAAAACTGTTAAAGGATCAACGCACAAAGATACGCGCAGCCATAACGTTAATGTAAGAGTTGTTAGCGGTACTAAATTGCAAAAAGGCGAATTAGTATTACGCAACAAACGTAAGACAATAAGCGAAAACAAAGTTTTACGCGAAATTGAAAAAGTTAAAAAAGATATTTTAGCACTTGAAAAATTGCAAAAAGATCATATAACTAAAAAACATAAAAGCAGCATAGGCGCAGTAATTAGAAAAAAACATACTAATATCAAAGCCTTATTAAAAGATATGTAATGCGTGAACGTTCATTAAAGATATTACAAAGCACAGGCGAAGCGTCCAAACGTAGTAAAGCAGAAAACGCTAACTTGCAGTTTTTTAACTTTTATGCTAAAAAAATGCGCAAGCCTTTTATTGCGTTAGACCGTGTCTATACTTTAAATTATCTAAATGATAACAATATACTTTTAAAAATATGCGATAAGTATAAATTAAAAGATATTGATTTCGGAAATTGGACGTCGCAAAATATGCGTTACAATTTTACGTTTGCTTTATTAGTTGCTATGTACGACTTAGAAAAAGTTTTAAATTTTCATAACAATAATTTAGGCTTTAAAAAGTTGTCAATAGCATACGGCGCACGTGGGCGCGGCGGTGCGTGGGCGCACTATGAGCCAGCAACGGACTTTATTAATTTAAGCCGTGAACGTAGAAAAGACAAACGCGGAATAAGCGAAGATACTACGCCA
>JACCDP010693839.1_pt1 | contig 11474 bp, 10 predicted proteins | sample 7445841 | NCBI WGS metagenome assembly JACCDP01 (sample SAMN15323441, study PRJNA562643) | freshwater metagenome | isolation source: river surface water | place: USA:Blue River Watershed | collected 2017-08-17
ATAACGAAGAACCTGTTGCGTTTTCTCCTGTTGCTACTATTAAATATGATCCCGCAAAATTAATATACAAAACAGAAAAAGATAAAGAAACCAAAACCAAAGTAAATGATGATGCTGTTGTAAAAAACAGTTTGCTGACCTACCTCTCTAAGTTGTATGAACTATCTGGAAAACCGGATAAAAAGGATGAAATCACTAAAATGATTACAGAAACTCCATCGGATACCAAAGTAGAAGACTATGTAGAAACAGATTCGGCGTTAAGGTATTTGACAGAACTGAAAAAATATATCTGGCAATCGGGAGTGTTAGGCAACCTGTATAAATCAATGTTAGAAACACAAATTGCGATTGTAAGTAACATTGTGGGATATTCGGCGGAGGCGGCAGCAACATCAGATTCTACAGGGACCGCCGAACAAGAAACAAAAGGAGGTAAAAAAACAAGAAGAAACAAACAGACGCACCTAAAAAGAACATTCAGAGAACATTAGAACATAAAATATAACAAACTGTATACGGTTGTTATATTTATTTACGGTTTTTACGAGTTTTACGTGAATTTCGTGGAACGAAATCGCGGTTGTATTCGATAGCCCTGAGGAGTTTCAATTGTTTTTTGGCATTTTCCAATGTAGCACATTTAGACATTACGCGTTTTGTGCGTGTGTTGGTAACGCGATAGCAATTTTTACCTGGCAATTTACGGAGAGTATACGGCATTATATATTTTGTACAGGAAAAAATGGTTTCCCTCCCTATCTAGAAATCGTCCCACAACAGACGATTTCAAAAATCGTCCCCCATTTCGAACAAGTCCCCTTCGACGCTTTTATTTGCCAGTGCGTATTCTGCGACGCGTTTTTCGAAAAAGTTGACTTTCCCCTCGATGCTGATTAATTCCATAAAGTCAAATGGGTTTTCCGATTTATAAATGGAATCGTATCCTAACTGTAGACACAATCTGTCCGCGACGAATTCTATATACTGCGTCATTTTCTCGGAATTCATTCCTATTAATCTACAAGGCAACGCCTCGCAAATGAATTCCTTTTCTATTTCTACTGCTTCCCTAACGATTTCATATACGCGCTGTTTCGCCTTCTTTTTGCCTAATGTGCTATACAAGTAAACAGCGAATTCGGTATGAAGTGCTTCGTCTCTTGAAATCAGTTCATTCGAAAATGTGAGTCCAGGCATCAATCCTCGTTTCTTCAACCAGTAGATACTACAAAATGCGCCAGAAAAGAAAATGCCTTCGACACAAGCGAATGCGATTAGACGCGTGGCGAACGAATTTCGGTGGTCGGAAATCCATTTGCGCGCCCAGTCCGCTTTTTTCCGTATACAAGGATATGTATCAATCGCCGAAAAAAGCCGGTCTTTCATTTCGGGGTCGCGTATATATGTGTCGATTAATAAACTGTAGGTCTCCGAATGTATGTTTTCCATCGCTATTTGAAACCCGTAGAACGCACGAGCCTCGGATAACTGTACATCCATCATAAATCTACACGCCAGATTTTCACTGACGATTCCATCGCTGGCGGCGAAAAAGGCTAATATCATTGACACAAAATGTCGTTCGTCGTCGTCCAATTTGTCCCAATGAACTAGATCCTTGGATAAATCGATTTCCTCCGCCCTCCAAAAACATTCGACCTGTTTCTTATACATACGCCAAATGGTCTGGTCGCGTATAGGAAACATTACAAATCGTTTATCATCTGGTGTTAGTAAAATATCTGCCGTCGCCGTCGTCATTCTAAATAATATATGGCATAGATTTTAAATCCTGAAATCCGCCGGACCACCAACAACACATTCGTCTATACCAACGTGACGTGACAGTATATGCTGCTACGTGGTCCGTCTCCGAAAATATCTTTTTCCGATGTGTATATGCCTTCTCCGGGAATACAGACGCGCTGGCTTCGTCCGGTGACCCGCAACAATTCTCGCTGGAAACTGAACCGCTTTTTCCCCACGTAGAATTCTACAACAGGGTCGGCAAAATCGGCGACGGGAACTTGTATTTCTACGTGGATGTTGTTGAGGTCGTCGATGCTTATAGAATCGTCCAGTTCCGGTAAGCATTTTACAATCAGTGTGGAATTATCCGCGAGTTCGTATTCGTTACAGTCATACCATAGGGGCACATAGTAGATTTGTCCACAGTGTTCCAGTTTATATATGTGATGTTCGAGCAAATCGTCGATGGACGGATTCAGTATGATGATATTGTCGTTTTTCATTTTGTCGCGGATGATTTCTTTTATTTTCTCCAGGAAACCGTCGTCTATGTGTAATTGAAGTTTGTATCTACAGAGTATCCCGTAGACATATATACACGTCTGTTTATTCATTTCCTCCAGGATTTTCACCGACAGATCTATACAGTGTTTGGTGATTGCTAGTATAATATTCGAAATCGCCGCGTTTCCATACATAGTATTTACAAAGGTGCGCAGGATGTCGTCGTAATCTTGTCCTACAGGCGCGGCGGTGTCGGATAAGTATTGATACGCCTCATTGATCTCTTTGAATTTCTGTTCCCCTGCCGGGTTTTTGTCGGGGTGGTATCTGAGCGCCAGCAACCTGTATTGGCGTTTCAATGTATCGCCGCTGACGGGTTTCTGGCAAAATTCCAGTTCTAATATTTTATACGCATCGTGTGTATTCATATATTTCTACAGGGGAATGGCTTAAGTATAATTTGCGGCATATAGTATGGGAACACGCACAGGATTGTCGTTAAATGGACAGACTTTCGAGGAAATGCGCAAGGACATTTTCTACAGGAAATTCAAATCGGATTGTTTGTTCGGATTAGTGTCCGATGTCAAAAACGCGGACCTCGATTGTTTAGAGACTTCGTGGCTCATCGAAATTGTAGAAACCCATATTCCCCAGACGGAATGTTGTATACGTGGCTGGAAACATACAATTAGCACTCCCGCAGAATTGACAGCCAGATTAGATGGTCTACAGGAAATACGCGCCTATTTACAGGAAGAAATATTCGCCAGACATAGTAGATGACATCTAATTTAGACCTGAATATAGATAATTACGAGGTGACGGATATATTTAATTTGTTCGACGTGAATCCTCTACAGTTGGATGAAGCGGCAATGAAAAAGGCGAAAATGAAAGTGCTGAAAACGCATCCGGACAAATCGAAATATTCGCCGGAAATATTTCTTTTTTTCAAGAAGGCGTATGACCGATTATTGAAAATATATGAGTTCCGTCACGCGTCTAATACAAAACAGACCACGTATGTTCCTACAGAGGAGTTCGATAAATCGCTGAAAATAACCGCCTCGAAAATGTCCGCGAAAGAGTTCAATACAAAATTCAATAAGTTGTTTGAACAATGTAAATATGTCGACGAAGAAACTGAAACCGGCTACTCCGATTGGCTGAAATCCGACGACGGAGTGTATGACGGTCCTCAATGTAAGAACACGAGGGATATGGAATCGATTCTACAGCAGAAACGAAACGCGCTGGTGGTTCACCGGGAAGTGGATTATTTAGGTTCGGGTGGATGTTCACTTCTGAAAACGAAACCGCAACATTATGGCAGCGACGATCCATTTAGTAAATTACAATACGACGATGTAAAACGCGCGTATACGGAGACAAACATTATTGCGGTAGATATGAATGAACGCCGCCAGCACTATAACTCTGTAGATGAATACGCGCGTGCGCGCAGTCAGGTCATTTTGCCTACAGATTCGCACCAGCAGATTTTGCGAAGAAACGAGATGGAAGAGCAGATGAACGGCGCTAAAATAGCGTTTGAGTTGGCGAAACAGTCGGAAATCATTCAGGAACGGATGAACCAGTTTTCGGGTGCCTGGAAAATGTTGACGTGAATACAAAATCTGCCTATAATATAATGGCGTTTACATTGAACCGGATTGTTCATTATTTAATATTTTTAATTATTCTTATTTCTGTAGGGATTCTTTACAGTAGATATATGAAGACAGACGAAAAATATGCTAGGGAAGAAAATATGCGACTTATTCGCAGATATTTGTTGAATGAATCTCCTTTAGCCGCATCTAAAAAGCCAATCATTTGGATACACGTTCAAAACGAGGTGAATGCGCGCAATTGGTTGGTTTCTACAGGAAATACGCGAGGACTCAATCAGCCATATTTACATTTGACAATTGGTTCCATCATCAAACACTGTGGTGGTTCATTCAATGTGTGTCTCATCGACGACAATTCGTTTAGTAAATTGCTTCCTGATTGGGAGGTGAATGTAGAGGTGTTGCCTTCTCCGATGAAAGAACATACTAGACAATTGGCGATGGCGAAATTGCTCTACAGGTATGGCGGTATTATTGTTCCAGCATCGTTTGCCTGTTTCACTGATTTGACTCAATTGAAATCGCAGATGCCGTTTGTTGGGCTTTGTAGAAACCGTGGAATGAACAATTCAATGGATTCGGGTAGAAAAACGTTTTTCCCTTCGACGGATTTTATGGGTGCGGAAAAGGAGGATCCTGAAATATTGAAATTGGTCAGTATGTTACAGGTAAATAATTCCCGCGATTTCACGGGTGGCGAATCTGATTTTGTAGGCAAAACTGGAATTTGGTTATACAACGAAATAGGTGCTGGGAGAATTAGCGGATTGGACGCTAAAATCATCGGCTGCGCCGATTCTTCTGGGGAAGCGATTCTTTTAGATGATTTGATGTCTAGTAAACATATTGATTTGTCTACAGATGCTGTAGGAGTATACATTCCAGCGGATGAATTGCTTTTACGTAGAACTTATGGATGGTTTGTGAGAATGTCGGAGGAACAAGTGACACAGAATCCTTCGGCGGCGGCGAGATTTATTACTGAGGCGTCAGCGATGTAATTTGGTGGCGACGATGTATATTTACAAATTGCGATGTTTGTAAATATAGATGTTAGATATTAGTAAGACTTTTAGATTCTTCTATCGCAGTTTTATGTTTTTTTGATTTAGAGGTTTCCGTTTTAACTTTCTTTGTTTTGCGGATTTCTTCGAGGCTTTTCGATTGTTCAATAGTCTTTTCGGCTGAATCAGGTTTTTGCGCTTCGATGCTTCGAGATAATTTGATAGCCTCACGAAGACGTTTTCGGGTTGTTGTTTCGCTAGGGTCAATGTGTTTCCGTATTCTTCGTAAAGTTCTTTTAAATTCTTCAGGAACTGGTTCGTCTGGAGGACGTGGTCGTTTTCTGTTATATGTTTGTTCTACAATGTGTATTGCCTCGCCAACTGATTTTGCGGTAACAGCGTTTTTCACCGGTGCTTTGTCAATAAATGTTTTTACAGTTTTTGCGTAAGGTGTTTTTTGTAATCGTATAAGCGGTTTGTCTAATCGTTTTCGTTCTGAATCCAAAAACTTTTTGTCGAATTCGAATACGTAATTTGATTTTTTCCTGTCGACTGGAACAATTACTCCGTATGTCTGTTTTTTTAATCGGATACTTACGGAGGTAACGTGAAAATAGAGTTTCCCGAAACTTTTCGCTGACCTTATTTTTCTCGTCTGGACCTTTTTTTTCTTTTCATCAACGCTTCTGTACGCGGCGTGTTTTACTAATCCTGTAGGAGTATATATATCGTACAAATTATGTGTTTCTGTAGAAATGTATCCCCAGTATTTATTGCCTAGTAAATCATCAATAAAAATATACTCGTGAATTTTGCCATTGTCCTGTAAAAAATGAACTCCCTCTTCTAGGGTCGTTACTTCTTTTTTTAAAGACATTGATTCTATTACCTGTCTATGTTGTCTTTCTGCCATGTATTTATCTATTTTCATTGAATTCATCCCAGTATGTATTATATCTGATTCAATTTCACGTTTATTCATATACTAACTACATACATAAAAAAAGAGGCGGAAAAAAAAGAGGCGCTTTACAACGGTCGCTATCGCTTTATAACGGTCGCTATCGCTTTATAACGGTCGCTATCGCTTATCCCGTAAATTCGAAATTGGCGAATCGGTTGCCAATATTTATTTTCATCACCGATTCGTCTATGTCCTCTGCCCCCGCTTCTTCATATTCGAATTCCAGTTCTGGTATTTTCGAGTAGAATTCGTGAACAACATTATTTGCTTTTACTTTATTGGACGCGAAGGATGTTAAATACAATCCGTCCAGCGATTTCACTCTCGATAATGCGACGTAGGATTGTCCCGATTCAAATATTCCGCGACCTGCGTCTATTTCCGCCATAGACAATGTCGCCCCCTGCGATTTATGTATAGTCATCGCCCACGCTAAACAAAGCGGAACTTGGGATACCACAATCGACGGAAACTCCTCATTTTGTATTTCCACGCGTTCAATCAGCAATTCGAGTCCGTTTGTGAATTTCACTACAGGTAATCCCCGACTAAATGATTTAATGACTCCTTGCGCGCCATTACATATTCCTAAAGATAGGTCTACATTGTAGACGCACATCACGTTCGCCCCCAGTTTCAACTGTAGATTCTTGACAAAATTCGTGTTGTCGAATGTTCTTTCTACTTCTCGTTCAATATCTTCCGGCGTCAGTTTCACGCATTCTTTCCAAATAGGATACGGAATCATCATTCCGCTGTCTACGTAGGTTTTTTGGTCGGATACTACAGATATATCGAATTGGATTATAGGAGTGTCTAATTTATCGAACATTTCTTTATTGATCGAGTTGACTTTTGCTCTTGTAGGGCATAATTTGGTCGGGACGAATCCGCCGAAATCCGCCGGGTTATATTCGCGATTTACGTATTTGTCTAGAATCTCCGCATTCTTGCTGCTTATTTGACCTTTACGCATTTCGTTCAATATTTCCACGTATAAATCGTCTACTTGGCGAAATATGCGTTTCAATTGGACGTGGCAATCGTCATGGAAAACGGCGCTCCATAATGGCGATTCGAAACAGAATTGGGAGGTAGCGTCGTCGTCGATGATTGGAGGAAGTTGGTAGAAATCGCCTGTGAAAATGACCTGGATACCTCCGAAAGGCGTGTTTCGTCGTTTAGCGATGCGGGCGATTTGGTCGATACATTCAAACAGTTTGGTGGACAACATACTCACTTCGTCGACAATCAGTAAATCAAGGGATTTGAGATTTTTCTGCGATTTCGAGTATTTTGTCGCTTTTTCAATGATGCTGTTTTTATCGCCTTTTGCGATTCCAAGTCCGAAAACGGAATGGAGTGTTTTCGCGTTACATCCTAGTAATACCGCCGCACATCCAGTTAATGCGCATACTTGGTATTTTTTGCCTCGTAGACAACAATCGCGGACAATGTGTTTAATGAGTGCCGATTTCCCCGACCCGCCTGGTCCCGTTATAAATAGATTTTTACGTGCTAAATATTCGTCGAACGCGTATTGCTGTTCAGGAGAAAGTTCAATATGCTGCTGCTGTGGCGGTGGTGGTCCTACAGGTAGATTCTGCGGATTTATATTTATTTTGATTGTTGTGTCGGAACTCATATTTTAGTGTCTGTGCTGGATGCGCGGTTTATATTTCAATTTTTGCGTTACAGGTGCGACATCATTACGCTACCCATACATCTAACAATTGTTTCAAGTTGTCGACTGATTTGCCGGGGTTTCCTATCGCTGGATTGAATTCCATTATATCAACCGCTACAGTGTAATCTGCGAAGAATCTGGCTACATCGCGCACTTCTTCAACCGTAAAACCATTTTCTACGGGGGTTCCTGTAGAATTACAAATGCTAGGATCAAGACTATCTACGTCGAAACTGATGTGTATGTTTGGTCGACATTTGTCTATTGGTCGACATTTTTTGCGGATATCGTTCATTATCCATTGGCATATTTGTTGCGCGCCTCCGAATTCGCGGAATTCGTCGACACCGAAGAAACAGATGTTTTCCCTGTAGATAATGTCCCATTCAGGTTTGTCGACATTTCTAAGACCTAAATAATAAACGCGTTCTACGGGGACCGATGCCCATTTACTAGGAGTGAGTCCGCAAATATAGTTTACAGGCATTCCGTGCTTGTTATGAGTTGTGCTGGTTGATGGACTATTGATGTCTGCGTGAGCATCAATCCAAATTAGGAAGACGTTGTCGTAGCGCGATGATGTATGTGCTACAGTGGAAATTGAGCAACTGTGGTCGCCGCCGATATATATTTGGAGCCGATCGTCGGGGACTGTTAACTTGTCGTGTATATCCTGTAGAGCATTCCAAAAATGGCTGGTTCTGCGAGGAATGATGGTTTTGTGTATTGGGATGTTTAGTTTGTCGCAAATGTATGCGCCTCCTTTTTCGACGCCCCTTTTTTTCTGTCCTCCACCGAATTCAATAGAATATACTTTCATAATATATAAATCCATAATATATGGGAAATAAAAGTAAAGGAGGTGCTACTGTTAGGAGAGTAGAACAAGTTAATATAGCGGGTCAACAATTTAATGTAGACATTACTGAATTAGATTTGTCAGGAAGAGATTTATCATCGTTAGCCGGAATCGAACGTTTAACAAATCTGGTTGAATTGAATTTGAACGACAACCAATTTACCGAGTTTCCTCGTGGAATACTTAGATTAAGAAATTTGACCAACTTATACCTCAAAGGAAATCAACTATCGTCGTTAGACGGAATCGAACAATTAACCGCACTCACGGTTCTCGATTTAGACAATAATCAATTTGCCGAATTTCCTACAGGGATTCTACAGTTAACTAATTTGGAAGAGTTGTATTTCAGAAATAATCGATTAACATCTGTTCCTGCCGAATTAGTTAATTTGCCTGAATTAAAACAAATATATTTTACAGACAACGATTTAGGGTCTATTCCAGATGAGTATGACCAGTTTTCGGGAGTGGTCGATGAATTTGACATCGAAGGAAATCCAAGACTAAACAGTAGCAATGTTCCTACTGAAATTTACGAAAATTATTTTCTTGGGGACGGATCTTCGGTCGACGGGTCTTCAGAACCAGATTCTGAATCTTCGAACGCGGTCGACGGGTCTTCGGTCGACGGGTCTTCGGTCGACGGGTCTTCAGAACCAGAATCTGAATCTTCGAACGCTGACGACGGGTCTTCGGACGATGGGTCTTCTGGTCCAGATGTCGACGAAGATGTCGTTTCATTAATTCGACGGGAATTGCTAGCAATTAGAAATAGAAACCCACCGCCAGTTGACGACCCGGTCATCAACGCTAAACGCGATTTAATACGTGCTATAAACAACCGTAATTCATTTGAAGCGGGAGCGATTATAATCAGCGATGTTATTCCTAGTTACGAAAACAATACAAACGGTATAGAAGGCGGCTGGAATAATTATTCTATATTAATGAAAGCCATCGATTCTAAAATGTGGTATGTGGCATTATTATTAATAAGGTCAAGAAAAATACAACCATTAAGATATTGGACCGAAGGTGCTATTGATTCAGGGGAAACGTTGAACGCAATTGATTTGTTAAGTAAACACTCACAACATCCGTTCGACACGGATACCCCTACACAACAAATGCGCGAATTTTATGAAACCGTTAAGAAAGTATTGATACATAACTATTATCGAATGGCTGGTTCCCCCAATGTAGACGCTTCACATAACATATTACCTCTAGTAAATCTACCAGTAGTAGACAAAATAATCGACCCACATCTATTGTGTATGAATATTTTTACAGGGGATGAAATGAAAGTTGGTCTATGGTGCGCGACGCATAGTTCTATACGTAATCCTACTTATCCAGGTCATAAATATATTTGTATAATTCACCACGGCAATTATTATATTTGCGAAAAATCGGATATAAGTAATTTAATATTGAATGGATCGAACATAAGATACAAGTGTTTATCGCCTCCTTCAATGAATAATGCGACAATTGAAAGACAAACTCCATATTTTTCGTTGCGTTCGCTTACAGGTATTGGCGGATTAGTCCAATTAGAACATTTCAAAACATTATTACATTCAAGTAAAGGACCCACTTTTTATGTAATCGAACCGTTAGAAGATATGGCTAGAGCACGTATAGACGCCACTATATCATTCAAAACTTTATATGCTGATTTTTATACTAGCGCGGCTCACTGTAGAATAGGCGCTGATTCGGATGAGGTGTTCGAAATAAAGAAGGTTAATCCACATCTTCCTCCAGAACAAGAAAAACGACCACGCACTGAAGACAGAAGTGATTCTCCGGATACAAAAAAAACAAGAAAGAACGCTTGGACGGGAGGAAGAAAGAAAACTCGGCAGCAACAAAAAAAATCCAGGAAACAAAAAACCCGACAACAAAAAACGCGTCGACGTTAATGAATCACTTCTACAGGGACCCATTTTTTGAAACGGTGGTGTAGTTTACATTTTACCTGGTAGACTGCTCCAGGGATTAGATTGGATTCTCCGTCGTCTTCGTCGTCGTCGCTTTCTTCAATACAGTCCAAATTTTCGTTTTCTTTTATTTTGCGGAAATACTTGTTCATTAAAACGCTGGTGGTATAGTCGGGTATGTAGGCGTAATCGACAAATTCCGATTCTACAGGTTCCATATTGTATAATTTGTATACGTCTTGTCTGTAATCCGCTATTGCGACAAATATTCTGTATCCGTCTGAGTTCACATTGTGGCTGGAATCTGACCGTGACTGATTTACCCTCGAAGAATCCACCTGCGATTTTACATTGTAGACGAAATCTACGGGGGATTCAAGGGATGTGTATAGATTAGAATACACCTCGTATTTGGCGTTTTCGTCGCCTTCAGAATTTACAATTGCCATTTTAGGAACTGAACACGCTAACTTTTCCAATTTGTTTTCGGTCAAGAATTCGTAGATGATTGCCAGTTTTTCCCCGTAGCATAATTGCGCTACATTGTATCCTTTGTAAATGACCACATCTTCTATAATGTAGTCATCTTTCATTTTATTGCGTCGCAGAGTTCCGTAAAATTCCGACCCGCAGAAAAGGGTGGTCTCAAATTCGCCCCGCATAATCTCTGTTGCGTCCGATGAACACAGTAGGGTTTCGTGATTTCCTTCGGCGGTCGTTGTAAACTTTAGAGTGTGTCTTCTGCCTTTAGGCACCTGTATATGTAAATTATATTTAGGGTCTGTTGGCGGTTTTGCTACAATTCTTTCTTTCATTCTATGTGATTATAGATGATTATGCTTATACATTAATTTCAATTTTATACGCGCGTTTAGCCGCGTCACGATTTTTGTGCGTGTAAAATAGGACAATGATATTATGGACTTTACAGGTTATTTTAGTTAGTTTCGTGACAATTTGGGTATGTCACATGATTTTCGTATTTTTCGTGGACAATTTGACGACGCCTAAAGTGCGTGATTTGGTGGATTTACCTGTACAAAAATACGATGATATTTTTCGTCAAATAAGTAATAATGTGGCTAAAACGTCGACGTATATAGATGATTTGCCTATGC
>JACCDP010327285.1_pt1 | contig 11472 bp, 6 predicted proteins | sample 7445841 | NCBI WGS metagenome assembly JACCDP01 (sample SAMN15323441, study PRJNA562643) | freshwater metagenome | isolation source: river surface water | place: USA:Blue River Watershed | collected 2017-08-17
ATAAATCCGATATTTATATCGGTGATGAAGAAAGACCGAGACTTACCTACGCGCAGATAATGACTGGAGAGTATATCGATGTCAATACTGGTAAGGTGATTTCAAAAATCACCGACATTACGGGTGAGGTTAGACATCGTGTTACTGGTGCAGTTTTTATCACTGCTGAAGAAGCTTCTACTGCTTACCTATCCAACGGTATGAAAAAGATGCTGCTAAGTGCTGTTTCTAAACTACGCACAATTGGCAGTTTTCTTATTGGTCAAGGGCGCATTGATGCTTTCAAGTCAGTAATGGATGGTACAAAGGCTGGTTTAAAACTTGCTAAGAATACCATTTCTAAAATGCTTGAAGACCCAATTGATATCTATCTAAGGGGTCGCCCAGAAAGTCCTGTAATGACTGCAATCATGATGCGGTCTGGTAATTATCGATCACGTAAGACTGGAGATATAATCTATCGGCCTTCACAGATCGATGGCGTAGTAATCGATGCCATTACAGGCAATGTTGTTTTGAGTGAAGACCATCTCGCCCAAGGCATTGTTGATCTTGAAGGTAATCCTATCCGGACAGGGTTTACTGATCTGCTGAAAAGAAAGATCGGTAGTTTTGTCAGGAATACAAAAAACAAGATTGTTGACTTCACTAAGAATAGCATGGAAATGTTCTCCAACCTATTTAAAGGATGGAGTGGTTTTGAAGGTCTTAAGGATACGTTTAGTTTCAGTATTGGAACAAAGCGCACCAATGAGCTACTAACCGAAATCCGTGATATTCTTGATGAACACTTAAATCCAGGAAAACGTCGTAGGCACGGTAATCAAAATCGCAAACAACGACAACAGCCTACTAGCGATACTCAACAATCTGATCCAGGGCACGATGCAGTAAATATCGATAACCAACCAACTGGCGTTGGTAGTCAAATAAAGGCCCTCAGAGAGCGTACTCTTTCTGAAAAGAATAAAGAACGCTTATCGAAAGCAGCAGCTGCAATAAAAGAAAGAAAAGATCAGATTGCTGCAAGAGTAAAAGAGCTCGTTGAAAGTCGAAAGGCAAAAGCAAAAGAAAGAGCCGATCAAGCTGCTGAACGTGAAGCTAATAGAAAAAGCAGATTAGCTGCTGCAGGTGAAAAGCTCGGTAGAGGACTGCGACCAAGAAATAATGCCGTTACAAATGGGATCCGTGCAGGAACGAGTGCGCTTGCAGGCGGCGTTTCAGGCATTATGGCTGGTACTGGTGGGCTCATTGGCAATGCTGCCAATGGTGTTCTTACGGGTGCTGGAGAAGCAACGGGTGGGTTACTCAATGGATTAATTGGTGGTGCCGGTGGGTCTATTCTTGGCGGTGCTGCTACTTCAGTTCTTAGCGGAGCTGGATCTCTGGTAGGGGGTGCCGTTAGTGGCGCTGGTGCCGCCATTGGCGGTGCTGCTTCAATGGGGATTAATCTAATTGGTGGCACTCTTGCAGCTATCGGTAGTGTACTTTCAGCACCGGTTGTTCTAGGGGTTGCTGCTGTAGCAGCAGCAGGTGCCTTAGGGTATCTGGGATATAGATGGTACAAAAATAAACTTGGTACTCTGGATAAGTTACGCTTTGCTCAATATGGTTTCCAAGCAGATCAAAATGAGTATTGGGGTAAAATCCGAAAACTCGAAGATGCTTGTAAGCCGGGTGTTACTTTTGATGAAAGCGGCAATGCTTCCTTGTCTGAAAAGGGTATCAAGGTTAAGGATATCGCTGAGAGTTTTGGTGTGAGGCTTGATTCCAGGAAAGAGGTGAAGAACTTCATTGACTGGTTTAGATTGCGTTTCAAGCCAGTTTACTTGACGCACATGACAGCACTCAACAAAACAAAACAAAAAACTGATCTTGGCGATATCAATGGTGACTTAACAGCTGAAGAGAATTTAAAGTACCTTAAGTTGGTTGAGTATAAGGACGGGCCGTACGATGTAAAAGTGTCGCCTGATCCTGATCTTAAGGAACTCACTGCTACAGCTGATACAGTTGCTACGACGTATAAAGAAGTCCTTGCTTTCATTGAAAAGGAACAACCAAAGAAAAAAGAAGCAGGTACTAATTCTCAGACCTCTAAAAGTGATGAGAATACTACCAATAACAATGACACTGGCACTAATATGCTGAAGAAGTCAGCACTTGCCGCTATGTCTGTCGTTGGTGAACTCTTTGGTATTAAATCAGCAGCCGCTACCCCGCTTCCTATGAGTAGTGGGCCAAACGTGATTGCTAAAGTTTCTAACACTATTCCTGATAGTACAAATGGTCCTGTTGATGCATTTAGCTGTATCCGCTATAAGGCTTACGGTCTGGTGAATATGGATGGTGCTAAGATCCAAGCAATCAAAGCACTAGAAGCTGAGATGCATAAAAGGATTATCTCGATAAAGCGGGACAGTGTTGAGTTCTTGCCTGTGAATGATGAGATCTTAAAAACGGTTGATTCACTCTTTGGTGGGAAAGAAGCAAGGCTTTGGTTTACAAATCGCTTCATGCCTGTCTATTCTACGTTTGCTGTTGTGCTTTTTAGTGTAACTGCAAAGAAGCCTGGATTGGTGACGGTATATGGTCTTGAGAGATTAAAGAAAGAAGATCTCATGGCTATGTCTCAAGACATCATTTCAGCTAAAGCTACCACTGGTCTTTATACCGGCTCTTCTATTTGGTCTGTTAAATATTCTCCATGGAATGATTATTCAGTCAATACTGATCGTTCCTCTGTGGATGAAAATATTAACTTCCTTAAAGAAGCAGCTAAGGTTGAGAGTGAAGAAAAGAAGAGCATCATTGACAAGGTTTTCGGTGCTGTTAAGAGTGGTGTTAAAACAGCATATGAAGCAGCATCAAATCTTGTAGAGGATGTTAAAGATATCACTAAGGCTGGTATTGCCGCAGGTAAACAGGCGTATAGTGATGCCAGAGGTAGCGGGAGTAGTGTAGTTGGTGCAGCTACTACTGCTGTTGGTGCCGGCGCTCGTGCTGCGGCTACGGAAGCTAGCCTTCCACATGTTCGCGGTGCTGACGCCAAGAAGCAGGAAGAAGCTTTTAAAAGAAACATGGCTTCAAGTGGGATAACAGACCCAACAGAGCAAGCTATGTTCATGGCGCAGGTCGTTGCTGAAACCGGTGGTTTTAGGACCATGGTAGAAAGCCTCAGATATAGTGCCGATAGAATGGCACAAGTCTGGCCGGGCAGATACTCCGCTACAGGTAAACCAGGTGGTGGTCCTAATCAGAAAGCTCTACTGTTAGCAAGTGCTGGTGAAAAAGCCATTGGCAATGATGCGTATGGTGACAGAAACGGGAATAAGAAGGGAACAGATGACGGTTATAATTACCGTGGTCGTGGTGCTCTTCAGATAACCGGAAAGGACAATTACGCAGCGATTGCTAAAGGTATCGGTGTTGATATTGTCAATAATCCAGATCTACTCATTACTGATCCGGATGTATCGGCTAAAGCAGCGATCTGGTATTGGATGAACATAGCAGGTCCTAAGGGTATTAGGAAGCTCGCTCAGGCTGGTGATGTTAAATCTGTTTCAGGTATTATCAATACTGGCCATGCAAGTGGAATTGCTCACCATCTGGATGTCAGAGAGAACCTCTTCAAAAAGTATCTCCCTGAGTTCAAGAATAATCCAGTCAAACCCGATACAGCAGAAGCTGGAAATAATACCGGTAGTACTGGTGTGCCTGTTTCTTCACTTCAAGCACCAAATGCTGCAGCAGCGGCATCTGCTGGTTTAGCTGATGCGTCAGTTCAGCCGGTTGATGTTAATATCCCACTTGCGAAAACAAACGAAGGGACTACGCCGCAATCGCCGCCAGTGGCTTCGATTGCTGCAGGTCCATCTCCTACGAGTATCATTGCTGGAGACATGGTAAAAACAGAAAAACCAGTTGAACAGCCTGCTCCTCCGGCCGCGGTTTCTGCGTCGGTTAGGAATGCTGCTACTACTGGTTTTATGCCTGCTAGTACCCCAAGTCAGACCAGTGCTGATATCAAGAGATCGAACGATGGAGTTAGCTTTGCTCCGTTAATTGATCTCAATCAAAAACAACTTGAAGCTCAACTTGGTATGGTCCAACTTCTGAAGCAAATTTTGGTAGCTGTGAGTGGCGAAAAAGTAGAGACATCTACTCTTCAGACAGCACAGTCATCGCAGCCGGTTGTTCCGTCTGTTCCCAATATTGTACAGAGATTACCAAAACCTATTGTTGATGTTTCAAAAAGAATGTAAGCAACATAAATAGCCCATGGGGATTTCCCCATGGGCTACTTTTCAATAGGTGATGAAATGGTACTTGACATTCGTAGAAACATCAAGGATCGGAATTGGATTAAGCGCTCGTTCCTAGTCAATGGTCTTGATATTGATTTTGAACAATCTGATTATCGTTATTTTTCCACTGCGGCATTGAAGTTTACAAATACCAGACTCGGATGTAATTACGAAATAAACCCACTTCCTCAATTTACGAAATATGCTGATCTTGTTCCACCGAATGCTGGATATGGTCCAGAGGCAGATATGAAGATGAGCCGTTATTATAGCGAAGCCATCGATGATCAGTCACAGCGTATTCATATCCGATTTGGTGTCCCTCAATTTAATTCGCTCACGACTTTCTTTACAGGGTTTTATAACATTAATGCTGGCCGTTTGGCTAGGACTGGTAGAAGCCCTGGAATTGCTTTTACTCTCGGCGCAGCTGCTGGCGTGGTCTTACCGATTGCTATTTTTGGTTGGCCGTTACTCGCTGCACACCTTATTGGTACCGGTGTTCGGTTATTTATGGATAAACCAACCAGTAAGTATTATTACTTAAAACCAACCATGCCAGTCTACTGGTCAGCAGTTCAAACCATTCTCAATGCCCTTTGTGTTAATACAGGCATTGTGCCGAGAATTCTTTCCAATAAGGAAAACGGCATTGGTGGTGAAGAACAAAAGATGATGCATGAGAAGTTTCCTGATATCTTTAATGAATCTGGATCAATTAACGCATATGCGCTTGCTACTAAGGCACAGCGTTTAGCCAGAGCACAAGAAAAAGATATGGAAACTCTTTTAAATAGTATCGGAGAAAGCGACAGTCCTGCTAATGCGCTTGTGCAGGCTATGAAGAATACAAATATCAGAGATAACGGCGTTAATTGGGATCGATACATGAAAGCATGGATCGATGGTAAATATACCGGCTATGCTGAACATGTCCCTACGCCTGGAGTGTCCGAGGGTGTTGGTGATCTATCTACTCCGCCAAGTACAGGTAAGGATGATCTTGGTGAATATATGGATAAAAAAGCAGCAGGGGATGATTCGTTCATGTCATTCTTTGAAGCTGAAACCGATGACGGTGCTGCCTTTGTAACATTCAAAGTAAACTATACCGGTAGCGTCGGTGAAAGCTTTAGTAACTCTGTGCGTGAATCCGAGATTGCTTCTAAGATGAATGGCCTTTCAGCTCAAGCTAGAGAGACTCAATTTAATTTCGGGGGTGGTAATCTTGGTAGTACTGGAGATGGTGTAGTAGGAACCGTCGGTGCGCTTGTTACAGAGGCTCTAGGCGGTATTAAACAGCTCTTGAGTGGTGTAGGTGCGGGTATTGGTCTTTCAGGCCTTGGTGCGCTTGCAGGCGGTGGTTTTGTTGATATTCCAAAGCACTGGGATAGTTCAAGTGCGTCACTGCCGCAATCAAGCTACACAATCCATCTTGAAGCCCCTTTTAATAATCCAGTTTCAAGACTGATTAATATCTATACCCCAGTGGCTATGTTGCTTGCTGGAGCTCTCCCCCTCTCAACAGGTAAGCAATCTTACACAAGTCCTTTCCTTTGTGAGTTCTATGACAAAGGAAGAATGCAATCAAGATTAGCTATCATCAATAGCTTATCTATTACTCGTGGTACTGCTAGTACTGGCTTTACAAATGAAGGCGTGGCTCTCGGCTTTGATGTTACTGTCAGTTTTACTGATATGTCATCAGTAATGCATATGCCTCTATCTGCATCGTTTAATCATCTATTTAGGGATATGGGTGAAAATGCGGGTGCAGCGGCCGGTATGGCGATTGGCGTCGTGGGTGGTGCGGTAACTGCCGGTCCTGTTGGGGCGGTCGCTGGTGGTGCTGCTGGTGCCGGTGCCGGCAGTGTGGGTGGTGCTGCTGTTGGTAGCGCTGTCGATAGTGTCGCTGGTGTGATCTCCTCCATTGGCAGTATCTTTGATGATGACACGATCTTTAATGATTATCTGGCAGTACTCGCTAGTATGAGCATGAAAGATCAAATCTATGGCTTTAGAAAATTAAAAGCTAGATTTACACGCACCATGACAGAATGGGACACTTGGTTTAGTGTTGCTCATTATGCTAGTGTAATGGGTGATACAATCCCAGGAAGGTTAATGGCATCCTTCTACAGGGGTACTATTAAATAATCCAGCATATAGAGGGTGGATTTCTCCACCCTCTATATGCCGTTGTTTGTTTATGCTAATTCAGTTTCACAGAGACGAGAATAGTAACCATTCGCTTGAATGAGTTGTTCGTGTGTGCCAGTCTCAATAATGCGGCCATTTTCCATTACAACGATCATATCGGCACTACGTACCGTAGACAATCTATGCGCGATAATGATAGCTGTACGGTTTTTCATCATGTCAGTTATAGCACTGTGGACGGCTGCTTCTGTTTCAGTATCGAGTGCACTTGTAGCTTCATCCAAAAGGACGATCGGTCTATCGCCATGCATAGCTCTGGCGATTGCTATGCGCTGCCTTTCACCGCCGCTTAGCATAACCCCACGCTCACCTACAACACTGTCAATACCATCTGGTAGTTGATTGATAACTTTTATCAATTTAGCATCAGTCACTGCAGAAGTTATATCTTCCTTATCGCTTGAAAAATAAGAAACGTTCTCCTTTAATGTGCGGGAGAATAAAGGAATATCCTGCAAGACAGTAGCTATTGATTGTCGCACGCTTTGCGGGTTACACATTTTTAAATCTTGACCATCAATCAGTATTTCCCCGCTGGCTGGCTCATAAAGACGCAGCAATAGTTTAGCTAGCGTTGTCTTTCCACAGCCGGAATGTCCAACGAGGGCTACTGTTTTGCCAGCGGGGATTGTCAAGTTGAAGTTTTCAAATACCGCAGGCCTACCAGTGTAATTAAAAGAGACATTTTTGAATTCAATCATTCCTTCAACAATAGTGAGTTCCTTTAAGTTAGAATCTTCAGCCATAGCGGGAGCAGTGTTGATGATCTGAAGATACTTTTTCATATTTTCATAATGCTGAAGAAGTCGCCGCAGTGCGGATGCCATGTCGAAAGTGGCGCTCCGGATAACGAGCCATCCGGCGATAATTTGAACAAGCTCACCATTATTGCCAGAGATTAATGCCTGATAAGCCAGGGGTAGCAGCATAGCAGCAAAAATGACATGTTGTAAAACATGATTATTAATGTTTTCTGACCATGCGTGCAGTAAGGCTTTCCCAAATGCCTCAATACGGTTATTAAGCCGAGATATCTCCCTATCGACATTCCCGGATGCCGTGACGATGCTATGGCATGCCAGCACGTCAGATAATGTACCAAAGAGTTCTGAGTCAACTTCAGCTGCAATACCGTAGCGTGGTGCCACACAAATTAAAGCATGCGCAAAGACCACAATTATAAATACTATCATTCCGTTAGCAATATAATTCGCTGCCGCACTTCCAGTCACCCATAGTCCGGCGCAAACCGAGATAGTCGTAAGTGTAACCGGAAAGAAAGTATAAAACATGATATCGCCGATTTCCTCTGTTGATGTAACAGCTCGCGATAATGTTTTTGTTAAAGCTCCAGAATGTTGATTGGTGTGCCAGTCCGCATCCAATTTTATTATGTGGGACATACCTATTCGTGATGTATATTCCATTGAGGAGGCTGAGCATTTCGCCCAAGCGGTATCTCTGATTTTAAGGATCACTGGCATAGTTACAATAATACAAATAAATGCTAAAACTGATGCGGTAGCATTTTGTGTATCATTAGTTAATTGTCCAATGATGAGCGGCAACGATGCTTCCATACCTGAGCGTGCGCATAGTGTTATTACTGATATTACAAACCACCACGGTGCTTGAAAAACGAAAGCTTGTATCAAATAGTTTAGGAATTTTCTAAACATCCTAGCCTCTGATTGTTGTGCTATGGCGTGGGGATAATCCCCACGCCATATGCTGTTGTTTAGTGGTTTCTACGTTTGACAATGTTTGATGTAATGACAGTACGTGGAAAGTTCTTTTTAAGTTCCGTCATTACATCAGTTTTTCTATAAATTGTTCCAAAGCCATAGAGCTTATCTCCGGCGGTCGTATTAAGACTTCCAACAGAAATAAGGTCTTTAAACTGTGAACTCGATGCCATGATGATGGTGAGATCGAGAGTTTCTTCACCATTGATAGATCCCTTATCCCAATTAGGATCAATCAATCCAAATGTCTCAACGACTTCTTTATATTGTTCTTTCTTCTTAGGAACAGTATAAGCTCCATCATACATGTACGATTTTGCAAATAATAGAAGTACTTTCGGATTGATCTTCTTTAATACACCAGCAGCTACAGCTGAATTCAAATCTTTTAGAGCAGCAAGATTTGCACTCTTAGAGATATTGTTCAATGAGCCAGCTGCAACCTTATTTGCATAGCCAGGACCCAGACTAGAGATAATGTGGCTAGCTACGCCAGGTAATCTCGCATATGCTGCTGAGTTAACAAGGCCGATACCGGCAGCTAATCTAGCTCCAGTATCGAGTGTCCGCATAAGACCAGAAGTACCAGTGAGTGCCTCAATACCTTTAGCAATTGATGAAGCTTTTCCACCATTTACGGTCGAAACAACTTTTTCAACTTTTCCAACAGTAACCGTCATTTTGTTAATGTCGTTAAGCATGCGTGTGGTATCACCATCAAGCGGCATTCCGAGAGCACTGGCTGCACTGCCAAGACTTCTATTGACACCGCCGATACGCCCCATGATGCCAGTGCGACTAGTGGCAGATCTTTTTACTTTCTGTACTGCATCGTAAGCCTTCTTAGCTTTATTGATCCCAGTTTGAACACCATTGATATATTTCCCCGATGTAGCTCTGATTTCTGAGATAGTCGAAGAAGCACTTTTAAAATATTTCTGAGCTGATGAGAAGGCAGATTTTAGATCACTAATAAACCCACCATCTGGAGCAGACTTTCCTGCATCAGAAATCTTTCTGAGATCAAGTTTATCAGCAATCGTATCAGTTAGACTTGTTGATTTCTTACCAGCTTTTGACAGGATAGATTGTTTTGGTGCTTGATAAACATCTGCCGTAGCGAGTTTATCATTCGCATTACTTACCCAAAGATTGCTTGAGAAGTTTTCAATATTAGAAGCACTACTTTTATCACGTTCACTACTGGCAGCAGCTAGTGCACGTAAACGGTCTTGAGTGCTCCCATAGCTACTAGTGTCATTAACTAAAGATTGAAGTGCTACATTAGATTCAGTACTAGCGGCTACACTACCAGTTGATTGGGTATTCATGTTACCGAATAAATCAGTAAGGCTCTGGTTAGTAGAGCTCCAGTAATCGCTGGTAGAAACATCGGTATTATCATTAGCCATGATACCCCTCATTGAAAAAAAATAATTAGCTATAAGATCTATATCTGATTAAGCGGCATAAGGAGGGGGCGTACCCCCTCCTGAAGTAAAAGTTAACCTGATCTTTGGATGATGGCATGCATTAATAACAATGCAGGATCTCCTATCTGAACCATGCCAACCATCGCTGTGGGTGTTTTACTAACTGTTGTTGAAGAGATGTGAAAACCTTTTTTACCATAATACTCCTCCAGAAAATCAATGGCGGCATATAGTCCGCAGTGGTCAGAAATATTGGCTATCTCTACCACAATTATATCATTATTTGATATTAGCTCGCGGGCCTTGAGGACACAATGTTGATCATCGACAATGTAGTGACTGCCATCTTCATTTCTTTCATAACCCAACATATCGGTCAGCTCCTCAGAAATATTGGGATTGCATAAAGTGAGGGGCTACAACCCCTCACTGTCGTCACTTTGCTAGCCTTGGGAGATCACCATAATTGACAATTGGGCATGCTTCTCCATTCCCAATCAGCTTTATGGTAGTCTTGAGTCTTGGAAGATACCACCTGTGGAATTGTGGCCTATGCACAGTAGCTGCCCCGCTTTTTCCATAGTGGATATAATACATATCCAGTGGCAGTGTGTTGTGCAATACTTCAGAAAGATCATCACGATGAAACTGGCTAAGCCAGTAATAAATCCCATCAGCAATGATGTTCTGAAAATTAGTCACAGTTACCGGAGAATTATCTTCAGTAACTAGGTGCCTGCCAGCCCCGCCAGAAACATTTCTAACCTCCGTATTCTGACATCCGCTTTTGATGTAGAACCAATAAGCTTCCAGTGATTTGAATTCTCCAAATACTGGGTGACGGAAGATATGTTTGGTTTCTAAGGCGAGAGTACGACCGAGTGTTGTTTTTCCTGTGTTTTTGATGTTGATATGCGTTTTGCCATCTTCAGCTTCATAGCTGTTGATGGGCGTCTGTTGGTCACTCTTCATGGTGGACATCCCCACCGTCCTTTTCGGTTTCATCGTCATCATCGAGATCAAGATCAAAGTCATTATTGAGAATGTGTTCCTCAATAGCGGCATCGTCAAACATGATTGTTTCTTCATGCACTATTGAACTACCATCGAGCGAGTAAACTCGCATCGTGATATCAATGCGCGGTACTTGGAGCAATCGTAGTGCTCTGATAAAAATGTACCAGCTCATCCTTTTTGAAAGGAGTTGCTTCTGCAGGTTACCTCGTACAGAGTTCTTATTTGGTGTGACGTAACGCGAATCATCACCTTCTTTTTCTTTAACGTTTCGCATCTTCCAGCGGCGATACCAGCGATCGAGCTTTGCTATGTATTGGTTGAGTATATTCCTCCACCGCAACATGCCCTTTGATGATCCATCAATTCCACGCGTATAAGCGATAGAGTGATACATTCTTGCAAGAAATGTATCTGCTCCAGATAGCCGATTTTCTTCACGCTCAAAACGCTTATGGAGTTTGATGTAGTGCTTTACTGCTTCGCTTTCAGCTGAGGTAGAGCTTTCCCAACGTTGTCCTTTTTCCATAGTGTTATTTTCAAAGGTCTTTGGGTAATCATTGCGCTTACCCGATGTCATCATGCTATCGTCATGCATCGTTGTTAATCTCATTGTGCTAGTTTAAGCATTACAACGAGAGTTTCATCAAGTACCCTAATGTAGGACTCGACTAACATCAGAGTATGTGCGGACTCTTTATTGTCCTGCTGTAAGCATTTCACCAAGATACTGCATAGAAACTGATTTCC
>JACCDP011067473.1_pt1 | contig 11472 bp, 11 predicted proteins | sample 7445841 | NCBI WGS metagenome assembly JACCDP01 (sample SAMN15323441, study PRJNA562643) | freshwater metagenome | isolation source: river surface water | place: USA:Blue River Watershed | collected 2017-08-17
ATCATCAAACTCACCAAAAACCATTGCTAGTAATCCTATTAATATCAAAATGGTAAAACTGAGTAACTTCATTCACAACTCGATTCTTGAAAGTTAGTCAATTATGTCATTTTACTTACTTATTTTGAGAAGAGTCGCCCTATAAGCCGGACACCTTAATAAGGTGTCTCTGACCTGCATGAACGACTGCTCTTCCCACGTTTTTGCCCACAAAGGATTGCAGGCATTCTTATGGATTAATTGACTGCACGCAATGTAGGCGTTGTGGCATTTTGTTTTGCATGCTTGTCCAACTTCTTACTTAATGCCCCCATTGAATTTGGGAAAAGATGGCCGTAGGTGTCCATTGTCTCGGTAATCGTTGAATGACCAACCCAGCCTTGAATCTCCTTCATATTCCCACCTTCTGCAATGAGTGTGGAGACGCAGGTATGGCGAAGTTGATGCATTCCCTCACCCTCCTTCATTCCAATAGCACGAGCCGCTTTGCGGAACATTGCCGCTGCGTCTGGGTAGCGAAGAACCCCACCTAAGCGATTCTTCAAGATTAAGCCATTCGGTCCAAGACCAAACTGTGCTTGATGTGCTCGTAGCAGGCCTGCAAGTTCTTGGCTAAGACCAATGGTTCGGTAACTTGCCTCTGTCTTTAGATACTTTTCATGCACCTTGGAGGTATCACGACTAATTTGATGTTTTACCTCGATTTCTTCGTTATCAAAGTCAATTTGTGCCCAGGTAAGTCCTAGAACTTCAGAAGGACGCATACCAGTGAAGTAGCCAGTCCAAACCATGATTCGATACTGAGGCATTAACCCGTTTGCAATCGCAGTAACCTGTTGAAATGTTAGCGGCACAACCTTATTGCGCTTCTGTGCTTTCCCACGTTTCCAGCCAGTAAATGGTGAATTATGAAGGTACTGATTTTCAACTGCCAATTTCAAGATGCTAGCAAGTAGATTGATGTGCTTTTCTACCGTACGTTCAGAGAGTCCTGAATTCTTGAGTTCAACCTGCCAAATCTTGATATCTACCTGCTTGATGTCTTTCATTGGAACAACACCAAATTTAGGCAAGATATGAGAATTGAGACTGCGTTCATAATCCAATTTAGTCTGGTCACGAACATCAAGCGTTTTTTGCCAGACTGTTGTTACGAATTGAAATAAAGTGAGATTGAGAGTGGAGGGTTTCGTGTTTTTCCCAGCACGAATTAAGGCCTCCTGCTCTTCCCCATATTGCTTTGCTTCTTTAGCAGTAACGAAACCGCCCTTTTCTGCACTACTTCCATCTTTTTCACGCCAACGTGCATAAAAGAATTTTCCACGTGAACGAACTGTTGCCATTTTGTTTTCCTATTCTGTTAGGTGTTTTTTCAAAAGGGCTTCACCATCAATTTCCTTAAAGCGTTTGAGTCCTAGTTCTGTCAGTACTCCACCAGAATTACCCGTACCAAGACTTGTTAACCAACCATTCTTACGGGCAATACGAAGAGCGACGTATACAAGGTTTGGACTGATACCAAGTAATTCAGCAGTTCTCTTAGCAGGACGTTTCGTTCCGCTCGCAGATTGTTGTGAATAAACCATGGAAATAACCATCGAGTCATCAGCACTTGCACGAAGTTCTTTATTGTCAGGTCGGGACTTCTTGGCACCTGCTAGGTGCATCTCAAGCCACGCTTCAGTGAAACCCTTATGCTCAAAATCTTTGACTAGGTTTACCTTGTTCTTAGGATTTTCCTTGTCACCGAATTTGTAGTCAGCCATGAGCGATGCGTGAACATCTAAGACATGGCCCATAGGGATTCCCCTAAAAGATGAAGCCTGGAGATTTTGATTGGAAGCACCAAAAATCAGTTTGGCCAGATGGAGGCGGACAACCGTCTCCTCCTCGCTTGGCATCGGAATTTCTCGCCCTTTGCCAATCCACTGGAAATCGATTGAAACGGGTTTATGCCCAATTTCAGACTTCCTAGCGTGAACCCAGATGCGGAATGGCAGATTGTCATGCCAGGTCAGAATGTTCTCAGGAACGCCTGAACCCACCACGTCATAAGCCACGCCTGCTTGGTATTGCTTCTTCACGTTTACCTCCATTAGTCGAGGATTGCCCCAACTTGACCTAACCATACTACTGGAGATAGGTTTGCGCCAACTTGATGTTAAGGAGAAGAGATGGCGTCTAAGGCAGGTCTCATGGGGACCGCAGAAGCAGGTGCGTATTTGGGGTTTTCCCAGTACTGGGTACAGACCCGTGCGAAAGGTTTAGGTATTCCGCATACCGAAATTAATGGTCGGTATTACTACAAGCAAGCCGATTTAGATGATTGGTTGACCAAACATCGCCACGAAAATCAGTATGGGGAGTTACCCACTTCCACAAAAGGACCAAAGGGCAAGTCCCCCAAAGTTTATTTATCAGAAATGAAGTCGGCATAAATTTATTTGAGTTTAGGCAGACGCACATGGACTTCCATGAGAACTTTGTACAAGTGAGGACTCTGGTGGTCAGTTCATCGGCCATACCCAGGCCACAGAAGTAACCATTCCTTTAGCCAAGAAGAAGAAATTGTGTATAACACCATCATTACATGTAGAAATACTGCATACCTACTATGAGTAAGAGTAAGTCTTACCCTGCCTTCACTGCTAATACGGAGTATGTAGGTGTGGATACATTGGTAGTACATATGCTTCTAGATGTAGACAGTAATGATGGGGCATCTCCGCTATTGCAGAAAAAAGGTGTACGTCGAACACGTGAAGATATGCCCTTGGAATGGGCACGTGGGCACTTTGAGCCAGATGATAAGCAAACCATTCATTATGAAATCTCGAATGCTGGGCGTGATTTACGGCTAACTCTTCACCCATCTAAAATTATGGATAACAAGCACTCGACTCTATGCAATGGGGACTTGGTCCTTGGAACTGTTGCTTGGACTATTCAGCAGTTGTATCCACTTTGTCGGCCACTATGGACTCTTAATAAAGAGACTGGCGAAATACTTGATGACCCACGCTCTTGGCCATCGAATTGGACCGACCAGGTAGATATCTCAATCCTTCATTGCGCTAGAGATATTTATGACGACAAGTATGGATTCAGCCCTGGACAGTTAATCCATGTGCAGAAAAAGAACTACCCAGACGACAACCTCTATCGAAATAACGGCAAAATCAACACTCTCAACTACGGAAACAGTAAGCGTATTAGGACCAATTTCTATAACAAATCCGATGCCCCGAATCATGACGTTTCTGAAGGTTGGAGTCGGTTTGAAATTCAGATGGGACGGCAATTCCTCGTTGAAAACGGAATTAGTACTTTAAGCGACATCACCCAAGCGAAAGTTGAATCACTGTTATGGGCAAGATGGGAAGATGGCCGTTTAGGAACTCCATATAGCGTTGAATCCGCATTGGCTGATTTCTTCAAAGAAGTTGCTACACGGGAATCAGGGAGTATTGCAATTACATTGCTTGGCTTGGCAACAGCACTTGAGCATGGACTTGATGTACCAATGCATCCCAGAACTGTTTCCCAGTATAAAAATATTGGACGTAAGTACGGCTTTAACCTAGGAGAACCCATTGCCTCCATGGGAACAACCTTAGTCGCAGTTGATTTCGCTTCTGGAAGAGTGATTAAAGTAGACAACAAAAGTGCAGCATAGATTCCCTTGGGTTTACCCAGACATCCACGGATTGCGGTGTCATCATAAATACTTACAACTAGATTGAAAGGTAATTAAATGACAGATATACCAATCCTCTTTACCCCAGTGCAGACTGCCAAGATTATGGGAATTAGCCGCTCGCAAGTTTATGTACTCATGAACCGAGGTGAACTAGGTTCTGTAAGCATTGGACGTTCACGGAGAATTACTCGACAACAAATGGACCAATTTATTCAGAACCTAATCCCAGCATAAGAACTGATGCACATTGTTAGAACATATGTGATAACAGTGCATGACTTAGGGCCGCTAAAAGTGGAAAATAGGGAACATATGTGGATAACAAGAGGATTGATTCTTCGTATTTAAGACGTTGTTGAACTCTGCTGAACAAATTGAATTGATAATTTCCATACAGTTTGTGTTTGACCCCATGTTATGAATATAAAACGATTCGCAAACAGAAGCAGTTGCCTATCCAGAAACGAAAGTAGAAGAATGAATTTATCAGCCGCTCAGTTCGGGAACTCTCCTGAACGTCCCCCGATTACTCCTAAACGATTGAACAAGGGTGTATCCAGAATGTACAAGCAGTTATCAGAGCAATTAAGTCTTGAAATAAAAGAGGCAAAACTTGCGAAAGAAATTTGCTACCCCTGGGAAATTGATTGCAACACAGAACCAAACAAAAGGAACCCTTATGCCTTTTGAGTTAGCCACTCTTCTGTCAAAGATTCCGCCTGTTTGATGACAGTCTCGACGGCCTGTGTTGAAAAGTCAGGTGGGTACCCGTACTTATCCAGCAAGTCTCTAACGAGAACTCTTAGTGCCGCTTGGGTCGACTCCCGAACAGACCAATCCACTCTTATGTTGTCTCGAACCTTCTTAGTTAGTTCTTGAGCCAACCTGACCAGTACTTCATGTTGCATTGACCTAACAGCCTCTGCATTCAATTCCAAAGCATCATAAAAAGCGACTTCGTAATCTGTAAGTCCGTCAGCATTACCTGCTTGAACTTGTTCATTTAATTTTTTAGCGAGGGAGATTAGTTCTTCAATTAGTTGAGCCGTTTCAATACTTCTGTTTCGATATTTAGAAAGTGCTTCCTCAAGCAGTTCGGAATACAGAGCGTTCTTAACTATGTTGGTCTTAAATCTTGCTTTGATTTCGTCCTTCAATAATCTGCTTAAAGCCTCAACTGCAAGATTTTTTTCTTTCATGGCTCGGATTTCTCTCAAGAATTCTTCTGAAAGAAGTCCAATATTCGGACGTTCTAAACCAGCCACACTGAACACGTCAATAACGCCTTCTGGAACAATTCCTCGGGACAATGCCTGCTTTATTAACAACTCTCGTTCAGAATCACTCTGTTTCTTTCCAGTTTTCTCACCCTTTGTTAACATCACACGAATGGCTTGATATAGCGCAACTTCTTCTCGGTGGACTATCGCTGCTGGTTGGCTATTCACCAAGGCATAGGCTTTTGAAAGTGTCGCCGAGGCATCTGCAAAACGCTTCTTTCCATCATCTAACCCAATTACGAAATCCGCAATCACGGGAATGACTTCGTGGGGATTTTCTGCAAATCCTTCCATTGAACATCCGTGGAGCATGTCTCTAATAATGCTGAGTTTCTCAAAGAAGACACCAAGTGCTTCTTCTATGAATTCGATTGGAGGAGGGGTCTTTTTCCCCTTGGTGTATGTTGCTAAAGCGTCCTTGAGTTCAGTAGCAATACCTATGTAGTCAACAACGAGACCACCTGGCTTGTCGTGGAAAACTCGATTTACACGAGCAATCGCTTGCATCAAGTTGTGACCCTTCATGGGCTTATCGACATACATAGTGTGACAAGGTGGTGAGTCATATCCAGTAAGCCACATATCTCTCACTATTACAATCTTTAATGGGTCTGACGGATTCTTAAATCGATTTTCTAAGTCTCGCTTTTGCGGTTCCGTATAGGCGTGTGGCCGCAGTTTTTCATTATCTGATGCAGAAGAGTGGAAAACAATTTTGATTGCACCTTTGCGATGGTCTTCATGATGCCATTCTGGACGCAACTTAACTATTTGCTGATATAGGTCTACGCAGATATTCCTACTCATAGCGACAACCATCGCTTTGCCGTCTTCAAGTTCTGGAGATTTGCATCGATTTTCAAAGTGATTAACGATGTCTTGTGCAATTCTCTCAAGTCTCGGCTCTGACCCTACTATTTGTTCGAGTTCTGCCCATTTCCTCTTAAGACTTGCCTGAATATTCTCTTCTTCATCCTCGACTAAGTCCTCTGCAATTAAATTTAATTCTTTCTTTGCATCTTCTGGTAAATCTAACGCAACCAATCTGCTCTCATAGAAAATTGGAACGGTGGCTCCATCGTCATTTGCCATAACCATGTCGTAGATATCAATTTCATCGCCGAAAACCAAACGAGTGTCTCTGTCGGACTCTGCAACTGGTGTTCCAGTAAATGCGATGAAAGTTGCGTTTGGTAGGGCATCTCGAAGATGTTGTGCATAACCAACTTTGAATTTATCGTTTTCCAACCTTGCGGTAAAGCCATATTGAGACCTGTGTGCTTCATCAGTGAACACAAATACATTTCTTCTATCCGTTAAAGATGGATAGGAAATTTCGCTTTCATCTGGAGAAAACTTTTGAATCGTTGTAAAAATGACCCCTCCAACTGGTCTTGATTCAATTTTCTCTCGTAAATCGTCTCTCGAATCGGCCATGATTGGGTCTTGTCTTAAAAGTGAGTTAGCACTTACAAAAGTATCGAAGAGTTGGTGGTCTAGGTTTTTTCTATCAGTCACAACAACAATTGTCGGATTTTTTAGTTCTTTACTCGTGGCTAGCATGCCAGCAAGACAAGCCATTTCGAAACTCTTTCCAGCCCCTTGCGTGTGCCACATAAGACCGCCACGTCCGTCCCCATTTACCGAACTTGCGTCTACGGCACGAACATATGCTTTGTTGACTGCATAGAACTGGTGATATGCAGGAAGCATCTTGATTGTCTTAGCCCCCGAAATGAAAACGGTAAAGTGAAGAATTAAATTTAGAACTGTGGTTTGTGCAAAAAGACCCTCAATAAGGGTTTGGGTGTGACCGAAACTTCCATGAGGGTCCCGCTCAATGCCATCTGCTGACCGCCACTTCAAAAAACGTTCCTTATCGGCCGTTAAACTTCCCATTCTTGCGTCAGGGCCGTCAGCAATCACAAGAACTGAGTTGTACATGAATAGGTTAGGAATCTGTTCTTTGTAAGTTTGCAACTGGTTATATGCCTGCCAGATGTCTGCGTCCATGTCACTTGGGTTCTTAAGTTCCACGACACTTATCGGTATACCGTTCACGAATAAAACGATGTCAGGCCTTCTCGTTCCTGAACCGCTCACCACTTCAACGGTGAATTGGTTTACTGCAACCCAATTATTGTTTTCAGGAGTCGCAAAATCCAACACCTTCACGATTACAGTCGTTTCGGTTCCGTCCTCTGCACGTACCTTTTCGGTAATTCCCTCGGAGAGCCACTTATGTATTAATTGATTCCCTTTGATTAAATCCAATTCACCTGGAGATTCAATTTTTTGCCTAACTCGCTTTACTACCTCTTTGGGTAAACCAGGATTTATCTTTGATATAGCAGTCTCAAACCTGTCGACAAGAATTACATCTCTGTGGCTTGACCTTTCTGGCATGTTTCCATCAAAAGCGATTTCTGGTCCATATACGGTTTCCCAACCAAGGGACGCTAACCACTTCAGGCACTGAACTTCGTAGGCATCTTCATTCAAGGCAACCATTTTATGCAACCATACTTTTCAGGTTGGAAAGTTGGCCCGAGTAAATTCTTTCAATAAACAAATCTCTCAATTTCATTAAGGAAAGATTCTCAATCACTTTTTCAGCAATGAATTCAAACATAGGTGTTGTTATCCGTGAGTACTCTTTTAGTAAGCCTTCATCTGGAAGATTAAATTCGTAGTCCAAAATTTCATCAGGTCTTACTCTCTGGCGGCTTCCAGTAGAACCAGTTGACCATGAGACAAATTGAGTTTGGAAGTCCTGCGTTTTCGACAAAGCAAACAAGAAGGGAAGCGTCTCTGTTTTATTCGGCTTAAGGACAATAAATTCAGTTGAACAAATTGAAGATTCTGGAGGATTCAAGACCAGCCACTTACGCTCATTCTGGGGATTTAGTTTAGAAATCAATAGACAAGATGAATCAATAATGAATTTAGAACTCTGAATCTCTGAACCGAGTTCCCTGACTGGGAACCTTTGGCTATCGAAAGATGGAATTGAATAATGGACAAACTCAGATTCAAGGTATTTCTGTGGGTTAATCATGTTCTTTCCAAGACTGGCGTACTGCCCAATCGTTGCCTTCTTTGAAGATTCGCCAAATGTCTTGTGAAAAATCCCCATGGCGATTTCTTCAAGTTCTGTGGACATTCTGAGGTTCTCTTGAATTCTCAAATCAAACTGTTGGAGATAGTTACCGATTGCTTGTTGTTCTTTTTGGTCAACAATCTCGCTGGTAAATTCAGAAACCCAATCCCATTTGGCTCTCGGCATTCTTCCGCCTTCTGATGCATGCGTACTCGAACGAATGAATTCCGCACTAGCCATCCAGTAATAAATGAAATTCAAGGGGGCGTCCCCTTTTGGTCGTACAACCCAAATATCTGTCGAGCAAATACCATCGAAAGGAGCAATTACTACCTTTCTGAAATATGGCCTTAGTTTTCCGAAAAGTATGTCACCTTTGTAGAACTTCTGTTTTTGTGAATCTGCGTCACGACCGTAGGCATGACCGCCTAAACGCAAACTCTGCTGTTCAATATGCTCAAGGCCGATATAAAAAGCATCAGGACAGGTCTTTGGGTCCACTCGTTCATTTCGAAGTTCTGCAATGTCTTGAAATTGAATTTCAGTCGCCATATCCAAGTGCTTTCAAAGAGGCTTTAATTTTCTTCTCAAGTTCATTAGAGCGACTAAATGAAGCCATCAGTGAGGATGTGTGTGCCTCTACTTGGCTTTCAAAATCCTCGTCGGCAATTTCTTCAACTTCCTCGGTGCCGATATATCGAGCAGGAGATAGAGATATTCGATTCTTTTTTATTTCTTCAATAGTCGCCGTGGCACTGAAACCTTCTTCATTAGTGTACTGACCTGAGGTCCAGTTATGAAAAGCCTGTGCTATCCGCTCAATTTCAGAGTCACTAAATTCAATCTGAGTTTTTGAAACCGCACTTCCTAGTTTTCTCGCATCAATAAACAAAACCTCGTTAGTTCTATCGTTTTTCCATTTTGATTTATCTTTATTGAAGAACCAGAGGCAACTTGGAATTTGGGTGTTGAAGAATAGTTGCGGTGGTAAGTCGACTATGCACTCGACTATGTCATCATCTAGAAATGCTTGACGAAGTACATCATCGCCACCTTGATTTGAAGTTAAAGTTCCTCTTGCCATAACTATTCCAGCACGGCCCTTAGGAGCCAAGTGATGAAGTGCATGGCTTATCCAGGCATAGTTGGCTGGTTTCTCTCGAGGAACTCCGTATTTTTGCCAGCGAACATCATTGAGTAATTGAGCCTTTGGATAACTTTCTTTTCGCCCAAAGGGTGGGTTCATCAATACGAAATCAAATTTCTTATCTCTGTGAAGGTCATTTGTAAAAGTATCAGCATTCGTATTGCCCAGGTCGTAATCGATTCCTCGAATAGCGAGGTTCATTGCAGCGAGTCGACGAGTGGTTGGATTCGATTCTTGACCATAGATTGAAATGTTTCCAATTTTTCCACCGTGTGCTTCCACAAATCTTTCGCTCTGTACAAACATGCCACCAGAGCCACAGCATGGGTCGTACACACGTCCACTTGTGGGTTGCAGAATTTCGACAAGTGTTCTCACAATAGATGGGGTCGTATAGAACTGGCCGCCATTCTTACCTTCTTCATTGGCGAACTTGCCTAGAAAGTACTCATAGACCTCGCCTAGTACATCTGAGGCCTGAAGCCTTCCCTTTCCAAAATTGATTGCTCCTACAAGGTCGACCACACCACCTAAGTCAGCAACTTCAATACTGGCTTCCGCATATTTTCGTTGAACAATTCCTTGAAGTTTCTTGTTCTCTTTTTCGACTTCGTATAGTGCGTTATCGATAATAACTGCAATATCTGATTGCTTTGAATTCTGTTGAATGAGGGACCATCTGGCTTTTTCAGGGACCCAAAAGACATTAACTTCCGTGTAGTTGTCACGTTCATTAAGTGCCGCTTCTCTACGAACTGGGTCCTTCTTAAATTTGTCACTGGTCGAATCTTCAAAGAGCGTTCTGAGTTCGGCCTGCCGTTCCTCGAAGGCATCAGAAACATACTTCAGGAAGACTAGGCCAAGAACTATATGCTTGTATTCAGCAGCATCCATGTTCTTTCGAAGTTTGTTTGCGGCTTCCCAGTACTTCTTGAGTTGGTCTGGTGACAATGCCACTTAACATCTCCAATGCCTCTAAAAGGTACCTCTACATTGGGCACACTAACTCCTAGGCCCGACAATATCCGATATGGCAAAATAACTAAAGGTTCGTGGCGATTAATACTGGTCCTAACTTGAAAAAGTGGTTCTTAAGTCATAAAACTTGGGCAAATTGATTGCAATTGCCATAAAGTTTTCCCATGACTTCTGATGCACAAAAGCCAAGTAGAACTTTGTTCTCTTTCTCGGAGATTGATATTCCAATAGGCTCTATTTTAGTTTTTTCTAAAGACCAGAAGATTCAATGCAAGGTCTACTCAGATAATGAGGTTATTTATGATGGCAAAGTAACTTCACTGTCTGGTGCAGGTCTAGATGCAGTACGACGATGTGGTTACGATTGGAAACGAATTGCAGGCCCTGATTTTTGGTTGTACGACGACTTAACTTTGAATCAAATTAAAAAGAATAAGAAAAGTATTTAGTACCCCCCCACCCTTAAAGGCTCTTTTTGTGGGAATCAGACCAAGTGTCAGGCATGGTTGAAGGTTTTTGTTGGGACACAGTGGCTGAACGTGGGTGGAATTGGTCTTGATTCAACTATTTATCAATTGAACTCACGAGTAAAGTTCAAGTATGGATAATCTGACTCCGAGAGATGTTTTAGAACTCTGGGAAACTACCTGGGGGCCACTCGAAGATAAATGGCGAGAATCTTTCTTGGCACATAAAGATATGCAGGAGATTTTGAAGTTTAATTATCGCCAAATTGATTTTTGTATCCGTAAGACTAGAAAACTAGACCAACTTTTAAAGATTCTGGAGCAAACACCCATAATCAGGGTTGCCCAAAAAGGTGCTTCAAGTGGAGGAACTCGGCATGTCAGCGAGTACGGAAAACTTACGATTAAGTCCCCAGGTAAATCCGAAGCCACATTGCCTGGAAAGACCGAGTGCCCGTCTTGCGGAATGGTTGTTACTGGAAACAACCTCAGATGTCGTTGTGGATGATTTCAATGGTCCGATGCTAAACAAATAATCTGAACCTTGCCCACGATTCTGCCCACATTGCCCACGTTTTTACCCACAAACCTTTTCAAATTTGCGACAGGTTTGTTAATCAATTCGACAAATTGAAAACTCAAATAAGCACACCTAAGTGCCCCTATTTGATGTTTTAAAGAAGAGTCGCCCTATAAGCCGGATCCTGTAGTTCTTGCGAACTGATCATCATCCATCTAGATCTGTAATTACTTACAGATTCAAGCAACCTACCCGTTGACTCGAGCGAGTAGCTCTCAAA
>JACCDP011504424.1_pt1 | contig 11472 bp, 8 predicted proteins | sample 7445841 | NCBI WGS metagenome assembly JACCDP01 (sample SAMN15323441, study PRJNA562643) | freshwater metagenome | isolation source: river surface water | place: USA:Blue River Watershed | collected 2017-08-17
ACATCACCGGCATCAGGTTCAGGAAGGAAGCGTCGGATTCGTCGGCCTCGACAACGATGTAGTCACCCGCGCCCAGCTTGGCGTTGGCGCCGGCGCTGTTCAGGCGGCCGCCGATCACGAAGGTGGGGTCGAGGCCGCCCTCGGCCAGCACGCTGGCCACCAGGCTGGTGGTGGTGGTCTTGCCGTGGGTGCCGGCGATGGCGATGCCCTGCTTCAGGCGCATCAGCTCGGCCAGCATCATGGCGCGCGGCACCACCGGAATGAGGCGCTTGCGCGCGGCCAGCACCTCGGGGTTGTCGGCCTGGACGGCGGTGGACGTCACCACCGCGTCGGCGCCGGCGATGTTCGCCTCGGTGTGGCCGATGCTCGTGCGGATCCCCAGACCCTGCAGGCGTCGCAGCGTGGCGCTGTCGGCCAGGTCGGAACCCGAGATCTCGTAGCCCAGGTTGCGCAGTACCTCGGCGATGCCAGACATGCCGGAGCCGCCCACGCCGACGAAATGAATGTGCTTGATGGCGTGTTTCATGCGAGCCCCTTCATTTCGGCGGCCCGTCGAGAACTCGACGAAGTGAATTGCTTGATCGCTTGGTGTTTCATGAAGCCAGGGCCTCGCAGGCCGCGACGACTTGCGCCGTCGCTTCGGTTTTTTCCAGGGACTTGGCAGCCTGGGCGCGCACGATCAGTTGCGCGCGGTCCAGGCCTTGCAGCAGCGAGGCCAGGCCCTGGGGCGTGAGTTCGCGCTGGGGTAGCAGCCAGCCGCCGCCGGCATCGACGACGAAGCGGGCGTTGGTGGTCTGATGATCGTCCACGGCGTGCGGGAAGGGCACATAGACCGCCGCCACGCCCACGGCAGCCAGTTCGGTCACGGTGCTCGCACCGGCCCGGCAGATCACGAGGTCGGCCTCGGCGAAGGCCTGGGCGGTGTCGTCGATGAAGGGCGTGAGTTCGGCCTGCACGCCGGCGGCCTGGTAGTTGGCGCGCAAGGCGTCGATCTGGCGCGCGCCGCTCTGGTGCGTGACCACCGGCCGGTCGGTGGCCGGGATCAGGGCCAGCGCCTGGGGCACGATCTCGTTGAGAGCCTGCGCACCCAGGCTGCCGCCCACCACCAGCAGACGCAGCGGCCCGCTGCGGCCCGCCAGGCGCTGCGCCGGCGGCAGTTGGCGCAGGAATCCCTCGCGGAGCGGATTGCCGACCCAGGCCGCCCGGGCCAGCACGTTCGGGAACGCAGTGAACACGCGATCGGCCACGGCGGCCAGGACGCGATTGGCCATGCCCGCGCGCGAGTTCTGCTCGTGCAGCACCAGGGGTTTGCCAAGCAGCACGCTCATCATCCCGGCGGGAAAACTGATGTAGCCGCCCAGGCCGATCACCACGTCGGGCTTCACCCGGCGCACCACCTGCAGGCTTTGCCAGAAGGCCTTGAGCAGGCGCAGGGGCAAGAGGGCCAGCGTCACCGGGCCCTTGCCCCGCACGCCGGAGAAGTTCACCGTCTCGAAGGCGAAGCCGCGCGGCGGCACGAGGCGGCTTTCCATGCTGTCGGGGGCGCCCACCCAGTGCACCGTCCAGGCGCGCTCGCGCAGGGCCTCGGCCACGGCCAGGCCCGGGAAGATATGGCCGCCGGTACCACCGGCCATCACGAGGGCGCGGCGGGTCACAGCCGCCCTCCCCGCTGCACGAAGCGGCTTTCGTAGTCGATGCGCAGCACCACGGCGATCGCCACCAGGTTCACCAGGATGGCCGAGCCGCCGTAACTCAGAAGGGGGAGCGTGAGCCCCTTGGTGGGCAGCGCACCCAGGTTCACGCCCATGTTGATGAAGGCCTGGAACCCGATCCAGATGCCGACGCCCTGGGCCACCAGGCCCGCGAACAGGCGGTCCATCGCCACCGCCATGCGGCCGATGTGGATCATGCGGCGCGTGAGCCAGAAGAAGGCCACGGCCAGCACCAGGATGCCGATGAAGCCGAACTCCTCGCCGATCACCGCAAGCAGGAAGTCGGTGTGGGCTTCGGGCAACCAGTGCAGCTTCTCGACGCTGCCGCCCAGGCCCACGCCGAAAATCTCGCCGCGACCGATGGCGATCAGAGCGTGCGACAGCTGGTAGCCCTTGCCCAGGGCATGCTTCTCGCTCCAGGGGTCCAGGTAGGCGAAGATGCGCTCGCGGCGCCATTCGGACAGCGCGATCATCAGCGTGAAGGCGATCAGCAGGACGGCCGCGATCAGGAAGAACATGCGGGCGTTCACGCCGCCCAGGAACAGGATGCCCATGGCGATGACGGCGATCACCATGAAGGCGCCCATGTCCGGTTCCGCCAGCAGCAGCAGGCCGACCACCGCCACGGCGACGGCCATCGGGCCGACAGCGCGCAGGAAGTTCTCTTTCACCTCCATCTTGCGCACCATGTAGTCGGCGGCATAGAGCACCACCGCGAACTTGGCGAGCTCCGAGGGCTGAAAGCTCATGAAGCCCAGCGAGATCCAGCGGCGCGCGCCGTTGACCACCGAGCCGATGCCGGGAATCAGCACCGCCACCAGCAGGATCAGGGACGCGACGAACAGCCAGGGCGCAAAGCGCTCCCAGGTGTCCACTGGCACCTGGAACGCCAGGATGGCGGCGGTCAGGCCGACGGCGAGCGCGAAGGTGTGGCGCACCAGGTGGTAGCTGCTGGTCAGGCGCGCCATGCGCGGGTTGTCCGGCATGGCTACCGACGCCGAATACACCATGACCAGTCCGAAGGCCAGCAGGCCCACGACCACCCACAGCAAGGTGAAGTCGAACTGCTCGACCCGCGAGTCGGACGCGGATGCCCGGTAGCCGGAAGTGCGCACCGGCACATCGCCCTGCGGCTTGCCGATGATCCACTGCCACAGGCTGGCGGGAGAAAAGTTCAAGACAGCCCCTCCAGCGTGATGCCCGCCTCGTCGGCGAGTGCTTGCACGGCATCGCGGAACACGCGGGCGCGATGCTCGTAGTCCTTGAACATGTCGAAGCTGGCGCAGGCGGGCGACATCAGCACCGCGTCCCCGGCGTGGGCGCGGCCCGTGGCCAGGCGCACGGCCTGCTCCATCGTGTCGGCCTCCAGCAGGGTGACCCCCTGGGGCTCGAGCACGGCGCGGATCAGCGGCGCGTCGCGCCCGATCAGGACAGCGGCGCGGGCGTGACGCGCCACGGGCTCGGCCAGTGGCGCGAAATCCTGGCCCTTGCCCTCGCCCCCCAGGATCACGACCAGCTTGCGGTCGGCGCCCAGGCCCTGCAGGGCCGCGACCGTGGCGCCCACATTGGTGCCCTTGCTGTCGTCGAAATACTCGATCTCGTTGAGGATGCCGACGGCCTCGACGCGGTGCGGCTCGCCGCGGTACTCGCGCAGGCCGTACAGCATCGGGCCGAGCGCACAGCCCGCCGAGACCGCCAGGGCCAGCGCGGACAGCGCGTTGACGGCGTTGTGGCGGCCGCGAATGCGCAAGGCGTCGGCGGGCATCAGGCGCTGAAAGTGCAGCTCGAGGGCCTCGTCACGCCGGCGCTTGATGGTTTCATCCGCCTCCAGCGCCCGCACCAGCCAGGTCATGCCATTGACCACCTCGATGCCGAAGTCACCGGGGCGCTGGGGCATGTCGCTGCCGAAGGTGATGTGCGCGCGCTGCTCGATCTTGCCGCCCTTGAGGCGTACCGGCTCGGGCAGCATGGCCATGACGCGGGGGTCTTCCCGGTTCAGGACCATCACGCCCTGGCCGCCGAAGATGCGCGCCTTGGCGGCGCCATAGGCGTCCATGCTGCCGTGCCAGTCCAGGTGGTCCTGGGTGAGATTGAGCACCGTGCCCGCCGTCGGCTCGAAGCCCTGCACGCCCTCCAGCTGGAAGCTGGAAAGCTCCAGCACCCAGACTTGCGGCAGGTCGTCTGCGTCAAGCCGCTGGGCCAACGTGTCCAGCATCGACGGGCCGATGTTCCCCGCCACGGCCACGGTACGGCCGGCGCGGGCTACCAGTTGCCCGGTCAGGGAGGTCACGGTGGTCTTGCCGTTGGTGCCGGTGACCGCCAGGATCGCGGGCCGGTAACCGGCGGGCGCGGGCGGCGGTGCGATCACGGGAGCTGTCTCTTCGTCGGCAGTCGCCACCGCTTCGACTGTCGCGTCGACCGTCGCGTCGACCGTCGCTTCGACCGTCGCTTCGACCGCCGCTTCGACCGCGGGATCGGCCAGGGGGTCGGCGGGGTCGGCACCTGCCGGATCCGCCCGCGCGGCGCGGGCGGCTTCTTCTGCTCGGGCGGCTTCTTCCGCGCGCGCGGCCTCGGCCGCCTCGGCCGCCTCGGCCGCGGCCCGTGCCGCCTGTTCGGCGCGCTCCACCGCTTCGGTCTCGACGCGAATCACCTCGAGCGCCTCGATGAACAGGTCCAGCTCGCCGCCCACGCGCAGGCCACGCGCTTGCGCGGCCTGCAGCAGGGCCTCGACCTGGGCGGGCGCCAGGCCGGGGCTGCGGAACACGGCCTGTGCGCCTTCGAGCAGCGCTTCGCCGAAAGGCCCGCTCACGAACCCGGCCTGCGGCAACTGCTCACGCAAGGCGCCCAGGTGCGGCGGCGCCTCGCGGGTGTCCGCCACGGTGACACGCGCGCCGCAACGCGCGCACCAGCGGGCCATCGCCAGGCCGGAAATGCCCAGGCCGAGGACGACGATGTGCTGGTCTTGGAGATGCTTCATGGCTTAGCGCAGCTTCAGGGAGGACAGGCCGACCAGGCACAGGAGCATGGTGATGATCCAGAAGCGGACCACGACCTGGGTCTCCTTCCAGCCGGTTTTCTCGAAGTGGTGATGCAGGGGCGCCATCTTCAGGATGCGGCGGCCCTCGCCGTAGCGTTTCTTGGTGTACTTGAAGTAGCTGACCTGCGCCATCACCGACAGCGCCTCCACCACGAAGATGCCGCCCATGATGGCCAGCACGATCTCCTGGCGCACGATCACCGCGATGGTACCCAGCGCGCCGCCCAGGGCCAGGGCGCCGACATCCCCCATGAAGACCTGTGCCGGGTGGGTGTTGAACCACAGGAAGGCCAGGCCAGCTCCCGCCATCGCGGCGCAGAAGATCAGGAGTTCGCCGGAGCCCGGGATGTACGGGAACAAGAGGTACTTGGAATAGACCGAGCTGCCGGTGACGTACGCAAACACGCCCAGGGCCGAGCCCACCATCACCACCGGCATGATGGCCAGGCCGTCCAGGCCGTCGGTCAGATTGACCGCGTTGCTGGCGCCCACGATCACCAGGTAGGTCATGATCACGAAGCCGAACACGCCCAGCGGATAGGAGATCTCCTTGAAGAACGGCACCATGAGGCCGGCCTTGGGCGGCAGGTTCACATCGAAGCCCGAGTAGACCCAGCTGAAGAAAAGTTCGACCACCTTCATGTTCGAGCTCTCGGAGATGCTGAACACGAGGTAGACCGCAGCGATCAGGCCGATCACCGACTGCCAGAAGTACTTCTCGCGCGAAGGCATGCCCTCGGGATCCTTGTTCACCACCTTGCGCCAGTCGTCGGCCCACCCGATCGTCCCGAAGCCCAGGGTGACGATCAGGACGATCCAGACGAAACGGTTGGACAGATCGAACCACAGGAGCGTGGAAACGGCGATCGACAGGAGCACCAGGACGCCACCCATGGTGGGCGTTCCGCTCTTGGTCAGGTGGGACTCCATGCCGTAGCCCCGCACAGGCTGGCCGATCTTGAGCTCGGTCAGGCAGCGGATCACCCAGGGCCCGGCGATCAATCCGATCAACAGGGCGGTCATGGCCGCCATCACCGCGCGGAAGGTGAGGTACTGGAAGACGCGCAGGAAACCGAATTCCGGTGACAGCGATTGCAGCCAAATGGCCAGACTCAGAAGCATCAGGCGTCTCCCCTTTTTTGTGTGTACTGGGCGCTGATGGCCTCGACCACCCGCTCCATCTTCATGAACCGGGAACCTTTGACCAGGACACTGGCCACCGACGGCAGGCGATCGCGGACCGCCTGCTGCAGGGAGTCGATGTCGCTGAAATGCGTGCCGCCCATGGCTTGCGACTGGTCACCCAGCGTCAGCAGCTGCGGGATGCCGCGCTGGCGGGCGTAGTCGCCCACCTCCGTGTGGAACTGCGGCCCCTGGTCGCCGACCTCGCCCATGTCTGCGAGGACCAGCAGCTGCGGGCCGGGCAGTTCGGCCAGTACGTCGATTGCTGCGCGCACGGAGTCGGGGTTGGCGTTGTAGGTGTCGTCAACGACCGTGAGGGTGCGTCCGCCCAGGTCGATGGCCAGGGCGCGCGAACGGCCCTTGACCGGCTCGAACGCTGCGAGGCCCTGCGCGATGGCGGTCAGCGGCGCACCCGCCGCGAGCGCGCAGGCGGCTGCCGCCAAGGCATTGAGCACGTTGTGCCGGCCGGCCACCTGCAGGCTGAAAGCCAGCGCTCCGGCGGGGGTGCGCGCCTGCACCTGCCAACGGCCTGACGTCCACCGCGCGTCGGCCAGCGAGACGTCCGCACCGGCGGCGCCGAAGGTCAGGCAGGCGCGAGCGCCCGCCAATTCGCGCCACAGGGGGGTGAAGGTGTCGCCGTGGGGGAAGACCGCGGTGCCGTCGGCGGCCAGGTGTGCAAAGACGCTGCCGTTTTCACGCGCGACGGCTTCGACGGTCGCCATGAACTCCTGGTGCTCGCGCTGCGCGTTGTTCACGAGGGCCACCGTCGGCGCCGCGATGCGGGCCAGGTAGTCGATCTCTCCGGGGTGGTTCATGCCCAGCTCGAGCACGCCAACGCGGTGGTGCGGCGCCAGCCGCAGCAGCGTGAGCGGCAGGCCGATGTCGTTGTTGAAGTTGCCCTGCGTGGCCAGTGCCGCGTCACCCTGCCAGGCGCGCAGGATGCTGGAGATCATCTGCGTGACGGTGGTCTTGCCGTTGCTGCCGGTCACGGCGACCAGCGGCAGGCGGTGGCCAGCGCGCCAGCCCTGCGCCATCCGGCCCAGGGCCAGGCGGGTGTCGTCCACCTCCAGGCCGCTGGCCCCTGCGGGCAGGCGGCCCGGGTGGGCCACGGCGGCCACGGCGCCACGCGCGAGCGCGTCGGCGATGAGGTCATTGGCGTCAAAGCGCTCACCGCGCAGGGCCACGAACAGGTCCCCCGACTGCAGGGTGCGGGTGTCGGTGTGCACGCGCGCGATGGCGGTGCCACCCTGGCCGATACAGCGCGCGCCGGGAATCCAGGCGGCGGCCTGCTGCAGGGTGAAAAGTGCGTTCATGCAGCGCCCCTCTGGTCCAGCGCGGCACGCGCATGCGCGCGGTCGTCAAAGGGCAGGCGCACGCCACCGACCTCCTGGTGGTCTTCATGGCCCTTGCCTGCCAGCAGGATCACGTCGGCGGCGTCAGCCCCCAGCACGGCGCGCTCGATGGCACGGGCGCGGTCTGCCTCGACCTGCACCGCCTCCTGCCGCGACAGGCCGCCAAGGATCTGGCGGATGATGTCCTGCGGGTTTTCGCTGCGCGGGTTGTCGCTGGTGATGACCACGCGGTCGGCGTTCTTTTCGGCGATGGCGCCCATGAGCGGGCGCTTGGTGGCATCCCGGTCGCCGCCGCAGCCGAACACGCACCACAGGCGGCCGCCCCGCTGCTGCGCCAGCGGGCGCAGGGCCGCAAGGGCCTGGTCCAGGGCGTCGGGCGTGTGGGCGTAGTCGACGGCGACCAGCGGCAGGCCGGCGCGATGCAGGCGCTCCATGCGTCCCGGGACCGGCAGCAGGCCGTCACAGGCGCGTACCGCGTCGGCCAGGGGAATCCCGACTGCGCGCATCGCGCCGATCACGCCCAGGAGGTTGGAGACGTTGTAGTGGCCGATCAACTGCGTCTGCAGGGTGACGCGCTGCGCACCCTCGGCCACGGTGAAGCGCAGGCCCGCCTCGCCATACGCGATGTCCAGAGCCCGCAGGCGGACCGCTTCGCGGCGACAGGACAGGGTCCAGACGTCCAGGCCGCGCCCTGCGAGCGAGGACGCCAGGGCAGCACCTTTGTCGTCATCGACATTGAGTACGGCAGCGCGCAGACCCGGCCACTCGAACAGGGCGGCCTTGGCCGACCAGTAGGCGTCCAGGGTGCCGTGGTAGTCCAGGTGGTCGCGGCTGAAGTTGGTGAAGACCGCCACCGCGATGCGGGTGCCGTCCAGGCGGCGCTCCACGATCCCGATGGACGAGGCCTCGATCGCACAGGCCGACAGACCGGCGTCGGCAAAGCGGCGCAGGTGCTCCTGCAGCAGCACGGGGTCGGGCGTGGTCAGGCCGGTGTAGCGCACCTGCGGAGGCCGGCCGATACCCAGCGTGCCGATGACACCGCAGCCGGACGCACGTGCGGCGGACAGGGCCTGCGCCAGCCACCAGGCGGTGGAGGTCTTGCCGTTGGTACCGGTGACGGCGATGACCTCGAGCCGGTCGGAGGGCTGCTCGTAGTAGGCGGCGGCGATGGGCCCGGTGGCTGCCTTCAGGCCCGGGTAGCTGGCAACAGCCGATTCATGCGCGGCGCCGAAATCGAAAGCCTGCACGCCCTCGGCCTCGACCAGGCAGGCGGCAGCCCCCTGGGCCAGGGCCGACCCCACGTGCCGGCGGCCGTCGGTGGCCGCGCCTGGCCAGGCGATGAAGCCATCGCCTGCGTCCACCTTGCGGCTGTCGCAGTGCAAGCCACCCCGCACGCGGCCCGAGAGCCAGCGCGCGGCGTCCTGCGGGGTGTGGAGCACCTGCATCAGAAGGACTCCTCCACGGCCACCACGACCTGCGGCTTGACGGTCATGTCCGGCTGCAGGCCCATGATGCGCAGGGTCTGTTGGACGGTGGCACTGAACACCGGCGCAGCGACTTCGCCGCCGTAGTAGACGCCCCCACGCGGCTCGTCGATCATGACCGCCACGACGATGCGCGGGTTCTCGATCGGTGCCAGGCCCACGAAAAAGCCGCGGTACTTGCCTTCGACGTACCCCTTGCCCTCGGTCTTGCGCGCGGTACCGGTCTTGCCGCCCACCGAGTAGCCAACGGTCTGGGCCTTGGGCGCCGTGCCGCCCGCGCTGGTCGCCAGGTGCAGCATGTGGCGCACCTGGGACGCATGGTTCTTGTCGAAGACCCGCACGCCGGCAGCCGGGCGTTCGGCCTTGAGCAGGGTGACCGGGACCAGCTCGCCGTCGCGCGCGAAGACGCTGTAGGCACGCGCCAGCTGGAACAGGCTGCCGGAGAGGCCATAGCCGTAACTCATGGTGGCCTGCCCGATCGGGCGCCAGCTCTTGTAGGCGGGCAGCCGGCCGCTCACCACGCCAGGGAAAGGCAGCTGCGGACGCTGGCCGAAACCGACACTGGTGAACATCTCCCACATGTCGCGCGGCTCCAGCTGCATCGCCATCTTGACGGTGCCGACGTTGCTGGATTTCTGGATCACCTCGTTGACGGTCAGCACACCGTGCGGGCTGGAGTCGTTGATCGGCATGCCCGAGATGTAGATGCGTCCAGGGGCGGTCTGGATCTGGGTGTCGGGTCGCACGATGCCGCGCTCCAGCGCCAGCGCCGCGACGAAGGGCTTGACGGTGGACCCGGGCTCGAACATGTCGACCAGTGCGCGGTTTCGCATCTGCTCGAGGGAGACATTCACCCGCTTGGAGGGCGTGTAGCTCGGGAAATTGGCCAGTGCCAGCACCTCGCCGGTCTGCACGTCCAGCACCACGATGCTGCCCGCCTTGGCCTTGTGGGCAACCACCGCATCGCGCAGCTTCTGGTACGCGAAGAACTGCACCTTGCTGTCGATGGACAGTTGCAGGTCCTTGCCGTCGACGGGCGGCACTTGTTCGCGCACGTCCTCGACGATGTTGCCCAGTCGGTCCTTGATCACGCGGCGCGAACCCGAGCGACCTGCGAGGTCCTCGTCGAAGGTCTTCTCGATGCCTTCCAGGCCCTGGCCATGGCCCTGATCGTCCATGCCGGTGAATCCGACCACATGGGCCGCAGCCTCCCCTTCCGGGTACTGGCGCTTGTATTCCTTGCGTAGCAGCACCCCCTTGATGCCCAGCGCCATCACCTTCTCGGCGACAGCGTCCTCGACCTGCCGGCGCAGCCAGACGGGCTTGGGGCTGTCGCCCTGGAGCTTCTTTTCCAGTTCCGCCAGCGGCATTTCGAGCAGGGCCGCCAGCTGGGTGAGGCGGGCCTTGTCGCGGTCGATGCTGTCCGGGATGGCGGTGATGCTGGAGGCCGGCACGCTGGTGGCCAGGATCAGGCCGTTGCGGTCCAGGATGCGGCCCCGCGTGGCGGGCAACTCGATCGTGCGCGCAAAGCGCACCTCACCTTGCCGCTGGAAGAAGGCGTTGCCGAACACCTGGACCCAGGCCGCGCGTGCAGCCAGGCCGATGAAGGCCAGCGCGATCACGGCGACCACGGTCTTGCTTCGCCAGACCGGGGTCTTGCTCGCCAGCAGCGGGCTGGAGGCATAGAGCACGCTACGTGTCATCAGCGGCCCGCCTCCGCGGATGCGGTCGCCGAGGCGGGTGCAGCGGCTGGCGCCACGGCCACGGGCACGTTGGCGGCGGCCGGGGCACCGCCCAGGGTCACGTACTGCGTGATGCCCGGGGTGGGCGCCCGCATCTGCAACTGGTTCTTGGTGATCTGCTCCACGCGCAAGGGCGTGGACTGGCCACGCCGCTCGGCGAGCAGACGCTCGTTCTCGGATTCGTGCTGGCGAGCCTCGGCCTGCGCCTTCTCGATCTCGGCGTACAGACGCCGCGATTCGTACTGCACGCGCACCAGGTACAGGGCACTGGCAATCACGGCGAGGGTCAGGAGGATGTTCAGGCGCAGCATGTCAGTGCACAGTCCTGCTGGCCACGCGCATGATGGCGCTGCGCGCACGGGGGTTGGCGGCGACTTCCTCGGCCGAGGGTTTGATGCGGTCCAGCGCGGTGAGCTTCAAGGGCGCGCCCACGGCGAACGGCGCGCGGCGATCCACCACCTCGCGCGCGTGCCGGGCGATGAACTGCTTGACGATGCGGTCTTCCAGCGAGTGAAAGCTGATCACGACCAGGCGTCCTTGAGGCTCGAGGATGTTCAAGCTGCCCTCTAGCGCCTGCTCGAGCTCTTCAAGCTCGGCGTTGACGAAAATCCGAAGAGCCTGAAATGTGCGCGTTGCAGGGTTCTGGCCCGGCTCGCGGGTTTTGACCGTGCCAGCCACGAGTTCGGCCAGCTCGGAGGTGGTTGCAAGAGGGCCCCGTTCCTGTCGGCGAGAAACAATCGCCTTTGCAATCGGAACAGCAAACCGTTCTTCGCCATAGTCACGAATCACCTGCGCGATCTGGCCGACTTCGGCCGTTGCCAGCCACTGGGCCGCGCTCTGGCCGCGCGTGGTGTCCATGCGCATGTCCAGCGGCGCATCGAAGCGGAAGCTGAAGCCGCGCTCGGGGTTGTCGATCTGAGGCGAGGACACGCCGATGTCCATCAGCAAGCCATCGACGGCACC
>JACCDP010670039.1_pt1 | contig 11471 bp, 10 predicted proteins | sample 7445841 | NCBI WGS metagenome assembly JACCDP01 (sample SAMN15323441, study PRJNA562643) | freshwater metagenome | isolation source: river surface water | place: USA:Blue River Watershed | collected 2017-08-17
CCTGCAGCCCAATGGCAATGGGCCTTCAATTCACTGGTAGGATGGACTCATGTTGATGAAAGCCCAAGACGCCATGAACACTTCGAACTCCTCGACCGATCTGGACGAGGGCGTGCCCGTCTCCGTCAAGATCCGCGAACGCGTGATGGCGGCCCGCAAGCGCTTCCATGCCAATGACAACATTGCCGAATTCATCGAACCCGGCGAGCTGGAGAAGCTGCTCGACGAAGTTACCGACAAGATGAAGGGCGTGCTGGGCAGCCTGGTGATCGACACCGAGAGCGACCACAACACCAGCGACACCGCACGCCGCCTGCCCAAGACGTATGTCAACGAGGTGTTTCGTGGCCGCTACGTCAAAGGCCCCGAGATCACCGAGTTTCCGAATGCCGAGCACCTCAACGAGCTCATGATCGTGGGCCCGATCACGGTGCGCAGCGCCTGCAGCCACCACTTCTGCCCGGTGATCGGCAAGGTGTGGATCGGCGTGCTGCCCAACGAGCACACCAACGTGATCGGACTGTCCAAGTACGCGCGGCTGGCCGAGTGGATCATGGGCCGACCGCAGATCCAGGAAGAGGCGGTCATCCAGCTGGCCGATCTGGTCATGGAGCTGACGCAGCCCGACGGCCTGGCCATCGTGATGCAGGCCTCGCACTACTGCATGGCCTGGCGCGGCGTGAAGGACATGGACAGCCTGATGATCAATTCGGTCATGCGCGGTGCCTTCCTGAAGGACCCGAACCTGCGCCGTGAATTCCTCGCCCTGATCCCCCGCAAGTCTTCGGAGTGACCCCATGCTGGTCCGTCTGCTCTACGTGAGCCGTGCGGTCGATGCCGACCCGACCGCCGCCACCGAATCCATCCTGAGTGCCGCGCGCACCCACAACCTCGCCAACGGCATCACCGGCATCCTGTGCTACGGCGGCGGCATCTTCCTGCAGGCCATCGAAGGTGGCCGCAACCAGGTGAATGCGCTGTATGCGCACATCGTCGGTGACAAGCGCCACAAGGACGTGGTGCTGCTGCACTACGAAGAGATCACCGAGCGGCGCTTCGGCGGCTGGACCATGGGGCAGGTGAACCTGGCCAAGCTCAACACCTCGATCGTGCTGAAGTACTCCGAGATGCCCGAGCTGGACCCGTATGCGGTGTCGGGCCAGATGTCGCTGGCTCTGCTCGAGGAGCTGATGGCCACCGCATCGATCATCGGCCGTGCCTGATGCGGTGACGCTGCGGGTGTTTCGCTCGGCGCGCACGCTGGCGTGGGGCGAATGCGACCCGGCCGGCATCATCTACTACCCCACCTACTACCGCTGGATGGACCAGGCCGCCTGGGACCTGCTCGCGGCTTGCGGCTACGGCGCACAGCGCATGCGCGACGAAGGCTTCACCATTCCGCTGGTGAACGCGCAGTGCGACTTCATCGCTTCGCCCCTGTTCGGCGACGCCTGCGAAGTGCGCACGCATCTGGCGCGCCATGGGCGCAGTTCGTTCACGCTTGCGCACGAGGTGGTGCGCGCGGGCGGCGAGCGCGATGGCGAGGTGCTGGCGCGCGGCAGCGAGTCGCGGGTGTGGTGCCGCTACGCCGCCGGCCCCGGCACGCCGCTGCGCAGCGAGCGCCTGCCGCCCGACCTGCTCGCCGCCCTGAATTGATGGGGGTCGAATTAATGGGGGTCAGACCCCGTTTTTCGTTTCTTGCGGCGCACGCCGGGAAATCAATTGGAATCTGACCCCGATTGCTTGTTGGGTTGCGACTTCTCCAGCGCGCCGAGCCGACGCAAGCCGATCGTGCTGGCGCTGGGCCGCGAGCAGCGCGGCCGGGTGGTGCTCGACGGCATGGAAACCCTCGACAGCCTGCCGGCCTTCGGCGCCTGGCTGGCGCAGCCGCGCGCGTGGGTGGGTGGCTTTGACCTGCCCTTCGGCCTGCCGCGCGAACTGGTGCAGACGCTTGCCTGGCCGCTTGAGTGGGCGGCCTGCATGGACCATTACGCCGCGCTGTCGCGCGAGCAGATCCGCGATCAGTTCGCGGCGTTCTGCAATGCGCGGCCCGCAGGCGGCAAGTTTGCGCACCGTGCCACCGACGGCCCGGCGGGCTCCAGCCCCAGCATGAAGTGGGTGAACCCGCCCGTGGCCTTCATGCTGCATGCGGGGGTGCCGCTGTTGCGTGCCGCCGGGGCGACGCTGCCGGGGCTGTGCAAGGGCGACCCGCAGCGCGTCGCACTCGAGGCCTACCCCGGCCTGCTCGCGCGCGAGCTCATCGGCAGCCGCAGCTACAAGAGCGACGACCGCGCCAAGCACACGCCCGAGCGGCTGATCGCGCGCAAGGACCTGCTGCAGGCGCTGGAAGATGGCCGCAGCCGCCTGGGCCTGCGCCTGAAGCTCACCCACGCGCAGCGCGATCGCCTGGCCGATGACGGCAGCGGCGACCTGCTCGATGCGGTGCTGTGCCTGATGCAGGCGGCCTGGGCGGCGCAGCAGGGGGCGCCGCGCTACGGACTGCCCGAGTGCATCGACCCGCTGGAGGGCTGGATCGTCACTGCAGCCGGCTGAGCGCCTGCAGCGCCTCGGCGTCGGTGCGGTACATCTGCAGCAACTCGCCGGGCTGCAGGGCGCCTGCGCGCAGCAGCACCCGCTCCACCGGCAGCTTTATGCCGCTGATGTGCAGCGTCACCCCCAGTGTGGCCAGCCGCTCGCGCAGTTGCATGAACACCTCCACGCCCGAGATGTCGATGCGGTTGATCGGCTGCGCGAACAGGCACACATGGCGCGTGCCCGGATGCGCAGCCAGATGCTCGGTGATGTTGCGCTCGAAGGCGCTGGCCGATGCGAAGTCGAGCTCGTCGTCCATGCGCAGCGCATACAGGCGCGGCGCCAGCGGTGGCAGCTTCCACAGGTGGCGGTCGCGCAGGCTGCCGTCGGGGTGCAGGCCGATCTCGATGATGCGCGGATGCAGCCGGTGGTACAGGAAGTGCGTCAGGCTCATCAGCACGCCCGCGACCACGCCCCAGTGGATGTGCGGCGCGCTGGCCAGCGTGATCGCAAAGGTGGCCAGCGCAATCAGTGCCTCGACGCGACCGATGCGCCACAGCCGCTGGATCGACGCCGGCTGCACCAGGCTGACGATGGCCGCCACCACGATGGCCGCCAGCGTGGCGCGCGGCACATGGTGCAGCGCCGGCGTCAGCAGCCACAGGGTGAGTGCGATCGTCAGCGTGCAGGCCACCACTGCCCAGCCGCTGCGCGCACCCGCGTACAGCATCAGCGCCGAGCGCGAGAACGATGCGCTGGTGGGAAAGCTGCCGCTCAGGCCCGAGGCCATCTTGGCCAGGCCCTGTGCCACCAGGTCCTGGTTGTCGCGCCAGATGCGGCCGTCGCGCTGCGCTTCGATCTTGGCGCTGGAGGTGGTCTCCAGAAAGCTCACCAGCGCGATCACGAAGGCCGGAATCAGCAACTGGCCGAGCGTGGCCCAGCCCGGAAAGTCGGGCCAGTACAGCGACGGCCAGCCGGTGGGCAGCGCACCGATGACCGCACCGCCCAGGCGCTCGAAGCCCACGACCGCGCTGACCACCGCGGCAAGCGCGGCCACCAGCATGATGGCCGGCAGGCGCGGTGCGAGCCGCCGCCCGAGCAGGATCAGGCCCAGGCAGGCGAGGCCAAAGCCCAGCGCACGCAGATCGAACTGCGGCGCGCTCCACAGGCTGCCCAAGTGGCCGCGCAGCCCGAGCAGCGGCGGCAGCTGGGAGGCGATGATCAGCAGCACCGCGGCCTGGGTGAAGCCGGTCAGCACCGGCGCGCTGATCAGGTTGAGCACCCAGCCCAGCCGTGCTGCGCCCAGCGCGAACTGCATCAGCCCCGACAGCAGCGCGAGCCACACCGCCAGCGACACCCATGGTGCGCTGCCAGGTTCGGCCAGCGGTGACAGCGAGGCAAACACCAGCAGGCAGCTCAGCGCGGCCGGCCCCACCGACAGCCGCGTCGAGTTGCCAAACAGCGCGGCCAGCAGCGCCGGGATCAGTGCAGCGTACAGGCCGGTGATGAGCGGCATGCCCGCGAGGCCCGCATATGCCACCGACTGCGGCACCATCACCAGCGCCACCGTGAAGCCGGCCAGCGCATCGGCGCGCAGCTGCGCCGCCCCGGGGCGCGGCCAGCTCAGAAAGGGCAGCCAGCGCCGAAGGCTGGCAGAAGACGACATGGCGTGATGGTAGACGCGCGGCGCTGCGGCCAGGGCGCCGGCCTGCGCCTCAGCGCTGCGGCATGTCCTTGGATGAATAGCCGAGGCTTACCGTGGCGTCGGCGGGGATCGGCGGCACGGTAGCCTCCCACGCTTCCCAGGCGGCGCGCATGCGGGCCAACCGGTCCGGATCGCGTGGCGCCAGGTTGGCGCGCTCGCGCTCGTCGGCCGGGATGTTGAACAGGTAGTCGTTGCCGTCCACCCGCAGGTACTTCCAGTCGCCGTCGCGCAGCGCGCGCTGGCCGCGATGCAGCATGCGCCAGTACAGCGGCCGCGCGAACTGGTGCGACGCATCGCGCAGCACGCCGCTGAGCGACACGCCGTCCAGCGGATAGCCGGTGTGCGGCGTGGCGCCGCCGAGCTCCAGCATGGTGGCCGACCAGTCCATCGTCATACACGGCTGGCGGCTCACGCCGCCGGGGCGGATGACTGCGGGCCAGTGCGCGATCCACGGCACGCGGATGCCACCTTCGGTGAGGTCCATCTTGCCGCCCACCAGCGGCCAGTTGTCGGAGAAGCGCTCGCCGCCGTTGTCGCTGGTGAAGACGATCAGCGTGTTGTCCAGCTGCCCCTGTGCGCGCAGCGCCTCGACGATCCAGCCGATGCCTTCGTCCATGTGGTGGATCATGCGGCGGTAGGTCTCGACATTGCCGCCGTGCAGGTGGAACAGGTTGCTCTTCACCTCTGCGGCCAGGTGCGCGTCGTCACGCGTCTCCCAGGGCCAGTGCGGTGCGGTGTAGTGCAGGCTCAAAAAGAACGGTGCGTCCTGCCGGGCCATGCGCTGCACGTAGTCCACCGCGCGGCGCGAGATCAGGTCGGTCAGGTAGCCCTCTTCGTGCTTCTCGGCGTCGCCGAAGTACAGGTCGTGCGTGCCGTTGTTGCTGCAGTGGCTGAAATAGTCCACGCCACCTGACATCGGGCCGAAGAACTCTTCGTAGCCGCTTTTCAGTGGCCCGAAGTTGGGCGGGTAGCCCAGGTGCCACTTGCCGATGAGGGCGGTGCGGTAGCCCGCGTCGCGCAGCAACGAGGGCAGGGTAGGGTGCTCCGGTGGCAGGCCCAGCGTGGTGCTGCCCTTGCTCTTGCTGTTGATCGGCTCTTCGGCGGCGCCGCGCAGGCGGTACTGCCAGCGCGCGGTCATCAGCGCAAAGCGCGTGGGCGAACACACCGGCGAATTGGAATAGCCCTGGGTGAACTTGATGCCGTTGGCCGCCAGCGCATCGAGCACCGGCGACACCTTGCCGAAGGCGGCATCGCGGCCGCCGTAGCAGCCCAGGTCGGCGAAGCCGAGGTCGTCGGCAACGATGAAGACGATGTTGGGGCGCTGCACCGGATGGGTCATGACGCTTCAATCCACCTTCATGCCGGTGGCGCGGATGATGCGGCCGTAGCGGTCGCTCAGGCGCTGCAGTCGGCGCTCGGCGTCGCTGCCGGTCAGGCCCTCCCAGGCCATGTCCAGCGTCTTGAGCCGCTCGCGCATCTCCGGGCGCGCCATCACGTCGAGGATGGCCCTGGACATCGCCTGCATCAGCGGCTCGGGCGTGGTGCCCGGTGCCATCACCACGTACAGCACTTCGCTTTCCAGGTCGCGCATGCCCAGCTCGCCGACGGTGGGCACCTCGGGCGCGATCGACGAGCGGGTGCGGCTGGTCACCGCCAGCGGCGTGACCTTGCCGGCCTTCACCTGCGGCAGCATGCCGGGCGTGGCGAGCGTGCCGCCCTGCACCTCGCCCGACACCACCGCCATCACCGCCGGCGAATTGCCGCGGTAGGGGATGTGCACCAGCCGCGTGGCCGCGGCCTCGTTGATCATGTTCACCCACAGGTGCCCCGGCGAGCCATTGCCGCCCGAGCTGAAGCTCTGCTCTTTCGCGCGCGCAGCAGCGAGGAAGTCCTTCAGCGACTTGAAGCCGGTGCTCGGATGCACGCCCAGCAGCAGGCCCGAGCTCGACAGGATGACCAGCGGCTTGAGGTCGGCATCCTTGAAGGGCATGGCCTTGTAGATGTGCGGATTGATGGTGTGGGTGGTGTCGATGCCCCACAGCAGCGTGTGGCCGTCCGCGGCCGACTTGGCCACCGCCTCGGCGCCGACATTGCCGGCCGCACCGGCGCGGTTTTCGACGACGAAGGACTGGTTGAACTGCCGCTGCAACTGCTCGCCGACGGCGCGCGCCAGGATGTCCGACGGCCCGCCAGGCGGAAAGCTGTTGATGAAGCGCACCGTCTTGGTCGGCCACGCCGGCGCCTGTGCCAGCGCCGTACCCGCCCACGGCAGCGCGATGCCGCTGGCCAGCGCGGCACACACAGCGGCGCGGCGGGTGAACGCAAGCGCACGCGCGCCTGAAGCCGGGGTATGAGGATGGTTCATGCAGTCTCCTGATACGGGTCGTTTGATGGCGCGTTCAATCGAGGCTGACACCCGTGGCCTTGATCGGCTTTTCCCAGCGTGCAAGGTCATTGCGCTGCGCGGCGGCCAGTTCGGCCGAGGTCGAGCCGATCGGCTCGTAGCCCAGGTCGACCAGGCGCTTTTGCATGGCCGGGTTGCGTACCGCGCGCATCACCGCGCGCTCGAGCCGCTGCAGTGCCTCGGGCGGCATGCCTGCCGGCCCGTACATCGCAAACCATGCGGTGGCTTCCATGTTGATGCCCTGCTCCTTGAGGGTGGGCACCTCGGGCACCTGCGGGTCGCGCGTGCCGCCGGTCACCGCGATGATGCGCACCTTGCCCTCCTTGTGCAGCTGCGCGGTCTCGGACACCACATCGAACTTGTAGCCGATGTGGCCGCCCAGCAGCGCCGTGTTCGCCGGCGCGCCGCCCTGGAACGGGATCTGCGTGAGCGTGATGCCCGCGCTTTGTTCCATCAGCACACCCATGAAGTGCGGCAGGGTGCCCTGGCCCGGCGTGCCGTAGCTGCCCGACTTGGGGTCGGCCTTCACCCGCGCCACCATCTCGGCAATGTTCTTCGCGCCGCTGGCTGGCCCCGCGACCACACCGAACTGGAAGCGCGCAAGCTGCGAAATCGGCGTGAAGTCGCGGACCGCGTCGTACTCGAGCTTCTTGTAGACATGCGGGAACAGCACCATCGGCCCGCTGGGCAGCACGATCACCGTCTGCCCGTCGGGGCGTGCGGCCTTGGTCATCTGCAGCGCGATGCGCCCGCCTGCGCCGGGCTTGTTGTCCACCACCACCGAGGCAAAGTCGTCCTTGATCGCGTCGCCGATCAAGCGCGCGATCACATCGGCGCTGCCGCCCGGCGGAAAGCCCACCAGGATCTTCAGCGGCGGCTTGTCCTGCGCCTGTGCCGAGGGCAAGGCGATCGGCAGGGCAGCGGTCAGGGCGGCAGCCGCGATCAGGGCGCGTCGGATGGTTTGCATGGAAGTCTCCTCAGGGTGTGCAGGGCATCGGGGAGGCCTGCCGACAGGCCCAATGTACGGGGTGGACAATTGATTGCTCTAATCAATTACCCTCAGGGTTTGCACCGATGACCCGACCACTGACCCGCCCACTGACCCAAGCGCCCGAGCGGCTGGAAGACCTGCTGCTGTACCGGCTGGCCCGCCTGTCGGCGACCGCTGGCAGCGCGGTGGTGCGCCTGTGCGAAGGCCGCTACGGCATCACGCGGCGCGAGTGGCGCATCATCCTGCAACTGGTCGAAAGCGGCGAGCTGCAGTCCTCCGAGCTGGCCGAGCAGGTGCAGCTGGACCGCGCGCGCACCTCGCGCACGGTGAGCTCGCTGGTGGCCAAGCGCCTGGTGCGCCGCGAGGTGCAGGCCGGCGACCGCAGGCGCGTGTCGCTGAGCCTGACCGACAAGGGCCGAGCACTGCACGCAGCGCTCTTTCCGCAGGTGGTGCGCATCAACCTGGACTTGTTGTCGGTGTTGTCGCCAGGCGAGATGCAGCGCCTGGACCGCGCGCTGCATGCCCTGCGCGCACAGGCCGAACAGATCGCGCAGCGCCAGGACTTGCCGCGCCTGCAGCGTCACCGCGGGGGGCGCGGCCGCGACCGGGCAGGCATCGGCGCGATCGACCATGAACTCTGAGCCGCATCACGTGGGTCAGGTACACGCGGGCCAGGCATATGCGGGTCAGGCACATGCAGGTCTGGCGGCGCGCTGGATGCATGCGCGCGGCTGGCAGCCCTTTGCGTTTCAGCAAGAAGCGTGGGATGCCATCGGTGCGGGACGCAGCGGCCTGCTGCACGCCACCACCGGGTCGGGCAAGACCTACGCGGTGTGGCTGGGCATCGTGCAGGCGCTGCTTACCGCTGAGGGTCAGGCGCCTGCGTCGCGCAGTGCCCCGCCGCTGCGTGTGTTGTGGATCACCCCGATGCGCGCCCTGGCGGCCGACACCACCCGCGCGCTGGGCGAGCCGCTGCAGGACATGGCGCCGCACTGGACGCTGGGCCTGCGCACCGGCGACACCGCGTCGGCCGAGCGCGCACGGCAAGACCGCCGGCTGCCCACGGCGCTGGTCACTACGCCCGAATCGCTGAGCCTGCTGCTATCGCGCGAACATGCGCGCGACGAGCTGGGCACGGTCACGCATCTGGTGGTGGACGAATGGCATGAGCTGCTGGGCACCAAGCGCGGCGTGCAGGTGCAGCTGGCGATTGCGCGGCTCAGGCGCTTCAACCCGGCTCTGGTGGTGTGGGGCCTGAGCGCGACGCTGGGCAACCTGCGCGATGCGATGGAGACCCTCTGCGGGGCGCCAGGCGCAGCAGCGGCGCATGCCCTGGTCCAGGGCCGCGTCGACAAGACGCTGCTCATCGACACGCTGATCCCCGACGACCCGGGCCGATACTCGTGGGCAGGCCACCTGGGTGCGCGCATGCGCGATGCGGTGGTACGCGAGATCGAGGCGTCCGGCACCACGCTGGTGTTCACCAATGTGCGCTCGCAGGCCGAGATCTGGTATCAGCTGCTGCTGGAGGCGCGGCCCGACTGGGCCGGGCAGATCGCGCTGCACCACGGCAGTCTGGACAAGGCGGTGCGCGAGTGGGTCGAGCAGGGCCTGAAGGCGGGCACGCTGCGTGCGGTGGTGGCCACTTCGTCGCTGGACCTGGGCGTGGACTTCCTGCCGGTGGAGCGGGTGCTGCAGATCGGTTCGCCCAAGGGCGTAGCGCGGCTGCTGCAGCGCGCTGGCCGCAGCGGCCACGCCCCCGGTCGGCCAAGCCGCATCACGCTGGTGCCCACCAACACCATGGAGCTGCTGGAAGCCGCCGCTGCGCGGCGCGCGGTGCAGGCCCAGCGCATCGAGTCACGCATCTCGCCCGACCGGCCGCTGGACGTGCTGGTGCAGCATCTGGTCACCGTGGCGCTGGGGGGTGGCTTTGAGCCCGACGCATTGTTTGACGAAGTGCGCGCGGCACCGGCGTATGCACAGCTCACGCGCGAAGAGTTCGACTGGGCGCTGGCCTTCTGCGAGCGGGGCGGCAGCAGCCTGAATGCCTACCCCGAATACCACCGCATCGCGCGCGACGCGCAGGGCCTGTGCCGTGTGCCGGATCGCGGCATCGCCAAGCGGCACCGCCTGTCCATCGGCACCATCGTCAGCGATGCAGCCATGCAGGTGCAGTACCTCGGCGGCGCACGCATCGGCACGGTGGAAGAGGGCTTCATCGCACGGCTGCGTGCCGGCGACTGCTTTGTGTTTGCCGGGCGGGTGCTGGAATTGGTGCGGGTGAAGGACATGGTGGCCTATGTGCGGCGCGCCAGCGCTTCCAAGGCCACGGTGCCGGTGTGGGGCGGCAGCAAGATGCCGCTGTCCACCGAGCTCGGCAACGCGGTGCTGCAGGTGCTGCAAGACGCGGCGCAGGGCGACTACGCCGAGCCCGAACTGCTGGCCGCGCGGCCGATGCTGCAGGCGCAGCGCCAGCGCTCGCGGCTGCCCACGCCTGCCACGCTGCTGGTCGAGCGCTTTGCCTCGCGCGAGGGGGTGCACCTGTGCATCCACCCGTTTGCCGGCCGCAATGTGCACCTGGGGCTGGCCAGCCTGTTCGCCTGGCGCCTGGCGCGCGAGCGGCCCGGTACCTTCAGCCTGTCCTTCAACGACCACGGCTTCGAGTTGCTGTGCGCGGAAGACTTCGACATCGCACCGCTGCTTGACGGACGGCTGTTCAGCACCGGGGGCCTGCTGGAGGATGTGCTGGCCTCGCTCAACTCATCGGAACTGGCCCAGCGGCGCTTTCGCGAGATCGCGCGCATCGCCGGGCTGGTGTTCAGCGGCTACCCTGGCGCGCCGAAGAGCATGAAGCAGCTGCAGGCCTCCAGCGGTCTGTTCTTCGAGGTGTTCCGCAAGTACGACCGCGGCAACCTGCTGCTGACGCAGGCCGAGCGCGAGGTGCTCAGCCAGGAGCTGGACATCGCGCAGCTGCGCGCCACGCTTGAGCGCATGACCGCGCTGCGGCTCGACTTTGTGGAACTGGAACACCCCACGCCGCTGAGCCTGCCGCTGATGGTGGAGCGGCTGCGCGAGAAGCTCAGCACCGAGCAGTTGTCGCAGCGGCTCGACCGGCTGCTCAAGGAGCTGGACCGCGCCGATGCGCGCGCCGCCTCGGACGAAGCCACACCACAAAAACCGGCTTCAGCCCCGCGCGTGCGCCGCGCCGCACACCGCACACGACGCTGAACGCTGCAGCCGCATCTCGGTCCACTCCATGCGTTGTGCATCCAGCATCTGCAAGCGCCCCGCCAGTGTGGGCGTGATGCCGGCCAGCAGCTTCAGCGCCTCTGCCGCCTGCACCGAGCCGATGATGCCCACCAGCGGCGCAAACACGCCCATCGTCGCGCACAGGGCTTCTTCGAAGGCGTGGTCTGGCGGGAACACGCAGGCGTAGCACGGCGACTGCGCATTGCGCGCATCGAACACCGACACCTGGCCGTCGAAGCGGATGGCCGCGCCCGACACCAGCGGCTTGCGATGCTGCACGCATGCGGCGTTGATCGCATGGCGGGTGGCGAAGTTGTCGGTGCAGTCGAGCACCACGTCGGCCTGCGGCACCAGCGTGGCCAGCAGTGCTGCGTCGGCGCGCTGCTCGACGCATACCACCTGCGCGGCAGGGTTCAGCGCCAGGATGGCAGCGCGCGCCGACTGCACCTTGGGCTGGCCCACGCGCGCATCGGCGTGCGCGACCTGTCGCTGCAGGTTGGTGCGGTCCACCGTGTCGGCGTCCACCAGGGTGATGCGTCCGACGCCCGCGCTGCCCAGGTACAGCGCCACCGGCGAACCCAGCCCGCCCG
>JACCDP010104327.1_pt1 | contig 11468 bp, 5 predicted proteins | sample 7445841 | NCBI WGS metagenome assembly JACCDP01 (sample SAMN15323441, study PRJNA562643) | freshwater metagenome | isolation source: river surface water | place: USA:Blue River Watershed | collected 2017-08-17
ACTTGTTAATTCTTGAAAGGTAGGCATTTTTATCTCTGTATATTCTTATGTACTAGTATCTTAATTTATTTTATGATGTTTTTGAAATTTGAACTTCAAATTGTTTTGTTGCCCCTGAAGCTGTACCGCTAATCACAACATAGGTTTTGATAATATTTTTATTTGCTCGTGAACCATAAATCGTAAAGTTAGATTCTGGAATAGATTGGACGCCGAGAGTTATAGTTAAACTGGTTCCACCAACTGAATTCTCTCCATTGTTTCTTGGTATAACATATGTAGCTCTCTTAAGACCATCAACGTTATCTGATCTTACCCCTTGTATATTTAAAAATCTTGAATCTAGATTAACAATAAAAGTTTGATCTCTTAATTCTGGATCAATTGATGTCTCTTGTCTGATTGTTTGTTCTACAGTAATTGTTCTGGTTCTAGTTGTTACATTGCCAATTGAAAGAACATTTGAACTTGAATCAAATCCAACTCCTTGAAGGTTTACAATTGGCATTCTTAGTAGATTTGGATTAGACACAGAAACGCATCTGTATTTTTGTGCATAGCCACCATTTGGTAATGCCTCAAAAACTGGTGTATTTTTTTCTATTTTTTCTATGCCAACGGTTCTACCATATTTTTGAATAGTTGTATAATCTACTTCATCATCACCAATCGCAAATTTAGAAATTTCAAATGAACCCTGACTTCTGGCAATTAATTCTCTGCCTTTCAGTGTTAAAACGGCATCTAATATGATAGTTGATGTTGTGGAATCTAAAAAACCCATAGTGTTATTTCCTTAAGTTAACTAATTTGATTATTGATTTTTAAATATAGACTCAATCCGTTTTGTTATAAAACCAGATTCTTGTCTATCTTCATTGGCATTAATATTTTTTATTCTTTCAGTATTAAGTTTTTGTTTAAGTAATGTTCTGTTAACTGCCCCGTCAATAGGTTCTCGTATAACATTTTCTGTGCGATCTTCCAATTTAATTTTTAATATTTGCTGCTCTCCAACATCAATATTGATTAATTGTATCTGATAACAATCTTCCGCTTTTATTGCCAGTAGATTTAAATCACTATCGTCTTTATCATATACCTTCAAATATTCTGGGTTAAAGTATATATGCATTTTACTATGATATTGATCTCTAATACTATCTACAAAAGCATCTTGATTTATGTAAAGATTTGGATATGCTTTTGGGGCACCAGAAACTGAAAATAAGTTTATAACTAATTTGTTTTGTATTTTATTGTATTCAACTTTAAATTGACTTGAATAATTTGAACTAATACCGTGAGCGTCAATTGAGGCTAATGTATAGTAAGCAACAGTATTTTTATTGAATTCATAATCATAATATATCATTTTTGGCGACCCTGTATTCTCAATAAGAAACGGCTCCACTGCTTCTCCAGATGGGACCTTCACTTCAGAATCATCAAAATTATATTCTTTTATAAGCTCATAAGGTTCAAATATAGAATAGCGTCTAAAAACTTGAAAACGTTTTATGTCTCTTTGTGGATTTACAGGTAAATTCCATGAGATCTTTAATATGTTTTCAAATGGGTTAAATTTAAAAATAATGTCTTGCGGTGGTGTGGGTGGTGTATTCTCAACACAATCGACATCACTTGTTGCCGTTCTGCTTGCAACCAAAATACCTAAACTACTTATTAGTCTTGAATTTTCATCCACACCTTCAATTTCAATATAAAAAACTGTTCTTATTTTGTATATGTATTTTGACCCATATTTTACTTTGAAATCAGTATAAACTCCACGATTTGGATTCTCAATATAAAGATTTTCTTTTTTTACTTCTCTTCCATCTACCAATTCATATTTTTCTATAATATATCCAATTGTTTGAATAAATGGAGTATGAACTTCTGAAAATAAAACATTTTGAGTTACAAACTTATCAATTTGAAAGTCATATTCTTCACTTGAAATTCTTGTTGAATCTTTAAATTTTCTAGCATTTTTTTGTATTTCATCTGATTCTGAAAAAAAATCTGATAATTCATCAGAAAATGGGTTTGTTGGATCGTTTAAAGAATTATACTTTATTGTATCACCAATAATTTTATTATTAAGCTGAATATTACTTTTATAATTTTTTAATATATCAGAGTAGGTTTCTGAATTTATTTCTTGACCATTTTCATCAAAAAATCTTAACCCATATAATCTTGGACTTAATCCATTTGCCAATAATTCTGGTCTTACTCTGTTGTTTGTATCTCTTGTGCTTCTAGATAACGCTTCAACACTTGACATAAAGTTCGCTAAGTTTAAACTATCAGGATTTATTTGGCCTGTATTTGTTAGTAATGTTTGAATAAACAGATTTAATTTATTATCGACTGAAAAGTCTTGAATCTCTAAAACGCTATAGTCGTCATAACTAAAACTATTTTCAAAATAAATTTTTTCAATATTACTTCTTATTTTAATTCCTTCTGCAATATCAGGTCTGTTACCAACTACAAATGGTTGCCAAGTAAGATTTACATATCTGGGCACTCTGGTATTAAAGTCAATATTATTTGATACATCTGTCGGTAAATCTGTTGTGTTTATTGCCCGATATCTAGATGGAACACTTTCTCCTGTTTCATTTGATCTTTCATCTCTTTGAAAAAAGTTATAAATAAAAGAAGATCTAAACTGGTTTACTTCAGCTACATCAACGGTAGAAATTTTTTTCGATGGTAAACTAACTTGTACTCTGTTTGACATTTTATTTTATCCTATAACCTCTACAGAAACATAAAACTCATCTAGAATTGCGCCTTCTAAATCTCTTATAAAGAGTCTATTATCAATTTTAAATAATCTAGATTCAATATATTCATTACGCAACACATTATCTGGAGTTCTAATTGCATCAATTTCAAAATCTGTATCAATATTAACCTGAACATTTAAAATTCGATCAAACATTTTTTCAGAGAAAATTATTTGATCAATTAATTCCGATCTAAAAGCGGATAAACTATTCTGTATTAGAGCTATACCATCTCTAATACCTCGATTAATCCTTGCATCATTTAATATTTCTCTTATTGGTCTGGTGTCATTAATACCAACTGTTCTCAGATAAAGTCTTAAAAGCTGATTAAGCTGATCATTATTTGTAATATAATTGCTGTAAGCATTTATCGGAAAAACCTCTTCTGTAATCTTTAACCCAGTTAATAGGTTTATATATTTTCCAAAGAGGTAATCTTTTATGTGATTATCAAACATTTCTTGTTTTTGTTGATTGCTAAGAAATGTTACATACTTCGAATATGTGTTTATATTAGATTTTGTTAAATCTACATCTTGAATAACATTTGTTTTGTCTTTTAGTGTTATTAGCCCATTTTGATCACTAAAAGCACTAAATGGATCTATTGTTAAATTATCTGGATATCTTGATGCAAAAAGAGCTAAATCAAATAAGAATTTCTTTGGCTTAAATTTTAAATCTTCAAATAATAAACTTTTTCTATATATCGCCAAATTAACAAGCCCTTGACCTTTTATGTCTGTAATTTGTTCAGCCCCCGAAATAGCATTAATCTTACTACTTTTTCCATTAAGTGAATCAATAAATCCATTTGGCAGACCAACTGTTAGTATTTTAGTTCGTTCGTTATTTAACGTTTTTAATGAATTATTAAGTGTCAATAAGTGATTATATTCGTCTTCAGTAATAGAAAATGCAAATGGATCAATTAATGAAGATTGATTTCTTAATTCATTTAACAAACCGCTTGATATTCTATATTGTGATTTTTTTAGTATATTTGGGTTTGCTCTTATTATATTTTTTTGTTCTTGAGATAATCTATTAAAAACATCCAAACCAATCCGTTTAGCATTATTTAAATTTGCTGATATTATTCCAAAAATACCTAATGCCACTTTTAGAAAGTCTTCTTCATCAACAAGCGAATCTGCTATTTTTTTGCTTGTATCATAATATGAATCTATTAAAGCTACCCTAGAAATAGTAAGATTTATATCACTGTTTTCTGTATTTGGTGAGTTCAGTTGCAATGTAGAAACTAATACTTGATCTGTTAAAGATAAAGAAGATCCATTAATACTAGCAATTGTTTTATCAATACCTTGCCCAGCCGAGGAACATTTTTGTTTGTTTACTAAAATCTCTATTGTATCATTACCTATTTCAAAATTTACATCAAAAAAACATGTTGTTAATGAACATATTATTTCAAATAACATTACTAGTAGATATGAAATTGAAACATTTGAATATCTTGTTGTTGTAAGATTAGTATTAAGATAGGTATCGCTATTATTTAATATCATCGCATCTTGGTCTAATCCAATTGCGATATCAATAAAATCTTTAAATAAATTTGGTCTATTATCAAATGAGACATCTAAAATTCCATTAAGAACTCGTTTTATTTCAACTTTACTTTCGATTAAAAATTTTGAAACGTTATTTGGTAATGATGTTCTGCCTATAGTTGGTGTGGCGAGGGATTTATTTCTAATTTTTTCAAAGACATAGTTTGTTATTTTATCAGCCATTAAATCGACTGCAACTCGTAAGTTAATAGATTGATTGCTATTTGAGGTTTCAGTTACTGTAGCGCCATACCCGCTCTGTGCTCTGCGTTCATAACCTATAGTTGATTCACTTTCAATTGACCTATTATCTGGTGTTAAATTAATATGTTGAAAAATTGGATCATTCCCAATGTCTGGAAATATTCTCGTGTTTTTTAGTTCTCTTGCAAGATTTCTAAAAATGTTATTTTCTGTTGAATTATTAATTGATGATAGACCTGATAATAAAAGGTATTGAAAAATATAACGTTTTAATGTTTTATCAGTTTTTGCCAAATTTATTAATGCTGGTATTATTAATACTGATTTTGATTGAGTTTTACTTATCTCATCTAATGCCCCGACATAATTTAATGAATTTTTTACTGGATTTAAAAACTTTAAAATAAAATTCTTTGGTAGAAGTTTATTGTTAAAATTGGCAAAATCAAATATTTTAGTATAGAGACTATCTGTATTAGCAATTTTTGCTGATAAACCTTCAGCATAATTTACTAATTGATTAATTGAAAGATTTTGTATTGTAAGATTTTTAAAATATAAATTACCAGGTACATATGTGGTATTCCCATCATCAACAATAGTTGATTCGAATGGCAAAACAATAATTCCTGGATTAAGCGAATCTGTTAGATATAAACTGCTACCAATAGTATTGACCCCTAATGGGCTTGTAAATATGTCTCTTGGTGGAGCCCCAATAATATTATCAAACGGATTATCGTCTTCAGATCTAGAAAAATTACGTGTTAATTCGTTTCTAACATCAGACTTTGATAAACCTCTTGAAACACGTAATACTCTATTAAGAACCTGCATTAAAACTTTAATTCTATCTGTTACGTTTTCTGGCAATGAATTTAGAAAGTTTCCAAAATTTTGGACTTCTACTGCGGTTCTTGTTAATGGTGAGTTTAGTGGTGTGCTTACTGAGTTTAAACTAAATGAAAATCCATTTGTTTTTGTATATGTTGTATCAACAATAACAGAATTTAAATCATTTATCCTGTTTGGGTCAGTTAAATTCAATAAATTTACACTATAATCTTCAGATGCCGATCTTAAATCAAATAATAATTGATATAAAATTTTTGTATCAGAAAATGTATTATATGAAGTCTCACTAAAACCCATTTTTCTAACAAAAAAATCTTTAATATTTTGCAAATTATTTACTCTAAAAAATGCTTCAGGTATTTCTCTAACCTGAAAAGCTTTATCAAATAAATCAAACACACTAATAACAGAATCAAAAATATTTAATTTTGCACTTTCAGTTCTAACAAAATTAGAATAAGTGTTATTAACTTGGCCAAAAGTTTCTCTTGTTGTTTGATTCGCGCTTAAACTTAAAAAAAGTTTTTGTGCGGTATCCTTTCTTAATTGATTAATTTGATATTTATAATCAATAAAATACCCAGTATCATTAAATCTTAACTCAGATTGATTTAAAAAGATTGGCTCATAGTCTACAAGAGAAATTATCTCTGGTCTTTGGCTGCTAAAACCGTTTAAGCTTGATGTACTAAATCCTGTGCCATTTATTGTATTATTAGGCAGTTGGAGTGTGTCAACCCTATCATAGATTGGATTATCTATATTTACACCAGCTATAGCATTATCAGATATTACAATAGTAGATCTTTCTCTGGCTACTCTATCCTCACTAACCTGTCTTAGTCCTGCTGATCTAAATGTATTGATGCTACTCCTTTGTCTTTCTTTATATTCATTAAATTCTTGCTCAGATAAAACACTTCTTGGTCCATCGTTTACTCCCCCTTGATAACTTTCTACATATCTCCTATACTCTTCATAAGTATTAAAACCTGCTGGGTCAAATCCAGCCTCAATATCTAACCTTCTACTGACATTATCACTGTATGACCGTTGCCCAGTACCCTCTAAATGAATATTACCAAATCCTAATTGCCGTGGCATTTTAATTCCTTAAATTATAATTGTATTACTACTAACTTCTTGCCCAATATTATAGTTAAAATAAACTGGGTATACTGGTTTAATAATATAATTTATACTACCACTTTCACCGTCTGTTAGAATATCATAAAATGCAAAAGTATTTGTTTCAGATATATTATGTGTTTTACCCACTATCCTAGTTGCACCAAGTTGATTAGTTAAAATAATAAAGTGATCTATTTTATCTAAATTTCCTTCGACTTTCCATTGTAAAAGATTTAATGTTCTGTTAATATTTGTTGCAAAAACATCTTTAACACGGGGTAAAACATCGTTAAAGTTTGCCGTACACTCAACAACCTGTCCAGTAGGACCAAAAGTGTATTCTGAATTTGTGTGTTGCTCTCTTAAAGAAATTTCTGTCACCATTGTTCCTTCACGCAAAACAAATGGATTTCTTGCAAAATAAGGTCTAAATGTATAATCTTTATTATTATATGAGCTTGTAACTTCTAATTGTGGCAATAGAGTATCTGCCGCTCTTAAAAATGTATATACTGAATATTTGTATGAAAACCCTGGGGCTAACGGTTTTACATTTTTATTTACCCTAAGAAATGAATCATTAAATGATGGATTTTGTAAAATTCCAAAATCTTCCTCTTCGCCAGTTGTTAGGTTTTTTCTTAAAACCTTATACGCAAAACTATTAGCAGTATCTCTTACAGTAAAGATATCCTTATATATATCATAAATTCCTTGAATTTTAAAATTCTCTAATATAAATGCTGAATTTTCTCGGTTTATGTTAGAACTAAGATTGAATGTGACATTAAGATTATTTTCACTTATAGTCGCGTTATAATTTGCTATTTGAGTTGTAATTTGATTATTTTTAATTTCAGGATTAAAGACTATTAAGTTGTCAATAGCCTTTCTTACTATACCGTCTCTTGAGGTAATGTAAGCATTATAGATATAGGTTTTACCTGCTATTATTGTCGTATCAGTAAAAGAAAAATTAGTTGTTCCATTTAAAAAACTTGGTTCAAGAACAGTAGCTTCATTTAATGATTCATCATTTTGCTGTCTTGTTATTTTAACAGCGACTGGATCTCTAAATGAAACTATTCCATTAATAGTAATAGTATTATCACTGTTAAAATTATAGTTCCAAATTACTGTTGGACTTGTTATAAGCGTTGTTTCCATTAATGAATCTTGATATCGCGGCACCACAACTGAATTAAATAATAACCCTTTATAATCTTGAGCCGAAGCAGAAATTGCTCTTATAGTTGTTCTTTTATTTAGAGTTTTATTAACTTCAATTTTTATTTCATTTTGTCTATTAGTTATTGGAATTTTTCCAAGAAATACATAAGGCTCTGTGTAGTCATTATCGTTTAAAAATTCTTTAGAATATAATAAAATAAATTCGGCATTTGGATCTATTTGTCTTAAAAACAAGACAATTTTACCATCACTTGCACGCCTATAAAAAGAAGTGATTTGTGGTGCAAATTTTGGTGTTAGAAATTGCTCTAGGTTTCTAGCATGATTTATTGTAAAACTTTTTGTGTAAACTGGTCTTTGTACTTCATCAAACATTTCTATTTCAAAATAAATTGCAGAAACCCCCGACAATAAACTTGCGTCTATTGGAAAATCTAGATTTACAATAACTCTTGATGTAGAAATTGTATCAATAGTTGTTATAAATGACGAAGCGCCAACAATATTATCTTTTGTTACAGAAGTTGGTTGAGTTAAAGCTTGTTGAACTATACTTGTCGGAGTTGAAACTACACCAGCTTGTACTGGTAATACTCTTGCCATTCCACCCAATGATTTAACAGCAGAAATAATACCACCTGTGGGTCTTACTAGAGACGATGGATCTATATTTTGAAGAACTGCATTCCGCATTTCTAGGGCAATAGTGTCGTTTGAAAGGCCTTCAATAAATTGCCCAGCGTTAGTTATACTACTGGGTTGTCTAATTGGCAAACTTTCAAAAACTGGTTGGTTTCTTACGTTCCCAGCGACAGTGGAAGTTAATACCTTCTCTTCTCTACTGTAATTATTTGTTTTTGCCTGCTCAATGCTATCGCGACTTGCGAAATCATATAATGAAAAATTTAAAGTTCTTAATATATTTTGATCATTTTTTTGAATAATATTTTTTCTGTTAGTACTAAAATTACCAATTTGATCAATTAAAGTCTGATTTCCTATTAATTTATCATTTCCTACTGATAAATTTTCCTTCCCATCTAATGTTCTTTGTTTTGGCTCTTGTGATATTACATTAGCTTCATTTCCATTTATATCTTTTGAAAAGATTGGTTGTGGAGTCAAATTTGGAGTTTTTGAAAAATAAATTTTGCCACCAAAAGCATTGTTTTTTTGTGCTGCTCGATTTAAATCAACTTGAAATTCTATAGAATAAACAACCGTTGTTTCTGTTACAGATTTTAAATTAAATGCGGTTTGTTCATTGATTAAGATTAATGATTCTAAGATGGGATTTTTAAATTTCATATTTTTTGCTTCCGCAGTATCTAAACCTAATCATATATAGTATTTTATGCAAAACATAGTAAGGCGGTATACTACAACCAAATTTTATAATTTATTCAAATACCAATGTAAATAAATTTATAAAAGTACTTGTATTATTATTATCTGTGTATAGTTTTCCGACAAAATAAATATGTCTAGTTAAACTACTTGTACCCTCAATTAATTCTTCTCCATAGTCAACAATATCTAATTTTCTAAGTATTCCGCCATTAACTTCTAAAATTTGACCTAATAATGTGTTTGCAGTTGATGTGTCTGAAAATTCAACCGTTTGTTTCATTCCAATATTTTGCAAGGTCTGTAATTCATTTGATAAATCATCAGATGTCATTGGATTTATTTGGCCGTAAGAAGCATAGTTTCCCAATGGTATGATCGCATTTCCCTTTTTTTTATTTATTGGCGGCAAGAACCTAAAATTAGGTAGATTATTTAAACGCTTGTCAGAAAAAACGCTTTCTACTTGATTTATATCATTTTCAAAAACACCAGTTTGTACATTAATTGGAGCTTCTCTTGTTATAATAAAACTTAATTCATTTGTTGAGAGTTTAAATTGTTCATCTTCATCCTCAAAAGATGGGCTCTTTAATATCCTTAAATCTTTAAAGTTCTGTAAGCTTCTGGAGAGAATCTGCCCAGAATAGTTTTGAACAAGTGCTGAACTTATTGGTGATACCGCTCCAACTGTTGTAAAAATTTGACCAGCTCTTACCCTGAAGAGTTCAGATGAATTAGGTAAGCCTAATAATGGATTTATTTTTAACAAACCACTATCGTCATATTCATATATGATTGTGTCTTGCGGTCTTGAACGAGCTTCAAACATAACCCGTTTTGTATTTAAGTCAGTAAAAGATCCACTATCAAATTGATCAAGTTTACTATAAAACACATTAGCATCACTAAATGATGCGTATTCAATACGTAATTTACCTTGAGATAATTGTTTTTTTCCTTCTGCTGTTAACTGAATATCAACAAATCTTTCTTTGGGATCTAAAAAACTCATTTTCTCAACTAAATAGTTGAAACATTATAACTTAGAAGTTAGTTTATGTTTCATAAAATGGTATTCCTACTCTATAAAACCCATCAAACACACCACTCTCTCTAGTGTTAAGAGTAGTCTGATTAGAATACGTTGCATAAGCCTGTGTTCCAGGTAAAAATTGAACTTGTATAGGATAAGTTATTTGTCCTGTTTTATCATTAAAAAATGCAGAGTATGGTCTTGATCCTAGAATTGAAAACAAACCTCCGTAGAAGTTTCTATCAATTAATACTTTTGTTTGTTCTGGAAAGCCAGATTTTAATCCATATTTCCAGCCACGGATAAGTGATCCAAAAAATACTGATGACATTGCATAATCATATATCGTGTTAACAACATCTGTAACAAACTCACCGAAACCAGCAAACCCATCACCAAAGCCATAAATAAACTTAACATTTGTTCTAACTGTTGAACCAGTTAGCAACATTATTGGTGGTGAACTAGCTTGAAAATCTGTAGATCCAGATGCATATACAGATTTTTCTGCAATAACACCTTTAAAATTATAAATGTTAGCTGAATTATAGTTTGCTGCGGTTGGACTTGTTGGTAACGCACCAGAAGCAAATAAAAATCCAAAAATAATACCAGCAGAATTTCCAAAACTAAAATCAATAGTACTGTTGTTCCAAAACCCACCAGCTCCCGCTGGTGGATATTCATCAACTGTCCTTATATTAAATGGAGTATCTTGGTATACTTGTAGTGCTCCGTTGTTATTGTCTAGGTTCCCAGAAACAGAATATCTTAATTGAGATAGTGTGAATGGACTACCTCTTAATCTCAACGCATTACCATATTTTATTTGATATGGAAATGAATATAACCATTTATCATTTGAAACTTGTGTTCCGATAGAAGATGTTAATGTGCTTTGTATTCCTCCAACATTAGTTCCAAATAAATATTCAAAATCATAAATTGGATCTGCTTGTTGTTGCCCATTATTCATCAATATAAGTTTGCCGCCATCAACACCAAAAATTGTATTTATATCTGGAATAAAACTATCATAAAAAAATTCGTTTTGTGTAACTGCTTGTAAGAATCTAATGTTTTTATTTATTATAGTTTTTGACTGGGTAACAGCAGTTCTATATTCGGTAAAAGAGTTATTAAAGTTTACTGGGTTTAGCAAATTGTTTACAACAGAAGGATCTAAAGTACTACTTACAATCGACACAACTGGTCCACGATTTGGATTTGTTGTTACAGAGTTTGGACCAGTTTTTGTTACTAAAAGCGATCCTGTATAATATCCATCCACAAAACTTCCATAAAGAGATGAAAAAGGTG
>JACCDP010786090.1_pt1 | contig 11468 bp, 5 predicted proteins | sample 7445841 | NCBI WGS metagenome assembly JACCDP01 (sample SAMN15323441, study PRJNA562643) | freshwater metagenome | isolation source: river surface water | place: USA:Blue River Watershed | collected 2017-08-17
AAGGTTTCAACCTTTCAAAAAACCAGCCAACAGCCTGCATTACAGAGCAGAAGCCCCTAGACATGTCTTCAATTATGAAGATGGTCAAAGAAAGAGAAACAAGGGATAAAGATGCCTGACTGGAGATATGTGAGCAAGTGGGAAAATCTCAGAGAAACTATCGAGGCAATAAACAAACAGTATGGGCGGATTACTTCCAGTCCCGTGTTCTTCGGCTACTGGGCAAAGGTAAGCCTTTATCGGGTTGCCTTGAAGGACTGGGAAGAAGGCCTTCATTCACTGATTACCGAGAATACCTGTTCCTGTGGCTTGCAGCTTTCAAAATCAAGCAATCCCTTAGCGATAATCGAATCTAAGCAGCACAGAAACCACAAAACCCTAGAGCCAGATACAAACCCTAAGTTCAGGGGAGAAGTTGGTAGGAGAATTACATGGCCGATGATGGGTCTTAATCAGGTCCACGAGGTGGATTTGTTGTGGGATCGGAGAGTTAGGAAGATGTCACAACTGAAAGCCGTTAGTTTTCTATGACGCCATTGCCTCCCCAGAACGAAGAATTAAGTTATCCTGGATTCCTATGCCTAAGTCTAAAAAACCTAAAGTAGCTCACCACTACCTAGATTTGTTCTCTGGATGTGGAGGCCTTTCAGTTGGTCTAGAACGGGCCGGTTGGGAGTTGGAATTCGCAGTTGAAAAAAGTGCTATGGCTGCTGAGACTTTCGCCTTCAACATTCTCAATATGGATGAGTCTGATTTCAGGGCTCTTCTGGGAATGAAGAAAATTGACCAGCAAGTTAGTAAGAGGCTAGCAGTTGCAGACGTTGAAGCGGCCCTAAAGCTCACCAAAAAGGAATTACGTGCCGAAAATATATCTCTAGTTGTGGGTGGGCCACCTTGTCAAGGATTTTCGCTTGCTGGAAATCGAAATTCAGAAGATACGAGAAACGAACTCCCGCTCCGCTTCATTGAAATGGTCATGAAAGTAAAACCTAAATTCGTGGTTATGGAGAACGTAGTTGGAATGCATTCTAAATTCTCGCCAGATCAAGAAGTTACAGTCTTCGAAAAAATAGCAGAACTGCTCGAGGGAAAGACAACTAGGGGCTCAAAATATCTTGTTCAGAAAGTTTTAGCCAACGCTGTTCATTACGGCGCTGCCCAATCGCGACCACGACTCCTTCTCATTGCCTGTGAGTCCGATTTCGCAAGAAGCAGGGGAATTTCAGTAACTGATGATATTTGGAAATCGGACTTTTCAGATTTCCTATCTACAGGAGTTCCAGATCTTGCCCCCATACCAATTCCAAGTAGCGACAAGGCAACAGTGAGGGATGCATTTTCGGATTTGCTAGGTACTGGTGAAACAAATTACACAGTCTTACTAAAATCAGAGAAAATTTGGGGCAGGGAAATACCAACAGAATTGAAAAATCATAATTTCAGAAAACATAGCGACAAAACCATTGAAAAACTGGGATTATTCACCGTTGCTACAAATCTGGGGCTGCCTAAGGAGGCCCTTAGACGAGATAATAAAATGACGTCCAGCAAAGAATTCAAGAAGAAACTTGACGGATTCAAGTATCCAATAGGTTTGGGTGAGGGTACTACCCTTAAAATTCGAGACGCCGATCATTTTCTTCAACTCTTGAGGGAACACTGCACCGCCAAGCATTCCCAGAGACCTCTAAACCTCGATCTACCATCTCCAACTATCACTACCTCACCAGATGACTTCATTCACCCTATGCAACCAAGATCGTTGACTGTAAGAGAAATGGCTAGGCTCCAAGGTTTCCCTGACTCTTTCATTTTCAAAGCCAAGGAAACAACTGGCGGGTTGAAACGAAGAACTGAAGTTCCGCAATACACGCAAGTCGGTAACGCGGTCTCACCATTTCTTGCTTATAAATTGGGCGAGAGACTTAAGTCATACCTTTCTTAGAAGGTACCGAGTATGGTTAAATCTACTGAGGAGTCCAAATGGGAACTGTAGAAGATCTGCTTAGCCTAGCCGCCGGTGGCGGTAATGTAGCCAGACACTTACTTGATGAGGGCAATCACCTTCAATCGATTGGATTGAGTCCGGCTGGCGTGGACTTGGCCATAAATACATTCTTGCATGCTATTGAAAAAGGGCAGCAAGCTGTGCTCTTCATGGTCGGAGGCCCTGGAGGTGGCAAGTCCCATGCGGCCAAACGGATTATTTCAAATTTCGAAGAGATTGATAAGAAATCTTCCATGCTGGCGCACAGAGTGCATAATTATCGCCACCCTTCATCTGGAAGTCTGATCACAGTAATTAATGATGCAACTATCGGCGAGGAATCCAATTCGGAGTTCCCTCTGGTTAGTGACCTACATTCGGTGTTTCAAAAGGGCAAATCGATGATTTGCTGCGTTAATCGAGGCGTCCTAGTCGAGGAATCAAGATGTGCAGCCCCAGAGTTCGCAGAATCCGTTCGAGTAATTAGTAACATTTCAGCGGGGTTTGACCCAGCGGACACTAATTCTCACAACTCGTTTTCTAACCTGACCTCCTACTTTTATTGGTATGAAGAGATAATCGAAGGAAAACCGATTCTTGTCATTCAAATTTCGTTTGACATTTGTTCACTGTTTGAAGATTCAATCCAAGATTGCAGGTTCATTCCAGATTCAAATTCAACGGGCAGCCTCCAAGAAATGTCTATTTCGAGATTTCGAGATAGGTACGGCTCGGCTGAATTAACTTCCAACGCCGCAATCCTCCTAGATGAAACAGTCCATCTCGTCAAGTCAGATATGGCGGATACATCAATGGGTTCAAATCCAATTGCCGCTAATCTGCATTCCTTATCTAAAAAGAGTGTAGTTAATGGACTTGTATCCATTGGTAGAGCCGCAGAAATAGCTGAAGGTCAGCGGCTGACTTACAGAGAGCTTTGGTCATTTGTCTCTAAGGCAATATTGGGAAACACGGGGGACGCCACAACCAAAGAATCACTAGTGGAACAAGCAAAAATCTTATCTGGTGAGCTGTCTTTCAGGGCTATGGCTGAATTGGCTGGAAGTAGATTTAGCCAAGCGTTGTTCTCAGTAAGATTTGGTGACCAAAATGTCGCCACGTCGGAATCCCTAAATGATCCAGTAAGTGATTTTCTTAAATTAGTAGACCCTGTAAGGGACATGTCACCTGGAGTCTTCAAGCCAAGTGAAGGTCAATTTGGTTGGGCGACCTCTATAAATGAGGCGTTTACCGGATCAGCAGAAGAAGTTTCACCGTTGAAAGAACTTCTCATCCTCGATGCTCAATCTGACGGTGTTATGAAGGATGTAGTGCACGAATTTGACTGGGACCTCGATAAGTCCTTTTCAAAAGCTGTTTCGGATCCTCTTCTTGACTCAAAAACTCGCAATAGCTACATTTCTTGGTACGCAGGTTACCTTGCCAGACTCTTCGCCGTATCCAATGGAATTCCAGCATTTCTTTCTGTCCTGGATGCTTGGACTGAGCTCTGGAATAAAGCCCCCCTCATACCCGAAGAAATAAGGTCAAAACTACTTACTCTTGCAAAACCAAGTCGTAACCCAGAAAACAAGAGCTCATCATCTTTGATTCCATTGTTTGATAGTAGAACAGTACCTGTGATTGGGGAGAATTCCTCGCCTAAGCTTGCGCTGAAAGTTGATGATGTTGTGATCAAAACTTCTAAACAGGCAAATAACCTATTTTTGGAACTTGGTGCAGGAAGTGAGTTCGCCCGTCTCATGCTTGACTTCCCATTGCTTAGAGAAGCTATGGCCTCTGCCTCTGGTTATGCTGGAGTAACAGAGAGTTCGAGCTTAGCAGCCCCGAGGCTTGAGAGATTCAGAGCATCGACTTTAGTGGCTAAGGCTAAGAGAAACTTCGTGGTTATGTATCGAGACAAAGAAGTCGAATTCCAAGTCGAAGGTGAAACCGAATGACTAACTCAAGGTTGATACTTCCCTTAAACAGACCACAGTATATTGCTCTTCCAGAAGGCTTCTTAAGCGCAGTAGCTTGGAGAAAATATCAAAATTTACCCAAAGTCGACGGAAAGAGTCATGCTCTAAAATTCCGGGGTGTCAAGGACACTGTTCAGTCCCTGAACGTCACGTTTACAGATCCAAGCTTGAACTCGGATGACTCCGCAAAAACATTTAGAGAAAATCTCCAAAAATACGGTATTCGAATAGCCGAAGATCAAGCCCCACTCTCTGAGGCGGTGTCTAACAGCATTTTAGGAATTCAGCCTCAAGCGGGTAAGACTATTCCCGCTAGCCCGATGACCAAACATCTGGCTCTTTTGCAAAACATCGAAGCTATTTCGGGGTCGGCAAATCCAGTTGGGCTTTCTGAAATCTTAGAAACCATTTTTTGCCTTGGAGAGCAAGACCGCACCCAAGACAGCGTACTTGGTTTGTGGGAATTAGCAATGGAAGTTAGAGCAGACTCAAACTTATTGCTAAGAGCGATTGATTCAGCAGTGAGGGACTCCGTACCTCTCTTCAAAAACCTGTCGGTTAGGGAAAAACAAGATGGCTTGAGCATTGAGCATTGGCCGGAGCTACTTCAAAACACGCCTTTTAGTTGGTTCAATAAATCGTGGCGGACCATCACTTCAGAACAATGGGTTAACACTCTTCCTCCAAGGGTTTGGACGGACTGGGCCACAACTGTGCTTCGAATGGGGTATGGATTGGCATATTTATGGGAATCGGCTTGGTACGTTTCATTAGCTAGATCGGTAGTTGGAGGTCATCCAACCAGTCCCGAAGAAATAATCTCTCGAATGGATCAAATCCTTCCTTGGCGAAAGCTTGATGCTGGCACCGAGGTGCGGGATGTGAACTCAAAGGTAATTTCAAGAGTGGAAAGCTCATTTCGAATTCGAGAGGCAATCGAAAACTGGTCTAGCCAACAAGATAAAAGTTATGAATCGTTCGAAGATGAGATCTCAGAGTTAGCCAAGGATAGCAAGGTAATTGGCTCATTTGTCGATGCGCTAAGACCGATGAACGCTTCAGACAAGACCCAGCGCTTGCGCGAAGCAATTTTCTACTCTCTGCAAACTCGTGATGAAGAAGATTTCTTTGGTCTTCTAGCCAAGCGAGGAAAGTACAAATTACCTGAGCCTGGAATCGAGTGGATTGCTGCATTGTCATCTCTAGCTACTGGTCGCCCAGGTAGTAAATCTGATCTCGCCGCCGTGAGGAGTAATTTAGCGGAGGCCGGTTTAGAGCCTAATCTTGAAGAACTCACAAACCTGCTTGAAGTGGCAGGATTGGCAAGATCGAGCGCTGATTCAGATCAAGGAATGGTAGTGGAGGCGGCTTTCTAATGAAAATCTTTAATGTTGCTCTAGGTAGAGCTTTTGCTTCAAAAGTGGTTGAGGGAAAACTATACAGAGCTGAGATGCCACCTGTATTCTCTTTGGAGGACTTGAGGGAGATCGCCACAGAGTTCAACGATATTTGGCCCCCGTCTAAAGATCCAGATACTCGTGAATTAGTTCCTGTGGGGTTAATCGTTAGGTATGAAAGCGATGAAAATCCTCTCAGCAAGAAGCCTGAACATCTAGAAGTTGAGTTTGCCGGTACGCTTCTAAAGTATAGACATCTCACTAGATTCGCTTTGGTTTCTAATGAGTGCACAAACATCTATTCATTTACTAGTACGTTTACGCACGTCTTGGCCACTTCAAAGTATCCAGAAGACTTAGCCGGGGGTCTCACTCTTCAGGACCTTTCGAATGCATCTCTTACCGTTATTTATGATTCCCTTGACTTGGCGGGCATAGTTACTGAAAGTGAGCACCAGTCAGCAGTGAAGCGCTTGGCTGAGGTCTATAAGGTTCTGTCCCTTAGCCATAAAGAACTTTCTGACATAAGCGCGGCTGATTGGAATGAGCTTTGGGTAAGGCACGTATCTATCGGATTGGACCTACTTCTTGGAAATTTGAGAACGTTGATTGCGTCCGCTGGAAATTCTCATCTGTTCGCATTTTTGGCAAAATATACTTACGCCTCCTTTGGTCTTGCCACACCAAAAAACAATTATAAGTTCGATAAAAAAGAGTCAAACCTGGGCAAGGACGTAGCCAAAGCTCTTGACAGTTGGTGGGCAAATAAAGATCAGGTCCTTTCAACCTTGGAAATTCTCCGAAGCCATCCCGACACCAAGCAGGGAACACACCCCCTAGAAGATCTGAATTGGGATACTTTTGAAAGGGAGCAACTTGGCTCCGGCAATCCGCTCTTTGGGTTTCAAGCCATGGCCTCAACTGGCTCCATTGCATTGGAGGCCTTTGCCGATTTTACCGAGCGCCAGTTTTTTAGTCCTCTAAACTCCAAAAACCCTACTCAAATCCAAGTCTTTGACGATGAAGGAGAATCGCTAAAAGTTACCCCTATTTCGGGTAAGTCAATCCACCTTGCGAATTTTGCTGAAGATGAAATTGGAAAGATTTATTCTGAGAATTTGCAGTTGCGAATTCCTACTCTAGGAACCGTTTCTCAAGATCTATTTGATTCATCAAGTGTTAATCTCCTGGTTAAGTCGCCAGCTGTATCATGGGTTGGAAAAGTCGAACTAGTTGAAAATGGGAACCTAATAGTCTTTCACGGGCATTTTGAGTTGCTAGATGACTTCGACTTTAAAAAAGCCGTTGTAAACCTAATTACTATTCAACTCTCTGTATCTTCGGCCGATGGACTTCAGGGCCTCATCGACCCTCGAGCGAATTGCAAAATTGGGTTTGTTCCTGAGACGGGATCAGGCCTTGCTCTTTGGCAAAATGGCCGTGACTTGAAGGCAATAAAGCAAATTGACTTCAATGAATCCTCAGGGAGCACCGAAACTGAAATCAACCTTAACCCAAAACAAAAGGATTTGGTTTTCTTTGTTTGGGCGGAGACTTGCTCCTTGGATTCAATTCCTCTTGAACCTTATTCAGAAAGGATGCGATGGTTTAGTTCTAGCACTGTAGTTCAGGACAGAGCATCGATTAAGGTCGGCGAGAACAATGTTAATGTAGGGCTGGAGTCAGACGATGAAGGAGAGCAGTCCCCTGTAATAGCTGCAATTTACAAGAAGCTACTTACCAAAGACCCCATAAGCCCTGATAACGAAAATTCATTTGCGGGAAATCTTGAGAAAAAACTTGTTGAGTATCTTTCGCTTTTTCCATTGATGAACAAGAGTTCACACTTCGTTGTGGCTGAGGGAGAGCATTACGGGCTAGCCAGCTCAGTAGTTAAGGATGGCTTGGTTTTCCAAGGCGGGTGCGAGACCGCGTTTGCTAATCTGACAAGCTTCCGGGTGCCCAAAGAGATTTTAGAAAGCTCTGAGGCCACTTCATTCTTTGAATCATTTAGGGATTTGGAAATCGAAGAGTCTCTGAAGGCCAGGTCTATTGATTCCAGCCGGTGGGACTACCCTTCGCGCACTTCTTGGAAGAATTTGTCTAGATCTCGCAAACCCCAGCTCATGGCCTATCTCGCAAGTTATAGAGCGTTAGTGCGAAAGGCAAAAGAACTAGCTGATCCGGATGCTATTTTCTGGGCTACATACCCATTTTCATTCTCTGTATGGGACCTCAAAGATTCGGGAAGTTGCAAGGCAGTATTTCTCTCTCCTCTACACCCGATTCGACTCGCTTGGCTTTCCTCAGTGGAACATGTTCTTGAGATGTCTTCCGAATCCGAGCTTCTTGCTGGAGGAGTAGAAGGCTGGAATCTGCCTATCTGGGGTCCATCCCCTAAAAGAGGTGGAGCGCTTTTGGCGGCAGCCATGGACAATGGCGAGGGGCAGTTGTTTTTAGGATGGTCTTGTCTCGTAAAGGTCTCCAGTTCAGATCCAGAGTCGCTGTCTCTTCCTAGGTATGCCGGTCAGTTGGAAACGCCTGGAACATCAGCAGGTGGGCTAAACGCCTCTGCCGCAACGGCGGCATTAGTCAACTACGGCAGAATTAACCCCCACGTATCGACTTTGACAATAGATTTAGCTGCAATAAACAAGTCAAGCAGGCTTTTTGAATTGGATGAAGCTGTAAATAACCTTTCTAAAAAATGGAACGAACAAACTTCATCTAGCTTGCCTGGAGGTTTCAGAGTATTTGACTCACTTAACAGGTTGGGGAATCCTAAAACGAACCTAGTGTCGGCTTTGGTACATTCTAAAGTCCCCACACCTTTGGTCTGGGCTAGATATGAACCTCGCGACGGAAGTGGCGTGAATTGTAATGTGAGATTACTGCAAGACTCTGGTGTCAAACTAGCAATTGCCATGAATTCTGAAGGCGAACATGGGCGAGGTCTAGTTGCCGAAGTCCCACTGCGACGATTCGAGGCGTTCGAGATTTCAAATTCTGACCCGCGATTCGGTTTGAATTTTCCCTCTTTGGTTAAGAATCCCGCAGGTGGAGAGTTTTATCGAGCTTTAGAAGAGGTGGAGTCCTTTGCCAAGGAGTCTCACATAATTTCTGAGGTTCAAAATGCGGCGCTAGTTGATAAAACAGCAGAGTGGATAGTTACTGGTGAGGGAATGATAAGCCCTTCAAGCATATCTAGAATGATCCAGGCAAAGGCTGATTCAAATCAAATGCTTTGGGAGTGGAAGCCACCATTCTTCGACGCCAAATCAGGAGACATGCTAGAGCGCAGGCCATTCTTAGCGCTTGCGAGGATTCCTCAGTCGTTTAAGAACGAATTAGCCAGAATCCAAAAGCGATCATTTGGTGAAAACATAGATGCTGGATTCACAGATTCGCTTTTGGAAAAGCTTGGCACTAGAGGGGTGGGGCTTTCCTCTTTGTTGGCAAGAGGGGGTACCCATGCGTCTGGTGCACTTGGTTTTTACCTGTGCCTCGAAACAATTGACGCTCTGAAAATTCAAGATATCCACCTTATGGTGCTACCAATTGATGCGTGTGATCCTTTTTTGAGAGCGCTGTCCGGGAACGGTAGTTCGATGTCAGACATGACCCGCAGAGCAGACCTTCTTCTCCTAGCAGTGACTCAGGATCGAATAACTCTCATACCAATTGAAATTAAGTTCTATGGCACAGAGGCTAAAGCAGAGGGCAAAAACCTTCCGACACCCCTTTCCAGCAAAGTCAAGGATGCGTTTGATCAAGTGGCTCAGACACGAAGCATCCTTGATTTGCTTGTGACCCGATATAGAAATCTAAAAAAGGGCGACAACGGCAAAGAAGGTGATTTGGACCTGTGGGTAAACTCATTCGCAACGATGCTTGAGGCTGCGTTCAAGATGTCTCCTAACGTCACTCCTGACAAGATCAACTTGGCTCAGGTCTTGTCGAATGTGCTGTCTAAGCAGATTGAAATTGACCTAGGCGCATCTCTGGTTACCTATTACGAGGACGCGGCTAGCACCGAAAATGGGCTTGGGCATACTAAGTATTTTGGAAACCACGAGAAGCGGGTCCCTGGTTTATTCGTGGCAAATCCTAAGTCGTGTCTCGTAAACGATGAACCTGGACATGTCCAGCCATCTGTAATTGCAGAGATGCAAAAACTAGTCGAATGGGCGTTAAATACTGAAACAAAGCCATCCCCTCGCCATGACTTCACCCCAGAGAGCGATGACCAAGGTACTTCGACTGAAGAGGATAGTTCTCCTGAGTCAAATCAATTAAGTGACAATGGAGAGACACTCACCGAAACAGAAACTCCCGAACCGTCAAGTTATTCCGATGAAGCTGGAACAAAAGAGGCTGAGCCTATTGCGGATGACGTCGAATACGAATACTTGAGTGGGTTAGGTATTGAAATAAGAGTCGGTACGACCGTAGACGGATTAGTTGGCAGAAATGTCGACGCAACTTTTTGGCCAGCGAACACGGAACTCAATCAAATGAATGTTGGTGTTGTTGGGGATTTAGGCACTGGAAAAACCCAATTGTTAAAGAGTTTGATACTTCAGCTCTCACAAAAGTCTAGAGAAGTTCAAATCGAGCCAATCTCCATGCTGATCTTTGATTATAAAGACGATTACACGGATGAAGAATTTGTTAATAGGGTTGGCGCTAATGTGGTTTCTCCCGAAAAAATTCCTCTAAACATTTTCGAACTTTCTGGCCCTTACACCAAACGGAAGGCGGCTTTGCGAGCCTCTAAATTTGCAGACATGCTGGGTCGCATTTACGCCGGAATTGGGACAATTCAGGTCCACAACCTTACTGTTGCGATTACCGAGCTATTTGAGAATCTAGGAGGGAAGCCGCCGACCTTAAATGAAGTCTTGGCTCAATATCAGTCAAAAGTCAAGAATGTCGACGCGGTTATCTCCACACTTAGCCGATTCACTATTCAAGACATATTTACTGAAAACAAAGATGAAATGATCAGTTTTAGAGAGTTCATGGATGGTCGATTAAATGTTATTCCACTGACCAATTTCAACGGAGATTCAGAAACTCAAAACGCAATCGTAGTTCTATTTCTTGATCTTTACTATGAGTACATGCTTAAATCCAAAAAATGGGATTTCGTTGGAACAAGCCCACAACTTAGGATGGTCAATTCTTTCCTTCTTGTCGATGAAGCTCACAGCATTATGAAATATGAGTTCCCGGTCTTAGATGACATCCTTCTGAAAGGACGTCAATTTGGATTCGGCGTAATTCTGGCATCACAATATTTGAGCCACTTCAAAACTAAGAATAAAAACTATGGCGAGCCTTTGTTGACATGGATTATTCATAAGGTTCCACAGGCTAAGGAATCTGAGTTGAAATCTTTGGGTATTGTAGGCGCTAATGCAGAAATGGCGAAGAAAATATCTTCGCTTCCTGTCCATGGGGCTTTTTACTCGTCTCTCAATTTTGAGAACCGCTTTATTCGGGGTTTGCCTTTTTATGAACTCAGCTAGGTAGCGAATTACTCAAAGTTAGCTAAGCCCTAAAACTTCCTCCAAAGTAGGAGGCTCACAACCAGCCCTCTCACAGGTGATGCTTGCAGCTATGCCAGCTATTTTGACGTATTGAGCTAGTTGATCTGATGGCAGGTTAGCGAGTTTGTCTAGGGGTTGTTCACCTAGATAGCTGTTTTCATCCAGTTGTCCCAGTAGGTGACCTATGAAGGTATCTCCAGCCCCAATGGCTCTAACTTCAGATTTTCCTGGTAGGAATATCGATGGTTTGGCTATCTGTATAGCTTCTTGCCCTTTGGGCGCTTCTGTTTAGGAGCACAACCTCGTTACTTTCCCCAATCCAGCCTTGGATTACTCTAGTTACTTTAACATCGCAATCAAACGTTATTTCGTTGACGTCACAACGGTCAAAGACCTCGTCATTAGCAAGAATCATGCGACGAGTCTAGGCGTAGGCTGGGAACATGAATAAAACATTGCAGCGGCCTACCGCTTTGGTTCTTATTGGTCTTAGTTTTATGTGGTTTGGCATAGTTATTGGTAACTATGTTGGGCTCTTTGAGCGGACTAT
>JACCDP010294454.1_pt1 | contig 11467 bp, 9 predicted proteins | sample 7445841 | NCBI WGS metagenome assembly JACCDP01 (sample SAMN15323441, study PRJNA562643) | freshwater metagenome | isolation source: river surface water | place: USA:Blue River Watershed | collected 2017-08-17
CTATCCTTTTTTAGAAACCATCTTCCATAATGCTAACGTGACCCGCTTGGAACGTCCTTCCTATTTTTCCTACAAACCCTCTTTGATGAATATTTATCGCATCTATTTTACCGATGATGCAAACATTCATCAGTACATGAACCAACTTGAAAAGGTTGCAGAGGTCCTCTATGCGGAAAAAGAACCCATCTATTCTACCGGGTTTGTACCCAATGATCCTAACCACACGGGTACCAATAAATGGTATCATACCCTGGTAGGTTCTGAAAATGCATGGAACATCTCGCAAGGGAATAATTCCGTTAAAATTGCCATCGTCGACAATGCCGTGTACTCCACACATACGGATTTAACTGCGTTTAAGCAATACGATGTAGCGGACAACGACAACAATGCCGCTCCGCCCTCAACGCATACCCAAGATGCAGGTTGGTCGCACGGTACTCACTGTGCTGGTTTGGCGACCGCCGATATTAACAATGCCATCGGAATTGCTGGTTTAGGAGGCAATGTCGAGTTAATTGGAGTTAAATGTACCCCGAACAATGCATCTTCTTCGGGTTCTGTATGGTACGGATACGGAGGTGTTCAGTGGGCGTGCGAGAACGGGGCACACGTTGTTAGCATGTCCTTTGGTGGTACCAGTCCCTCGCAAGCTTTTCAAAACCTGATCAATGCCTATCCGGAAATAGTGTTCATGGCAGCGGCTGGAAACAGCAATACCACGACATTGCACTATCCTGGCGCTTACAACAATGTGATTTGTGTTGGGTCGGTTGATGCCAACGATCAGCGTTCCAGTTTTTCGAATTATAACGGAGCAACTCCATACGTTGATATCGCCGCGCCGGGCGGGTATTCGAACGGTGGATTATTGAGTACCGTTTATACTTCCAACGGCAACGGATATGCGAAAATGGGTGGAACTTCCATGGCAACCCCGTTTGCTGCAGGATTGGTAGGATTGATGCTTAGCGTTAATCCTACGCTTACTCCTGCTCAGGTGCTGAGTTGTTTGTTAAACAGCGGGGTGAACATCAATCAAAACATGGGACCAAGAATCAATGCCTTGGCCGCATTACAATGCGTTTCTCAAGGGTTAACAGCGGGAGCCCCTATAGCCAATTTTTTCGCGGTGCCAACCACGATATTTGAAGGAGACTCGGTTCAATTCTATCCAAATTGTGCCACTGGCGGTAATGCAATCACCTCCTATCAGTGGAGTTTTCCAGGCGGAACCCCCTCGAGCTATATCGGCGCCAATCCTCCGTATATTTCGTACGCTACCGCTGGGACGTACAATGTCAGTTTAACGGTCACGAATTCTCAGACTTCCGATACAGAAACCAAAAATAGCTACATTACCGTAAACGTTCCTCCTTACGGCAATTGGATTGTTCAAAATTCCGGTTTCTCGGCAGCGAACCGAGGAATCAATTGGATTTCAATAGTCGATCAAAACGTCGTTTGGGCTACCGCCTACGATGGCAGTGGTGCAAACGCAAATGTCCAGCAGTTCACAAAAACTACCAACGGGGGAACAACGTGGACCCCTGGAAACATCAACGTAGGCAACGCAGGCCTTGGTATTTCGATGGTTCAAGGAATATCTTCCAACGTTGCATGGTTAGCGGCGTATCCCAACGCAGCGGGACAATTAGGAGGAATTTGGAAAACCACCAACGGGGGTTCAACCTGGACGAAACAAACCACTGCTTCGTTCAGCAATGCCGCTTCTTTTACCAACGTAGTTCATTTTTGGGATGCCAACGAAGGATTCTGTATGGGAGACCCGATCAATGGGGAATTTGAAATTTATAGAACCGTCAACGGCGGAACGAATTGGACCTTAGTTGCAGGAGCAAACATTCCTAACCCATTAGCCGGTGAATACGGCTATACCCGTCAATTGGATGTCGTAGGCAACAACGTATGGTTTTCCACGAATAAAGGCAGGATTTACCACTCAACGGATAAAGGAGCGACCTGGGCGGTTTATACTTCACCGATTCAAGATTTTGGAGGGGCGAATATCAGTGGGAATTTTTCCTATGCTTCTTCTACGGTCGGTTACATCGTAACGAATGGAGGCGCTGTATATAAAACCACCAATTCAGGTTCAACTTGGTTGCAATTGGCAACCTCAGGACCGGTTTACACGAACGGGCTATGTGCTATAGCAAATACCAATACGATTTTTACCACCGGGGCCGCTAATGGAGGGTCTGGATCATCGTATTCCTTGGACGGAGGATTAACCTGGACGCAAATCGATAACGTTCAACACCTGTATTGTGAGTTTTTAACCCCTTCCATTGGCTGGTCAGGTTGGTTTAATACAAACGCTACCACGAACGGAATGTGGAAATGGAACAACCTTTCGAGTCCTCTGAATGTTCAGTTTTCCGGAACTCCTTCGACGGTTTGTGTGAACACTCCGGTACAATTCAACGATCAAACGACAGGAGGAACGATTAATTCTTGGAATTGGAGTTTTCCAGGTGGATCGCCAGCAACCTCTACCTTGTCCAATCCAACCGTTACCTATTTCCAACCGGGGGTTTATGCAGTTTCGCTAACCGTAAGCGATGGCAACAATTTGAGCAGTTATCAAGATACGGCTTACATAACGGTAGAAACGCTACCTGCCACCCCTTCTGCCATCATTGGCAACGCAAATGCTTGCCCGAATGCCATGGAAACCTATTCCGTTACCAATGATCCATCGGCCTTTTACAATTGGACTTTTCCGGCAACGTGGTTAGGCATGAGCACAACGAATTCGATCTCTTTAACCTTCGATAACACTCCGGGGGTTTTATCCGTAACCGCCGACAACTCGTGCGGATCAAGTCCCGCGTCAACGATTAACATCAGCCTAGGCGCTGCTCCGGTGGCAGGATTTACGTTTAACATCAATGGCGGGGCTTTAAGCACCAACAATACCTCTCAAAACGCCAATGCCTATGTGTGGGACTTTGGAGACGGTAATACCTCAACCCAGACGCAACCTACCCATACGTATGCCGCCCCAGGCACTTATACCATAACCCTAATCGCTACCAATGCGTGTGGAGGTGCGGATACGACCACCCAAGTCATGGAAGTTTTGGAGAGCTTGGAAATGGAAGGATTGTCGATTTTGGTGTATCCTAATCCGAACAACGGTACATTTACCGTAGAAGGGTTGGCGGGTCAATCGTTAGAGTTATTGGATGTATCAGGGAGAATCATTGCCACGAAACGGGTTATTGAATCCCAAATGGTAGTTGAAATTCAGAATCCTGTAAACGGTTTGTATTTCGTGCGAGCGGGATCTTATTTAATTCCGGTGAAAATACAACGTTAATCCATGACAGAAATAGGGGAGAGGATTAGTTTTGTAGATCACGGACCAAAAACTACCGTTGTAATTTTACCTAAAAAACAACCTTGGGCCCTTGGACTAATAGGGGCTTGGTTGTCCATGTGGCTTACGATCGGAGCGGTTTGTATTTGGTCTTTATTTGTCCTTGCCTTGAAGGAACAGGAAAAAATTATTTTATGGATATTTTTGACTTTTTGGGCGTATTATGCTTTTCGGATTTCGCGTGCATTTCTTTGGATTTTATGGGGAGAGGAATTAATTAAAATCGATGATTTGGGACTTCACATAAAAAAATCGATTCGTAATTACGGAAAGAGCATTCCCTACTATTACGATAATATCAAGGGATTAAGGTATGATGTCCCAAAAGAAAAGTCATTTCAGTCCGTTTGGGAAGCTTCACCATGGATTCAGGGAGATGATCGCTTCCACTTCGAGTATTTTGGAAAAATCGTTAAATTCGGAAAGAAATTATCGCCCAAGGAGGCGCAACTACTTTCTCAGGTATTGGAAAAGAAAATGCGTAAACACGCTAAATAAAGCATTATGTACGGAAAAATTCACGAACATTTATCGGAAGAGTTAAAGACCATTGAATCCAATGGGTTGTTAAAACGCGAACGGATTATAACCACGCCTCAGGGACCTAAAGTTCACGTAAATACGGGTGAGGATGTGGTTATTATGTGCGCAAATAACTACTTGGGTCTTTCTTCGCATCCGGATGTAGTACAAGCGGCAAAAGACGCGTTGGACTCCCACGGTTTCGGGATGTCTTCGGTACGTTTTATTTGCGGAACTCAAGATATTCATAAAACGTTGGAACGCAAAATTGCGGATTTCTATGGTACCGAGGATACCATTTTATATGCGGCTGCATTCGACGCCAACGGAGGTGTTTTTGAACCTCTCTTTACAGAGGAGGATGCCATCATCAGCGATGAATTAAATCATGCTTCCATTATCGATGGAGTTCGTTTGTGCAAGGCCCAGCGCTACCGTTACAAGCATTCTGACATGAATGATTTAGAAGAGCAGCTTCAAAAGGCACAAGGCCAACGGTTCCGAATCATTGTTACAGATGGTGTTTTTTCCATGGACGGGGATTTGGCGAAAATGTATGAAATATGTGCGCTTGCCGAGAAATACGACGCCTTAGTTATGACCGATGAGTGCCATTCGGCCGGTTTTATCGGAAAAACAGGACGTGGAGTTCCTGAGCATTTTGGGGTTATGGATAAGGTGGACATCATTACTGGAACGCTTGGAAAAGCGTTGGGGGGTGCTATGGGCGGTTATACTACGGGAAAAAAGGAAATCATTGAGATGTTACGTCAACGTTCTCGACCTTACCTCTTTTCCAATTCTTTGGCCCCTTCCATCGTGGGTGCGAGCATTAAGGTTTTTGAGCTATTGAGCAGTACTACTGAATTAAGAGACCGCCTTGAAGAAAACACCTTGTATTTCAAAGAACGAATTAAAGCAGCGGGATTTGATATCAAGCCCGGTGATTCCCCGATTGTTCCTATCATGCTCTACGATGCAGCCCTTTCTCAGCAATTTGCCAATGAATTGCTCAACGAAGGCGTTTATGCAATTGGGTTCTTTTATCCCGTTGTTGCAAAAGGACAGGCGAGAATACGCACTCAAATTTCTGCGGCTCATTCCAGAGAAGACTTAGATAAGGCCATTGCGGCCTTTATAAAAGTTGGTAAAAAACTTAACGTTATATCGTAATGAGCTTTCATCGATGTTTGATCCTTTGCGTTTTACTTGCGTTTGCAGGGCAAATGGTGGCATCGTTGAATTTTCAACAGAAGGCAATGATTGAATGGTCTGAGTACGACGATGCTTCCGATGAATCGGATGATTCCGAGGACTCGGAGGAAAAATTCTGGAGCCTAGAAATGTTTGAAGTGAATCAAGAAAATAAGTTGCGATGGGCGCTAAAGGCCTCTTCTTGGAATTTTATTTTAAATTTAAACCACCTGACAGAACATTTGTCGGAAATGGATAATCCACCGGAAAATCGCTAGTGCTGCGTTTTTTAAAAGATTATTAATTCGATAAAGATTTTGTACGGTGAAAAAAAATAGTTCTTCCATAAGGCATGATTTGTCTGCTAGTATCATTGTTTTTTTTGTTGCACTTCCGCTTTGTTTAGGCATAGGACTTGCCTCTACCACGGTAGAAGGTTTAAGCCCTATTCCGATGGCAGGGTTGCTTGCTGGGATAGTTGGGGGCATCGTGGTTGGAATGATAAGCAATTCAAGGCTGGGTGTTTCCGGACCTGCGGCGGGTCTCATTACGGTCGTTATAGCCTCCATTGCTACTCTTGGCTCCTTTAGCGCCTTTTTACTTGCATTAATTTTTGCAGGCTTATTTCAGGTGGTGTTCGCCGTATTGCGTGCAGGAATCATTGCGAACTATTTGCCCAGTGGGGTAATAAAAGGCATGCTTGCGGCGATTGGCATCACCCTAATTCTAAAAGAAATCCCCCATTTAATAGGGTATGATAAAGATTACATTGGAGACGAATCCTTCTTTCAACAAGATGGACACAATACTTTTACCGAGTTGATATACGCCGTTAAATCACTGGATTTTGGTATAGCCATGATTGGGTTGATTTCTTTGGGTTTAATCGTGCTTTTTGAACTTCCAAAAATTAAAAAGTTAAAGGTCTTTACCTATGTTCCGTCAATGCTTTGGGTAATAGTTATCGGAACCGTGATTAATATCACCCTTACCTACACAGGGCATGATTTGCACATCGCTAAGGAGCACTTGGTTCAGATTCCACGCTTGAATTCTTGGAACGATCTTCAGTTACAATTGAGTTTCCCCGATTTCTCGTTGCTCACATCACCCAAAATATATGTGGTCGCATTAACCATTGCCGCAATCGCAAGCTTAGAGACCTTGTTAAGCGTTGAGGCCATCGATCGGTTAGACCCCGAAAAAGCGATTACCAATCCGAACCGCGAATTAATGGCTCAAGGCATAGGAAATATGGTTGCCGGTTTCGTTGGAGGCATTCCTATTACCCAAGTGATTGTTCGATCTACGGCCAATTTGAACGGCGGTGCTTCTTCCAAAATGTCGGCGGTATTCCACGGTTTATGGTTAGTCATTGCGGTGTTATTCATCGCACCTATTTTAAACTTAATTCCCCTTGCAACGCTGGCGGCTATATTAATATCCGTGGGGTATAAACTCACCAATTTTAAGTTAATTAAACAGCAATTTTCTAAAGGTTGGGAACAATTTATTCCGTTTGTTTGTACGATTCTGGCCATTTTATTTACCGATCTATTAAAAGGTATTGGAATCGGATTAATTATAGCGGTAGTTTTTATCATCAAACGGAACTTTAGCGGGAATCATGAGGTTGTTGCTTCCGACGAGGGTTTTGAAATTGTCTTCGGTGAACAGGTCAATTTTTTAAACATTGCGAGCATTAAAAATACCCTCATGAACCTGCCTTCGGGAGCGAAGGTGACCATCAATACCCAAAACAGTAAATCATTGGACCACGACATTCAAGAATTGCTCTCGGATTTTATTTGCGTCACCGCAAAAAACAAGCAGATTAATGTTACATATTTAGGAAATCACTTATCATTATAACACATGGAAAATTATTATAACAGTTTACTTGTCAACAATAAGCGATGGGTCGCACAAAAATTAGAAGAAGACCCTGATTTTTTTAACAAATTGGCCAAAGGCCAAAAACCACCCGTATTATGGATTGGTTGTTCCGATTCGCGTGTACCAGCCAATGAGATCATTGGCGCTCCTCCCGGAGAAGTTTTTGTACATAGAAACATTGCCAACATGGTGGTACATTCGGATATGAATTTGCTTTCAGTATTGGATTATGCTGTCAATGTATTGGAAGTAAAACACATCATTGTTTGTGGCCATTATGGCTGTGGTGGGGTACAAACTGCCATGACGAACGCGCATGTTGGGTTAATTGACAATTGGATTCGGCATATAAAGGATGTTTATCGAATGAATTATGATGAGCTTCATGTGATCCAAGATGAAAAAGCGCGGGTGAACCGTTTTGTAGAAATCAATGTATTTGAGCAGGTGTGTAATTTGGCAAAAACATCCATTGTTCAAGGCGCTTGGGAAAGAAGGTCCGACCTTCATTTGCACGGTTGGGTATACGATGTTGCGGATGGATTAATCAAGGACCTAGAAGTAACCCTAAACGATAATTCAAGCCTACAAAACGTTTATAAATTGGATATTTAGTGCGAAATTTCGCCAATTTCGTTGGGATGATGCTTGTGTTTAAATAGTACTGCGAAAAGTAGCGCAACTGCCAAGGCATAACCTGCAAAACAAAGCCATATGGATTCCCATTGCTGTACCAATATCGGATGATCGAGGGTTCCATCGGCTGAAATGTTGTTCCCTGAAAGCATCTTTTGCATGATGGGATGATCCGAGTTGCTGCCAAAATAAGCGTATACATCGTTTGCTTTGGTAAGGGATTTTGTAAAGAATGCGTCGATCAACCTTCCGCTTAAAGCACTTCCTAATATCGCTCCGAATCCATTGGTCATCATCATGAATAAACCTTGCGCTGAACTTCGTTTTTCTGCTTCAACGGAAGAGTTAACAAACAAAGAACCTGAAATATTGAAGAAATCAAAGGCCATTCCGTACACAATGCAAGAGAAAATAATCATCCAAAGCAAATCCCCGGGATTCCCGTAAGCAAATAACCCAAACCTCAATACCCAAGCCAACATGCTCATGAGCATCACTTTTTTTATGCCAAATCGGCGAAGAAAAAACGGTATTGCCAGGATAAATAAGGTTTCAGAAATTTGAGAAATGGACATAATAACCGTAGAATGTTTAACTGCAAAGGTTTCAGCATACTTTGGAAAAGCTTCGAACGTACTTAAATACGTATCTCCGTACATGTTGGTTAGCTGTAAGGCACATCCAAGCATTAGGGAAAACAAAAAGAAAAGCAACATTTTGTAATTGAGCATGAGCTTGAATGCATCCAATCCAAGAATTTGAATAACGGATTTCGCATCGCCAGCATCTTTTTTAGGAGGGCATTTGGGCAGGGAAAAGGCGAAAAGGGCTAATCCTAACGAACAAATAGCGCTTATGTAAAATTGATTGGCTGAAGCGCTGTTACCGCTGAGGTCGGTTACCCACATAGCCACAATAAAACCCACAGTTCCAAAAACCCGAATGGGCGGGAAGGTTTTAATGGGATCCATGCGGAATTGACCAAGCACACTGTAGGATACAGAATTGGAAAGCGCAATGGTAGGCATGTAAAACACCATGGCCAAAAGGGTAAGCCAAAAGAACATGGAGGGATCTTTAACCAGAGGTAGACACGCCACCGCAATACCACTTAAGGCGTGTAAAATTCCGAGTAGGCGTTCTGCATTGAGCCATTTATCCGCAACAATTCCCATCAAACTTGGCATGAATACCGAAGAGATCCCCATGGTGGTGAAGATTGCTCCAAATTCGGTGAACGACCATTTCATCGTAATGGTGCAATATTTCCCGACCGTTATTAACCAAGCTCCCCAAACAAAGTACTGAAGAAAACTTAAAGCGGTTAATTGAATTTTTACTTTTGAGTGCTGTGAGCTTAAGCCATTATTTTCCATGGCTTGAAGATACTATTTTTTTCGCTTATTGATCTCGTCACGTAAGCGCGTCGCTTTTTCGTAATCCTCGTTTTCTAAGGCCTCCGACAATTGTTCCTCTAACTCCTCCAAGGGAACTTCTTCCATGTCGCCCTCACCGCCTTCATAAGGTTCAAAGTCGTCCTCAAAATCATCCATATCCGAATCATCTTCCCTTTTCTCGCTGATGTGGCTTACTTCCTGAAGTACTTTTTCCGTGGTGTAAATCGGAGCATTGAAACGAACGGCAATCGCAACAGCATCGGAGGAACGCGCATCAACCTCTACCTCAATGCCTTCATGTACGACGACAATATTTGCTTTAAACAATCCTTCATTAAATTCATGGATGATAATTTCTTTCACCCTCGCGTTAACAATGCTAAAAAAGGACACAAAAAGATCGTGGGTCATTGGACGGTTTGGAACCATTTTTTCCAAGGCTAGGGCAATGGCTTGTGCTTCAAAACCTCCGATAAGAATGGGCATTCTCCTCCTCCCATTGACTTCTTTTAAGTCAAGTACATACGAGCCTGACTGCGTTTGGCTGTACTCAATTCCTCTTATTTCTAATAGAATTTTACCCATGAATATGCTAGGAATTAGCGCGGAATTTCTTCACCGCTTCAACAAGTTTTGGTACAACTTCAAAAGCATCTCCGACAACACCGTAGTCGGCCGCTTTGAAGAAAGGTGCTTCGGAGTCTGGGTTAATGACAACAATGACTTTTGAACCGTTCACTCCGGCTAGGTGTTGGATGGCACCCGAAATCCCGACCGCAATGTACAGGTTTGGACGAATAGCAACCCCGGTCTGACCAACATGTTCATGGTGGGGTCTCCATCCAATATCAGCCACAGGTCTTGAACACGCTGTCGCCGCACCTAATGCATCTGCCAAATCCTCAATCATACCCCAATTTTCTGGGCCTTTGAGACCCCTACCCGCAGAAACTACCAGCTCTGCTTCCGGAAGGGGTATTGTGCCTTCGGGTTTTTTAACGGAAAGGACCTTAATTCTTGAATCACCCATCGATTCGTTGACTTCTTGAACGGTGCATGCGTTTCCTGTCATACTTGGAGCTACACTGTTCGGGAGCAATGAAATGATGCGCTGTGCGGTATTGCTTTTCACAAACCCAAATGCCTTTCCTGAAAAAACATTGACTTTAATGGAACCATCCGCTTCGGGAAGGGCAACCGCTCCGGAAATAAATCCTGCCTTGAGTTTTACCGATAATCTCGGGGCGATGGCTTTTCCGTTGAAGTCATGGCTGAAAACAAGGTTGTGCGCACCAGCGCTGTGTTGTGCCAACCATGCAGCGATTGTTTGATCGTCGTTACCCGTAATTGCACGATTTACGATAACCTCATTTGCTCCGTACGATCCTAATACACTTAATGCGTCGGAATTCAGGCTACCTGTAGCTAAAACAGTTACCGTACCGCCCAATTGGTGCGCATAACTGACCACTTCAAAAGCGGCTTTAGGAAGCGCACCATTCGCTTGAATGTAGACAATATTTTTCATGCTTAAATTACTTTTGCTTCGTTGTGTAAAAGGGAAACGAGTTCATCCATATTGTTGGGGTCAATCAATTTGACTCCCGATTTTGCAGAAGGGCTTGCGAACGCAACGTAGTGCGTCAATTGATCTGTTTTGTTTGGGGCAACGACTTGCAGAGGCTTGGTACGAGCAGCCATGATTCCCCGCATGTTCGGAATGCGTTGTTCCGCCATTCCTTTGGCACAAGAAACAACCGCAGGAAGGCTCACTTCTACCACTTCAACTCCACCGGCAATTTCCCTTTCCAGGGTTAAGGTATTGCCTGAAACGTCCAATTTTGAAGCAATCGAAATGTAAGGAGCGTCGAGAGCCTCGGCAATCATTCCTCCCAGTTGTGATCCGTTGAAATTGATGGTTTCCTTGCCCGTTAGCACCAAATCGAAGGATTTATCTTTGGCATAGTCTGCGATAGCGGTTGCCACAAAATACGCATCGTTGGGCTCGGAATCGATTCGAACTGCTTCATCTGCACCAATCGCCAACGCTTTTCGCATGATGGCCTCATCGGAGGCAGTACCAACCGTAATGATGGTGACTTCAGCACCTAAGGTCTCTTTAATTTCTAATGCCCTGACCAAAGCATACCACTCATCGTAGGGATTCACAATGTATTGAACTCCGTTTTCATCAAAACGGCTGTTGTCTTGGGTAAAAGCAATCTTGGACGTAGTATCCGGAGCTTTGCTAATACAAACTAATATTTTCATACGGCTCTTTTTGCCCTGCAAAGTTAATCAATAAATGACTATTCGGTATGTTCAAAACAAGATTTACAAGGGATTAGTTCAAGTTAAAAATAAAGAACAAAAGGGCAGCAGCGAAGGTGCTTAAGGCGATGTTTTTTAATTC
>JACCDP010794404.1_pt1 | contig 11466 bp, 10 predicted proteins | sample 7445841 | NCBI WGS metagenome assembly JACCDP01 (sample SAMN15323441, study PRJNA562643) | freshwater metagenome | isolation source: river surface water | place: USA:Blue River Watershed | collected 2017-08-17
ACATACGCCTTATCCACCGAATGGACGGGCGGAATTGATTCAGTACCTTGCCTCAGGAGGCGGTGTGACGAGCCGAAGTCTGGACGAGTTCCACGGGCAGTGTCTTCCATCCGGTTTAGTCTCTCAGCTCACCAACCTGCTCCGGTGCCTCCCTCCCATGCTGCTGCTAGCAGCGATGGCTTGCTCAAGCGAACAGCCGCCATCCGAAGGGAGGAACGAGCGTGCCCCGACAAAATTCGCCACGGAAGACGAAGTGGTCTGCGAAACTAATTGCGGGCCACTGCCCTATCCGACACGATCCTCGTACCACATCAAAAGCCTTCAGCCGGACTTCTGGCCGAACCCCGATGACATCGCCATCAATAATACCGGGGGCGTGTCCATGAACCTCGTCTGGGCTTTCTGGGAGCCGGTGACAAAAAGTCCCCCTTGTACCCCCATTCGAGAACGAGAATACGGAGGACATTGCTTTCGCGTCGATGGCGAGGTGGACGACGCTATCGCCGACTGGACGGCACGGGGACTCGTAATCACGGCCGTCGTCTATGGCGTGCCGTCGTGGGCACGTGCCGGACGGATCTGCTCCCCCGTCGCGCCAGGGTTCGAGATCTTCTGCTCACCGAATGATCCCGCCGACTTTGGGCGTTTCGTGGGCATGCTCGCCAGTCGGTACGACGGGCACCATGGCCGCGGACGGATCGCTGACTTCGTCATCCACAACGAGGTCAACGCCAATGATTGGTACGACATCGGCTGCGGGCAGGGCAGGTCCTGTGATCAGGAACAATGGATGGATGCGTATGCGGCAGACTGGATCGCAGCCCATGATGCGATCATGGCTGAGCAACCAACGGCCAAAGTATTCGTCTCGCTTGATCATCACTTCGGCACCGCATTCGATCGACCGACGGCCCGGAACGCGCTCCTTTCCGGCATGACCTTTCTGCGAGGCTTTTCCGAACGGATCGGCGATCGCGCCTGGCGCGTAGCGTTCCATCCCTATCCGCCGAACCTCCTGCGTGCCGAATTCTCGGCAGATGACTTTCCACGTGTGAGTTATGGAAACATCGGCGTACTGCTCGGCTGGCTGCGGCAAACGTTCCCCCAGGTGCCCACCGCCTGGGAAGTGCAGCTCACGGAGAGCGGCGTGAATTCTATGGCACCCTCCTCGGAAGCGGCCCAAGCCAAGGGCGTCTGCAACTCCCTACACAACGTGCTGGCCACACCGGGGGTCGAAAACTATGTGTATCACCGCATGACAGATCATCCGGACGAGACGAAACACGGGCTGGGTGTGGGACTTCGACGATCCAATGGATCGCCAAAGCCAGCTTGGACCACATGGGCGCTCGCCAATCGACTGGACCTCTCGCCCCCTCAGCTCTCCTGCGGCTTTCAGCATCTGCCCTACGTGCGGCTCGTCCGAGGAGTGCACGCAGGGCGTGGCCACTGGGCCTCTACGCGGCTCCTACCACCTGGGTTCGTGACGGAACAGAGCTGGAGACTGTTGCGCGAACCGTCTGCCGACACCGTGCTGCTGTTTGAGTGCCTCGTGGAGGCTCACAACTGGCTCACCACTGATCCCGGCTGCGAAGGCCACTTTCCCATGGGACCGGTCGGCTATGCCTACACCACAGCCGTGGAAGGATCCGTGCCGCTTCGCCGCTGCCGCATCGGGCAGGGCAATGATCATGTCATGGCGACGCAGTGCGACGGCCTCGTGGAGGAGATGTTGCTCGGCTATGTGCTGCCGGAGGTTTAACAAGCTGCCTACGTCCCTCACTGAAATCGCCAGCATACTTGTGCTCACGTGTCATTGAAGTCAGATCTGAGGACATTGGGCTCTGCCATAGAACTCATCAAAAAGATCTAGCGACCTGACGACTGCACCATGTAGGATATTTCTCATGCTCATTGATACCCATACGCACCTCGACGATGCGCGCTACAACGACGACCGAGAGGCTATGATTGCCCGCGCGCGGGAAGCCGGGGTTGAGGCCTTTCTCACCATCGGCTGCGATCTCGCGACCAGTCAAGCGGCCGTCGCGCTCGCTGACCAACATCCCTTCGTCTATGCCTCAGTCGGTGTCCATCCGCACGAAGTCAAACACATCCAGGGCGACTGGTATGATGAGTTCCGCCGTCTGGCTACAAACAAGAACGTCGTGGCCTACGGCGAGATCGGACTCGATTACCACTACAACCATTCTTCACCGAAGGAACAGCGGGATCGATTCCGCGAACAGATTCAGCTTGCGCGCGAGCTGACGCTGCCGGTGATCATTCATACAAGGGAAGCCCAGGAAGACACGATCACTATTCTTAAGGAGGAGCGCGCCTCAGAGATCGGTGGGGTGTTTCACTGCTTTTCTGGGGATACCTGGTTGGCGAACGAGGCGTTGGAACTTGGGTTTTATCTGTCGTTCTCTGGAATCTTAACGTTTCACAATGCGACGGCGCTACGCGAGATCGCCAAGCAGACACCGCTGGATCGCGTGCTCATCGAGACCGATTGCCCGTATCTCACCCCGGTCCCCTATCGCGGGAAACGCAATGAACCGGCTTACGTGTCCCAAGTCGCACAACAATTGGCATCCCTTCATGGCCCTGCTCTGTCATTCGAACAGATCGGCAGACAGACCAGCGACAACGCAAAGCGACTCTTCAAAATCGTCTGAACTGGCGGTCGCGTTGCCGCTGAGACTTCGGGAGTTTTCTGGGATTTCCCTTTTTCCCCGGACCACGGCCTGAACGAACGTCATCCCCTGGATCCAGTTCCTTATACGGCAGTGCGGCGGGTGCAGATGACGATCCGCGAAGCTTCCCGGCAAACTCCTGCGCTCCCATGACAAAGGCCCCATGGGCTTTGGCTGCATTGATGATTTCATGGTCGGAGCTGACAACGGCGCAGTCGGTCCCATACTCCCGCGCCAACCGTTGGATCACCTGATCGGCACGTTCCCCTCGCTTGGAGTAAATCACCTGTACACCGGCTCGATGCTCTCGCTGTTCGGTGGATCGTCCCTGTTGCCACCCGTCGAACACGACCGTGATGGAGTGATGCTTGCGATGTCGATACGCCGCCAAATCATGCAGCAACATTTCGCGGGCGGATTCCGACTGCCCCGATCGGATTCCGCTACCTCCCAAGAGGTTGTATCCGTCGATGATCAGATGCGTCGGCATCCCCGACGCTAACGCGGGGCTATCCGAACAGTCAATACGGGTGCAGGCCCTATGCAACCGGCGTAATTCTTGACAAGCTGCTGAACATCTGAGAATAGTTTAAAATCTCTCGTTCACGATGAAATCCATGAGGACTTGCGTTTCACGACTGCTGTCAGTCCAGCCCCATCCTGTCCTTGTGTCTTGTGTCCTCCTTGTCTTCTTGGCCGAGGCGTTCGTGATTCAAGCCGTCTGGGCCGGCACCCAAGATCATCGGCGTTCTAAGCTCTCACCTTCGTCACACTCATCACAACAATCTCGCGTGAAGGGGACAACGGCTTCTCTCGCGCCCATCACCATCACCAATCTCCGTGCCACAAGCAGTTCACGGGAAACCAGGCTCGTGCTGGATTTAGATCGTCAGCCTGAGGTCACCGAGCAGCGAGCAGACAATCCACGTCGTGTGATCATTGGGCTGCCGAATGCCTCGCTGAGTCACGCCGCACGCACACAGGTGGAAGATGGCACCGTCCCGTTTCCCTTCGTGATCACGCAGATCACCCCAGATGCCGTCGCTGTGTCCCTGCCGGCGACGGCTTTTGAGACCTATAAACAGTTCACGCTATCCGATCCGCCTCGGTTGGTGATCGATGTGACACCTCTTCAAGAACAGAGCCCAACCCTGATTGAGGAGCCCCAAGCCCCACCGCCGAAGGCAGGCCCTGTAGTTGCTCAGCCGACACAGCCCCGCACGAAGAACTACACAACGATTGTAATCGACCCCGGCCACGGCGGGAAGGATCCCGGAGCACTTGGTCTTCGGCGGACTGAAGAAAAAGACATCACACTGAAAGTCGCCCTCCGGCTCAAGGAACTTCTCCGCAAACGATCGGACGTACGGGTGTTGATGACTCGAGACCGCGACGTGTATGTTGAGCTCGAGGAACGTGCTCAGTTTGCGAACCGGCATGGAGCCGACTTGTTCGTCTCCATCCATGTCAATTCACATCCTTCGCGCTTGGTGAAGGGGCTTGAAGTCTATCACTTTGGAGAGGCAAAGGATCAACGAGCTCTGGAGGTGGCGGCGCGAGAGAACGGCACGCCCATCAGTAACACTGGAGTCGGATGGGAATACCTCGTCGCGGATTTACTGACGACGAAAAAGATCGAGGCATCACTGGAGCTCGCCTGGAACGCGAAAGAAGCGATGGTCACCAAAATGAACGGGCAGTACGATGTCACCGACCACGGGGTCAAGACGGCTCCCTTTTACGTCTTGAGATTTACCAGCATGCCCAGCATCCTGGCGGAGATTGCATTTATCTCCAACCCCGACGAAGAGGTGCTCCTCAGAAACCCGACATTCATCAATGCGGTTGCTCAATCGCTCTACCAAGGGGTCCTCTCGTTTCTGTCCAATAACAGATAAGACCGTTAATGGTTCTGTTGATCGTCAGAATCCTATCGTTTCATGTCTACCATCAAACTGATCCTTGAATATGACGGCACGGCCTACGCAGGCTGGCAACGTCAGCCCGACCAACCGACGATTCAAGAAGCGATCGAGGGGGCCATCGTCGGTGTCACACAAACCCATATCCCGGTCATTGGAGCTGGGCGCACCGATGCAGGGGTTCACGCACTCGGGCAAGTGGCGAGCTTCCGTATCGACCGAGACCTGACACCCCGTGAATGGGCCAGAGCTCTGAATGCTCATCTCCCTGCCAACATCGTGGTACGCGCAGCCGCACTCATGCCGGATTCCTTTCACGCACGACACTCGGCACGAGGCAAACTATACGAATACCGAATCTTGAACCGCCCTGAGCGCCCGGCGGTCGAGCGTGCCTACTGCTGGCATATCCATCAGCCGCTCGACGATACCGCGATGAATGAGGCCGCACAGAACCTGATCGGGTCGCTCGATTTCTCTTCGTTCCAAACTCAACCCACTGAGAATGACGATCCCATTTGTCATCTCCAGCGACTTATTGTCTCCCGAGAGGGAGACCGATTACAGCTCGAAGCCTATGCTGATCGATTCTTGAAACAGATGGTGCGTTCGATCGTCGGTACACTCGTCGAAGTTGGTCTCAAGAAACGCCGGCCGGAGAGTCTGGCGGCAATCCTCAATACACGCAACCGATCGGCAGCCGGGAAAACGGCTCCTCCACAGGGTCTCTTTCTCGTCCGCGTCGATTATGATTGAGCCAACGCTAGGGTGGGAAACTCAGAACTCTCCTGCTTGGACCACATCGTCCAGGCTGTTGATATCAAGCCAATGACCAACCGTGTACAGCACGCGAATCGGTTGCTGACGGCTCAGTAATGCTTGCAGCAGATGAGGGATCCCGGCTTTTCGATGAGCCGGATCGGCCATCATCGTTGCAAGGATCGTGTGGAGCAGCGCACTTCCAGCTGGAGATACCTTAAGAAATCCCATCCAGACTCCATGCGTATTGTCTTTGGGAACCCCGTCCCCGAGTTGTTTGAGATAGACCTTCGCATTAAAGGCTTTTTTCGAATTCGGCAATGAGCATTCGACAAAACCTCCCAAACGGGCATAGCTGCTCTGGTTTTGCCAATCGCTATCGACGAAGATCACAACGTCTTCTTTTTCCTGACAGAGCGCCTGAGGGATATACTTATTGAACAGCACATCACCATACGAGATGATCAGATCCTTAGCCTGGCCTTTCCGTGCACACAGCGCTTTGTTGAGCGAATCCAGCTCACCCGTTTCGGCAAACTCATTGTTATCGAGGTAGGTAAGGTTGGGCAGGTTGACGGCCTCTTTCCTATACCCACGAACCACCGTGATGTCCTTGATCCCCACGGCGTTGTACGCGTCGACGATGTGGGCAAGAATCGGGGTGCCCTGAATTTTAATCATCGTTTTAGGCTGGTGCTCGGTCAGCTCTCGAAGTTCTTCACCGCGAGAGGCAGCCAGCACAATGGCGCTGGTATTCTCAGCACCTCGGGGAAGATACCGCTCTTCGGCCTCTTGCAGCTCTGCCGCGTTTTGCAAACGGAAGATTTCAGACACCGGCGCGACTTTATCCTCGATGGAGAGGAGGTGCTCCTGTTCTCTTAAGGTGCGGGCAGTTTTCTGCATGGCGGATACGGCCGCCCGCAACATGTGATTGGCCCAAATCACCATTGAAATCCCATGCTGCCGAAACACTTCCGTGGGGGTCGCATAATATTTGGTCGGCACAATCACGACGGGACAGCGATTTCCCCATTCCTGCTTGAACGCGAGGATCTCGTCCGGCACCGAGAGGGCGCTATGGATGAGAATGCCATCCGCACCGGCCAGCCGATAGGCTTCGGCTCGACGCAGCGCTTCCGCCAAACCCCACCCACAGATAAAGGCTTCTACTCTGGCGATAATGCAAAAGTCCGGATCCGTTTGCGCGTCCTTACCTGCCTTGATCTTGCCGCAAAACTCGTGCATGTCCGCCATCGGCTGCGCGTCCCCCTTGATGAAACTATTCGTCTTGGGGAAGAGCTTATCTTCAATACAGACCGCAGCAATGTGGCGCTGCTCTAGTTTGCGGACGAGTCGCTGCATATTATTGAAATTGCCGTATCCGGTGTCACCATCGAGAAGAATCGGAATCGCGGCCGCGTCGGACATGAATTCCAGATCCTCCAGGACTTGTGTCCAGCTCGCTTCGTTATTGTCACGAACTCCGAATTGGGCAGAGATGGAAAGACCGCTGGCCCAAATGCCTTTGAACCCCGCTTCCTGAACGATTTTTGCGCTCAGGCCGTTGTGCGCTTCACAGATAAATTCCAGCTGCTCGGACAAGAGAAGGCCTCGGAATTGACGCGCTGGCGTGACCATTGGCGTTGAACTCATACCTCACCTTCCCTCTTCTAGATGAACCACTCCAAGACCGGCGACACAGTCATGCGCTGATCGACTGTAGAGAATAGCCTTTTCCCTTCGAGAAATCATCCAGTCTTCTCACGTGCCAGAACCCGCAACTCTCTCCTAACGACAAATACGTATTTCTTTGCTATGATACGGTCCACATTTGCACTTCACTCTCATCCAAAAGGAGATCCGGCATGCAGACAGTTCTACGCACCTTACCGCTTGCGTTCTTTGCGCTCAGTCTCGGAATCACACCGCTGGCCATCGCTGCCCCCGCACAGCAGAACAAGATGAAGGCGTGTAACGAACAGGCGAATGAAAAGGGATTCGGCGAGGGGAAAGGCGATGAACGGAAGGCGTTTATGAAGGAATGCCTTTCCGCTAAGTCAGTGAAAGGCGGAGATGGCAAGGCCACTCAGCAGAATAAGATGAAGACGTGCAATAAAGAGGCAGGCGAGAAAAACTTGAAGGGCGATGATCGAAAGAAATTTATGAGCGACTGTCTATCTGCGTAATCTCTTTACCCGGCGCGGCGTATGCCGCGCCAACATGACCCTGTCAGCAAGTCAGTCTCTATTGATAACTGCTACGGAGCAGAACGCTCGTTCGGATTTTCGAGCTTTTTGCGAAGCTCGATCAGTTCCTGCTCCAGCGCCAGGAAACGATCGCTGATGGGGTCCGGCAAATCGACTTGGTCCATCGTCGCATCCGGAAGGCGTTCACCCTGGGTCTTGATCACACGGCCTGGCACGCCGATTACGGTTGAATTGGCCGCAACGTTCTTGAGCACCACGGAATTCGCCCCAATCTTCACATTATCGCCGATCGTGATTCCGCCAAGAATTTTTGCCCCGGCACCTACCACCACATGATTGCCGAGCGTCGGATGCCGTTTGCCACGCTCCTTGCCTGTTCCTCCCAGCGTCACCCCTTGGAAGAGGGTCACGTAATCACCGATTTCAGCTGTCTCCCCGATCACCACTCCCATGCCATGGTCGATGAAAAACCCCGTGCCGATTGTGGCCGACGGATGAATCTCCACACCAGTCAGCCAACGAGCGAGCTGAGAGAGGACACGCGGCAGGATAGGAACACCATACGCCTTTAACCAGTGGGAAATACGATATGCTAATAGTGCGTGGAAACCAGCATAGGTAAGGATCACTTCCAACTTGCTGGTCGCCGCAGGATCTCGATCGAAGACGGCTTGGAGATCTTGTTTGATCGTTACTAGCATCAGGTGATTATCGTACGACGTCAAACCGGTTCGATCACACAGACCGCATGCGCGATCATCCCCTCTTCATGCCCGACCGCATCCAATCCTTCCCCGCTCTTCACTTTTACATTCACTACGCTTGGATCGATATCGGCCGTTTCTGCAATTTTCATCTGCATCGCCGAAAGATGCGGGCCGAGGCGTGGCGCTTGCGCAACAATCACCGTGTCGATGTTTCCCACCTGATATCCCTTGGCCTTCAGCTTCGCCATAACATCTTCCAACAGTTTCAAACTGGAGATCCCTTTATATCTAGGGTCTGAACTGGGATAGTGCCGACCGAGGTCACCTTCTCCCATAGCACCCAAGAGCGCATCGCAGATGGCGTGAACCAGCACATCGGAATCAGAATGGCCCAATAACCCTTTAGTGTGCGGGATTTCAATGCCACCCAGTATCAGTTTGCGATCTGGGCCGAGCGGATGGACGTCATAACCATAGCCAATGCGCATGGTTCCTCTCTTTCTTCTGCTGACAAGCTGGCACAAAAGAACGCTGACACGTCAAGAACCCGCCAACTTGCGCTCTGTCAGCCTACCCACTTGTCAGCCTATCTGCTTCTTGTTTCTCGACGCCAAGATCGCTTCGCCGATCGCCATATCTTCCGGCCTGGTGACCTTAATATTTTCTCCGCTCCCTTCGACCACCGAAACCGGATACCCACACCACTCCATCAAGTATGCGTCATCCGTTGCACGAGCTCCCTCGCCATGTGCTTTTCGATGGGCCGACAGCAACCAATCCCGACGGAAGGCTTGCGGGGTTTGCGCCAGCCATAAGGATTGCCGATCAACCGTTCGTTCAATAACATGGTCTGCGCCAACCTGCTTCACCGTATCCTTCATCGGCAGGGCGATAATTGCCGCCCCTTTCATACGAGCCTTCGACACCACCTCTTCGATCATTCGCTCGGTCAGGAACGGCCGAACCGCATCGTGCACAAGCACGACGTCGACATCCTCATGCACGGCCTCAAGCGCATGCCGAACTGAATCTTGCCGTTCCACACCTCCAGGCACCACTTTGGTCACCTTGGTGAAGTGATGTTGGGCGACAATTTCCTTAAGGCAATAGTCCATCTCGTTCTGAGGAACAGCAAGGATGATCTCATGAATGACGGAAGACGCTTGCAGAACGCGGAGAGAATGAAGAATAAGAGGCTGGCCACCAAGCGAAAGGAACTGTTTGGGCACCTGGCCGCCCATACGAAGCCCTCGTCCAGCGGCAGGAACGAGGGCCACGGTGCGATTACTCACGGAATGAATCTAGGCGTCATGACTCTTGACCCTACCGCCACGTACACGCATCACGGTCGGAGCGTGAGATAGATCGTCCGCCCCTGACGTTTTAACAAGAGCAATACCGCGTGGTCATTCGGCAATTTCCCGGCAATCCGCTCAAAGGCCTTCACTGATGTCACAGCTTGCCTGTTCACCTCCAGCACAATATCCCCTTCACGGACACCCAATTCTTCCGCCGTGCTGCCGGACTTGACTCTGACGATCACCACGCCACGTTCGCTCGATTTGAGCCCATACCGATTTGCCAGCTCTTCGTTCAGATCTCGAACCTCAAGGCTGGAGAGCACACCCGTCGCGGTGGCGGATTCGCCTCCATCGTCTTCACCGCTTTGGGACATCGACTTAGGCTGTTCAACGATAGTGAGATCGACGGTCTTCGTCTTTTTGTCTCGAATAAACTTGATCACCACCTTCTTCCCGACCGGCGTCTGGGCGACAGCGTTACGGAGATGGGTCGGTGAATCCATTGATTTCCCGTCGTACTCGAGGATGACATCGGCCCGTTCGAACCCAGCTTTTTTTGCGGGACTATCGTCCATGACATCACTGACCAACACGCCTTTTGTATCTCCGACGCCGAATTGAGAGGCCAATTCCGGAGTCAGCTCTTGAATCGAGACACCGAGCCAGCCGCGGACGACTTTTCCTGTTTGTACGAGCTGTCCCATGATGGACTGAGCCATGTTGCTCGGGACCGCAAACCCAATCCCCATATTGCCGCCGCTCTGACTGAATATCGCTGTATTGATCCCGACTAATTCGCCCCGGACATTGACAAGCGCCCCGCCGGAGTTGCCGGGATTGATAGCCGCATCCGTCTGAATGAAATCCTCGTACTCGGCGATGCCGGCCGCGCGCCCCAACGCACTGACGATCCCCAACGTGACGGTCTGTGTCAACCCAAACGGGTTGCCGACGGCAAGGACAAACTCTCCGACCTCCAGCTTGTCGGAATCCGCCCAGGAGACCGTAGGAAGTCCTGTCGCATCAATCTTCACGACCGCCACATCGGTCTTTGGATCTGTGCCGATGAGCTTTGCCTTGAACTCACGCTTGTCCGACAGCGTGACCCGGATTTCATCCGCTTTGCCGACGACATGATTGTTGGTGATGATCAAGCCATTCGCCTCGACAATCACGCCGGATCCAAGGCCGCGCTCTTTTCGTTCCTTCTGGTGATCGAACTTCCTGAAGAACTCGTCGCCAAAAAACTTCCGAAACAGCGGATCATCAAACGGTGTCGTGCCCGACCCACCGCTGTGCCCGCTCTTGGTCGCATAGATATTGACGACCGCCGGCTTCACGGACTTGGCAATTTCCACGAATGTCTGGCTGCCGCCAGCGAGCGTAGGCTGGGGAGCAGTCGAAACAGGCCTGACAACCGGAGAAGATGGCGCAATCGATGATGAATCGGGCACCGCATGTCCCGTGGGAAGCCACCCAAGATCCGAAGCAACCACCACGCCAATAATCACTCCCACCGTCAACAAGGTGGCAGCAACCATCCATCTTCTGATTCCCTGCACCGGTTTTTTATCAACATCCACCTGATTCATAGCCTCAATTGACTGCGATGAAAGACCCGACGACGCTCACTGAATCTCGCCGGCATAAATTCCCATAATGGTGTGGAGGAACTTGACCGCTTCCGGCTTCGGACGTTGGAATGAATTTCGCCCAATGATGCTCCCGAATCCTCCTCCATCCCTGATGGCCCGCGCTTCGTCGAACACGTTTTTATCTTCGCTTTTTGCACCGCCTGAAAAAATTACAATTCGCCGGCCATCGAACGCACTCTGCACGACGTGTTTGACACGTTCAGCCAGTGTCTTGAT
>JACCDP010063315.1_pt1 | contig 11463 bp, 10 predicted proteins | sample 7445841 | NCBI WGS metagenome assembly JACCDP01 (sample SAMN15323441, study PRJNA562643) | freshwater metagenome | isolation source: river surface water | place: USA:Blue River Watershed | collected 2017-08-17
GCAGGTCCTAGGTAAGCGATGGTTAGCGGGTTTGACATGCCTCAAGATTAGGGCAGATAAGGCCGTCGTCGGCAAAGTGATTACCGATTGTTAGGCCTCGACTTACACATTGTGCCCAGATGGCTATACCTTTTTCTAAAGATGTAATTGAGGAAACCATGCACGAACGAGCTGGGAAACCCGCCAGAGCCGCAGATCTAGTAGACCTTGCCAAGCTGACCGCTGCCTACTTTGAACTCAAGCCCGACGTATCGCTGCCGGCGCAGAAGGTAGCCTTTGGCACCTCTGGTCACCGCGGCAGCTCACTAAGCACCTCGTTCAACGAGCAGCACATCTTGGCAATCACCCAGGCCATCGTTGAGTACCGCAGGTCTCAGGACATCAATGGTCCTATCTATGTCGGCCGCGACACCCACGCACTGAGCGAGCCAGCTCAACTATCCGTCCTCGAGGTGCTGGCGGGAAACGACGTAGTCGCACTTATTGACTCGCACAATGGCTACACCCCGACCCCAGCGGTTTCCGTTGCAATCATCGACCACAACTCTGGACTTCCCCACGGCAGCAGCAGCCAGGCCGATGGCATCGTCATCACCCCGAGCCACAACCCACCTCAGGACGGCGGCATCAAATACAACCCTCCCCACGGTGGACCAGCAGACTCCGATGCCACCGGCTGGATCGCAAACCGAGCTAATGAACTCATTCGATCTGGGCTAACCGAGGTGAAGCGCAAAGCCCCTAGTGCACAACCATTCGACTTCCGAGAGAACTATGTCTCGCAGCTCGACCAAGTTCTCAGACTCAAGCACATCAGCGATGCTGGGATTCGAATCGGTGCTGACCCACTAGGCGGGGCATCGGTTGACTATTGGCCTTTGATCGCAGAGCGCTATCGACTTAATCTCGAGGTCATCAACCCGAAGGTTGATTACCAGTTTGGCTTTATGACTCTGGACTGGGATGGCAAGATCCGCATGGACTGCTCATCTCCCTACGCCATGGCATCGCTGATTGAAAACAAAACCAACTACGACATTTCAACCGGCAACGATGCCGATGCCGATCGCCATGGAATTGTGACTTCTGATTCGGGACTCATGAACCCAAACCACTTCCTGGTCGCTTCAATCGATTACCTGTTCCGTGCTCGCGATGGTTGGGATGAAGAGGCAGCGGTCGGAAAGACCATGGTTTCCTCCTCGCTTATTGACCGAGTGGTTGAAGCAGCCGGCCGCAAGCTTCTAGAAGTTCCAGTTGGCTTCAAGTGGTTTGTCTCAGGTCTCTCCAGTGGGGCACTTGGTTTTGGCGGCGAAGAATCGGCAGGGGCTTCATTCCTGAGAATGAACGGCCAGCCTTGGTCAACCGACAAAGACGGATTGATTCTCTGCCTACTTGCCGCGGAAATGGAAGCCGCTACCGGATCAAGTCCTTCGGAACGCTATGCAGAAATCGCTCGCGAGTTTGGTGAGCCGCACTACAGACGCGTTGATGCTCCTGCGGAACTGCAGCAGAAGGCTGCATTGGCAAAGCTGAATGCTGACGACGTCGAGGTAGATGAGTTAGCTGGAGAGCAGATTCTAAATATTGAAACATCAGCTCAATCAGGTGGCTCGCTCGGTGGAATCAAGGTGTCAACCCATAACGCTTGGTTTGCAGCCAGGCCATCCGGCACAGAGGATGTCTACAAGATTTACGGGGAGTCCTTCAAGGGTGAGCAGCACCTAGAGCAAGTTTTGAAGCAGGCTCAGTTGCTTGTCGATGAAGCGGTTTCTTCCAAATAGAACTCAGCTGCACTAAAGCCCCAGAAATCTTCCAAGGTCTTCATTCCAGTTTGGGAATACAAAGTTGCCAGTTGAACGCCAACATATCTGAGGTGCCAAGGTTCATAGGTATAGCCGGTGGTTGAAGTTGTGTCCTTCTCGTAGCGAATGATGAATCCGTGCTTCCAAGAATTTTGCGCTAACCACTTACCGCCGATCGTGTCACCAAAACACTGCATGATTGCACAGCCCTGCTCTGGGACAGATACATCGACAGCGAGCCCGGTCTGGTGCTCGGAATGCCCGGCCTTCGCACTTCTAACCAGTGCTCCGGCAACTCCGTACTGTCTGGTCTTGGATTTGAAAAGTTCTTGCTGGTAATCGAATGAGCGGAAAGCAGAATTCACAAACAGCTTGCCGGCACCTGCAGCCTTCATGTCTTCCGCCAACTCTTCCAGGGCTGTGGCTGCCTGATTTGAAAGTTGCAAACCTCGAGAGTTGTCCAAGCTCTTTGAACTCTTGATCTCCCTGAGGTTCACCGGTTGATAGTCAATTGGCTTGAGTGGACGCTGCTTATTTACGACCACAAAGTCTGATCCACCCTGCTCGGTGGCGAGTCTGGTCTGGTGGTAGCTAGCCAGTGCGAGTGTTGCGGCAGGCTTTTCTGCAGCTTTGCGCTCGTTGATTGCTTGGATAACCAACTCATGTTGCGGAGCAAATGCTCCGGGTTGAGAAATGAATGTCAACCCCAGCACAAGCAGCACAATAGGAGGAACGAACACAAAGAGTGGGTTCCTGACTAGAGGTCTAGACTTGGGCACGAGTACCACCCTAAAACTTGGAGTGCCATTGCCTACTAAATCAAAGCGGGAAGCCGCAAAAGAAGCTGCTAAATCAGGCGCAATGACACCTAGGCAAATCTGGCTGGTTCTAATCGGTTTGATGTCCGGCATGTTCTTGGCAGCCCTGGACCAATCGGTGGTTGGTGCCGCGATGCGCACTATCGCGGATGACCTTGATGGCCTCTCGCTTCAGGCTTGGGCAACTACCGCCTACCTGATTACCTCAACTGTCTCCACTCCTATTTATGGCAAGCTCGGCGATCTATTTGGTCGTCGACCACTGTTCTTAGTAGCCATCGTGATCTTCGTGGTTGGTTCCGTCACCACCGGATTTGCAACCAGCATGGTTGAACTCGCTGCCTATCGAGCACTCCAGGGCATTGGAGCCGGTGGTCTGTTCTCACTCGCGCTGACCATCATCGCCGACATCGTTCCGCCTAGAGAGCGAGCCAAGTACCAGGGCTTGTTCCTGGCGGTCTTTGGTTCTTCTTCGCTTTTGGGGCCTGTGGTTGGTGGAACCTTCGCGGGCATCGATGAAATTCTTTGGATTGATGGCTGGCGCTGGGTGTTCCTGATCAACCTGCCGGTTGGCATCGCATCCCTGATCATGGTGACAGTCTTCCTACACGTTCCTCACACTCCTAAGCAGCAGAGAATCGACTGGTGGGGTGCTGTAACAATCATCTTCGCGACCGTGCCACTGCTTTTGGTTGCTGAGCAGGGTCGCGAGTGGGGTTGGGGTTCACCGCTCTCTATCGCGATGTATGTCACCGGTGTCGCAGGAATCATCTCCTTCATCACGATCGAGAAGAAGATGGGTGAGTCCGCTCTTATCCCGTTGACCCTATTCAAGAACCAAACTTTTGCCAGAACTCAGATTCTTGGCTTCATCATCGGCATCGGAATGTTCGGCGGCATGATTGTGCTTCCACTGATCATTCAGATCATCTACGGAGTATCGCCAACCATGGTTGGTTTCATGATGCTACCGATGGTGGTTGGAATGATGAGCGCAACCATCACCGCTGGTCGCGTGACTTCCAAGACTGGCAAGTACCGCATCTTCTTCAACACCGGCACCGCCACTCTGACCATTGGTTACCTATACATGGTTCTCCTAATGCGCGCTGACACTCCACTCTGGGTCTTGGCAATCGGCATGGTGCTAATCGGTATGGGTCTTGGACAGCTAATGCAAACCACCATGGTGGCAAGCCAGAACGCAGTTGAGGCAAAGGACATCGGTGTTGCCACTTCATCGGCAACCTTCTTCCGTCAGATGGGTGGCACCTTCGGTGTAGCGATTTTCATGTCGATCTTGTTCTCGCAGGTGGTGGACAAAATTCAGGCAGCCTTCGAGACGACCGCTGTAAAGAATGGTTTTGCCTCCGCGCTTCAAGACCCGCAGGTTTTGGAGAACCAGGCCAATTCGGGCATTCTCGAGATTCTGAAGTCTGGCCCTTCAGGGGCTGAGGGAATCACCAGTGACAGCTCGTTCCTAATCGGTGCAGACGAGCGTTTGACGCTGCCGTTCCGAATTGGTTTTGTGGAGAGCTCGCTAACCGTGTTCATGCTGGCAGCGGTCATCATCGCAGTCGCATTTGTCATCAGCTGGTTTATCAAGGAGATCCCGCTGAGGGAAAAGAGTGCATCCCAGGAGGCGGCCGAGGCTGCCGCTGCGGCGCACTAAGACTTATACTTTTTCTACACGGGAGTTCGGTAAACCGGACTGAGAGGAAGACTAGCTAGTCTTCGACCGTCGAACCTGATATGGGTAATGCCAGCGCAGGGAGACACCTCGAACCCGTGCCTAACATTTATGAAAGGCACGAAATGAAGAAACTAGTTGCAATAGCAATAGCGGCCCTTGTCCTAACCGGCTGTGCACCTGCGGCCGAAGAGAAAATCGAAGTCGTAAGACTCGCAACCCACGAATCGTTCTACATCTCTGACGAGCAGATCGCCGAGTTTGAAGAGTCGTCTGGGTATCAACTAGAAGTCATTACTCTCGGTGACACCGGAAGCTTGACCAACCAATTGGTGCTCACCAAGAATGCCCCGGTTGCAGATGTGGTCTATGGCATCGACAACACCTTTGCCTCTGTTGCGCTAGAGAACGACATTGTTGAAGATTTGCAACAGGTGAACTACGGGGACGTTTGCTTCAACTACGACATTGGTTGGTTTGAGAAGAACGGCATCCAGCCGCCAACGAGCTGGCGTGATCTTGGCAAGAGTGAATACAAGAATCTAGTTGTCATCCCAAATCCAAACCTGTCCTCTCCAGGCATGGCTTTCTTGATCACCACTCATGCTGGCTTTGAGACCGAAGCAGAAGTATTCGCCTACTGGAGATCGCTGCGCGACAACGGCCTGAAGACCACTGCAAGTTGGACCGATGCTTACTTCACCGACTTCACCCGCTACGGCGGAACTCGCCCAATCGTTCTGAGCTACGCGAGCTCGCCAGTTGCAGAGCTAAAGGATGGCAAGCCACAGTCCAAGTCACTCAGTACCGAGTGCTTTAGACAATACGAATACACCGGTTTAGTAAAGGGTGCGCCTAACACCCCAGGTGGCCAGGCTGTCATCGATTACCTATTGTCCGAGAGCTTCCAGGCAGCCTTGCCATGGAACATGTTTGTTTATCCGAACGCCGGCGTTGAACTACCGGCTGAGTTCCAGGAGTTTGGAGCGCCTGCCGAGAGTGTGATCGGTGAGAACCTTGACTTCGCAGCAAACCGTGAGCGCTGGCTGACCGACTGGTCGGACGTTTTTGACAACTAGCCTCGAGCTGTTTCTCACCACCGCATTTATTGCGGTGGTGAGTGCTGCTCTGTCAGTTGTGGTTGGCGTTCCATTCGGCAGCTGGTTGCGGAGTCTCAGTCCACAGCTTGCTCGAGGTATTTCAACGCTTACCCTGATTCCTTTTCTGTTGCCACCACTGCTTATTGGACTTTCGTTCGTTGGGGTATTAGGGGAGCTACAAGTAAATTCCAATATTGGAATGTTGCTGGTGATTGCTGCGCATGTATTTATGAACTTCGGTTTCATCGCAAAGGTTTTTGCTGGTTCAACTATCGACCGCGAGCAAATTGAAGCTGCTCGTTTGGATGGGGCTTCTGAAAATCAGATTCGAGGAAGTGTCGAGTTTCCGCATCAACTTCCAGGCCTGTTCTCCGCAGCACTTTTGGTGGCCCTCTATTCGGCAACAAGTTTTGGATTAGTGCTGACTCTTGGAGCTGGGCAGGTGAAGACTCTTGAGACAGAGATTGCAATTGCAACTTTGCAGCAACTTGATCTCGAGAGAGCTGGTCTCTACGCGGCACTGCAGACTCTGCTCACTGTGGCAATGTTTCTGTTCTCCAAAAGAATCAGTGGCTCGACTTCCCCCCTTGACCAAATCGAGACGACAATCCTCCGCCCCACGCTGTTTGAGAAAGCCCTGGGGCTTTCTCTTTCAGCTTTGGTTTTTGTCGCGATTGGATTTGTCGTCTCCAAGTCGTTCGACGGACCTGGGTTGTTTACCAATCTCAACAATCTCTCAACCAAGGGTGAGCGGCAACTACTGAACATCACAGTTGTGGATGCGGGCCTAAATAGCATTCGCAACGCCCTAGTTGTCGTGTTGGTCGCCGTGCCAGTTGCCTACCTGCTGGCTAGTAGAAAACGACCTTCCAGTTGGGTGCTCATTCCGATTGGTATCTCACCCGTTGTGATTGGACTGGCAACACTCGCTCTCGCGGGTTACCTGCCAAGAGCACTCACGAGCTCTTGGGTATTACTTCCGTTGATTCAAGTTCTATTTGCACTTCCGGTGGCCTACCAAATACTGAGACCTGCGCGTTTGTCCATCGACCGAGATGTACTGGAGGCGAGTGCCTTGGATGGAGCGGGTAGGTTCCGGAGAATCTTGATGATTGAACTGCCCTTGATCAAAAAGAGCGTTGCCCTGGCAACAGCATTTTCGGCGATGGTTTCGATCGGAGAGTTTGGAGCTGCGAGCTTTCTAGCATTCGGCTCCAACGAGACCTTGCCGATTGTGCTTTTCAAACTCTTGGGTCGACCGGGTGTTGAGAATCTTGGAATGGCTATGACCGTAGCTGCAATTTACATTCTCATATCGGCATACGTTATTTGGTTGAGCTTGAAACCAATTCAAACTCGACACCATTTTTCTTCAGCCGATCGGTAATCACAGTTATTGAATCTTGACTTTGATCGATGGTAATGAACGTTCTATCGAGCTTGGCTGCAACAGCCGCAGTTGTTCCTGAGCCACCGAAGAAATCCAAAACCGTATCTCCTGGTCTGGAGCTAGCCATGATTATTCTTCTCAAGATTCCTTCTGGCTTTTGAGTGGGGTAGCCGGTCTTCTCTTTGCCGGTTGGAGAGACGATGGTGTGCCACCAAACATCTGTCGGTAGCTTGCCCAGCTCCGCCTTCTCCTTGGTCACAAGCCCAGGTGCCATGTATGGCTCACGATCTACCTCTTTGGAGTTGAAGTAGTAGGTCTTTGGATTCTTTACGTAAACCAGGATGTTGTCGTGCTTTGCGGGCCAGCGTGACTTGGATCTCGCGCCATAGTCATAGGCCCAGATGATCTCGTTCAGAAAGCACTCTCTGCCGAATAACGCATCGAGCAGAACTTTGGCATAGTGGGATTCGCGATAGTCAAGGTGAAGATAGAGGGTCCCGGTGTCGGAAAGTAAACGCCAGCTCTCTACAAGCCTTGGCTCTAGAAATGCCCAGTAGTCAGCGAACTCGTCGTCATAGCTGAGCACCTTGGAAACTATCTGCTCATACCTTTTGCCTTGGAAACCAACCCGTCCGGATTGGCTCACCTTAGAGGTGCGATTGGTTCGCACCTGCTCGCGACCGGTGTTGAATGGCGGGTCTATGTAGATAAGCTGCACAGACTCACTAGGCATCGACTTGAGATGCCCGAGGTTATCCCCCATGATTACTAAGTTGCCAGTCACGAGGGAAAGATTAACAGCATGAGCGCAAACGTTGTCCACAAGCCAGAAAACAATCGCTTTGAGATTTACCTAGAAGACGAGCGCGTTGGGTTGATGGACTACGAGCAGGTCGACTCTGAGATTCGCCTAACCCACACCGAGGTTGACCCAGCTCACCAGGGCAAGAACCTCGCAGCTATTTTGCTCCGTGAATCACTGGAAACTATTCGTGCCGAGGACATGGGCAAGGTTGTGCCGATTTGTTCCTACACCGTTAAGTACATGGAGAAGCACCCTGAGACTCAGGACCTACTGCTTAATCCAATCGAAGATGCCATCGCGGCTTGCCGTTGGCCAGGAGCTAAGTCTTAGTCCCAATTACTTGGGGCTGGTTCTTTGCCCTTTGGAAGCTGAGCGCTAGCTGCCCAGTCGATTACCCACTGTGGGAGTTTTGGTTCAACGCCTGGCCACCCACCAGACCCTTCCATAACTTCCTTCGGGGTAACGATGCCCCAGCTGCGCTTTAGGAATCTGCCTCGCATGATTGCCCTGGCATAGATCTCGCCGTTTCTAACAAAGCGCTGTTCGATGTAGTAGGCGACGTCATCCCAACCAATCACCTTGGTTTCGATATCAAACTTCTGCCATGGCTCTAGTGATTTGCGATAGCTGATCGTGGAGTTCACAACGATTGGATACCAACCGACCTTTCGCCACCTCTGCCAGAACCCGGTTCTAAGACCCTGGTCATAGCGACCAAGATCCATCAGCGTGAGAAACACACCATTGTTCATGTGACGGTAGATGTCTAGGTCAGTTGGCCAAACTCGGAAAGAGACGGTTGAAACTTCATCAATCCGCAGCTTCGATCTGCTCCTCCAGGTGAGCATCACATAGAGGATTCGGAACCAGAGTTTCACCAGATCACAACGCGCTTGTCTGGGTCCAACCAAAGAGCGTCGGACTCAGTTGTAGCGAAAGTCTCGTGGAATAGGTCTAGGTTCTTGACCACCTGGTTCACACGGAACTCGGTTGGCGAGTGAGGGTCGGTAGCCAAACGCTGGATAGCAATCTCGTCGCGAGACTTGCCTCTCCAGCACTGCGCCCAAGGCATCAGGAAGCGCTCTGGAGCGGTCAATCCGTCGATCACCGGAGGCTGAGCACCATTGAGTGAAATCAAGTACGCCTTCCAGGCGATGCCTAGGCCACCGAGGTCTCCGATGTTTTCACCGATGGTGAGTTCACCATTGACCTTGTAGCTATCGTCCAACTCGGTTGGGCTTAGTGCGCTGTACTGGTCGATCAAAGACTTGGTGCGCTCTTCGAATGCCTTGCGGTCAGCTTCGGTCCACCAGGAAACTAGCTTTCCATCGCCGTCATACTTCGAACCCTGGTCATCAAAACCGTGACCGATCTCGTGACCGATAACGCCTCCGATGCCGCCGAAGTTGATGGCGTCATCTGCCTCCGGGGAGAAGAACGGTGGCTGCAAAATTGCTGCCGGGAAGACAATCTCGTTTAGGCCCGGGTTGTAATAGGCGTTTACGGTCTGCGGGGTCATGTGCCACTCGTCACGATCGATTGGTGCGCCGATTTTGTTGGCGTGGTAGTCAAACTCCCAGCTGGAAACGTTTCTGACGTTGCCCACCAAATCATCGCGCGAGATCTGGATAGCGGAGTAGTCCTTCCACTTGTCTGGGTAACCAATCTTTGGAGTGAACTTAGATAGCTTCTCCAAGGCCTTGACCTTGGTCTCTTCGGTCATCCAGTCGAGGGCGGTAATGCTCTGGCGGTAGGCCTCGGTCAGGTGTCCAACCAAAACTTCCATCTTCTGCTTCGACGATGCTGGGAAGTTCTTCTCAACGTAGATCTGTCCAACTGCTTCGCCAAGGCTGCCCTCAACTAAACCAACGGCACGCTTCCAACGTGGTCGGTTAACCGGCTGTCCGGTTAGCTTGGTGCCGTAGAAAGCGAAGCGCTCTTCGATAAAGCCGGAGCTCAGGTATGGAGCGTAGGAGCGCACTAGCACCCAGCTCAACCAGAGCTTCCAGGTCTCTAGGTGCTCATCGGCAAGTAGGTCTTCGATGCCTTCAAAGAAGGATGGCATCATCACTACATTCCAATCGATTAATGAACTCTTCAGTTCTGCACCCGCAAGGTATTCGTCCCAAAGAATCTTTTTGTTCAGGCTCTTCAGTCCTGCAAGGTCCTTGAGGTTGTAGGTCTTCTCAGCCTCACGGGATTCGACTCGACTCCAGTGGTGCTGAGCGATCTTGGCTTCAAGTTCGTAGATAGCCTGGGCTGCATCGATGGCGTCGGTTGCTGACCAACCGGCAAGCATCAGCATGCGGGAGATGTGAGGGACATATTCGGTGCGAATGTCTTCGTACTTCTCGTCGGTGTAGTAGTCCTTGTCCGGAAGGCCGATACCGCCCTGATACATGTGGACTAGGTAACGCTCTGGGTTGCCAGCATCGTTATCGACATAGCTTCCCCAGATGCCAGGAACGCCTTCGCGCTCGAGTGCTCCGAGCAGCCTAAACAAATCGCTGCGGTTTGAAACTGCGGAGATGCGAGCAAGGCCATCCTGTAGTGGCTCAGCCCCGAGCTTCTCAATGCGGTCCTCGTCCAAGAAGGAGGCGTAGAGGTCACCAATCTGCTGGGCAACACCAGGTCTTGGGTTTGCCGAGGCGTCTTCTAGGACTTCCTTGACAGCTAGTTCTGAGTCATCGCGCAGAATCATGAAGCTGCCGTAGACAGCCTGATCTTCTGGGATTGCGGTGCTTTCCAGCCACAGACCATTGACGTGTCTGAAGAGGTCATCTTGTGGACGAATGCTGTTGTTTAGTTCGGCTTTATTGAGCCCAGGCTTCATTGACATGCCCCTAGTCTATGGCGGTTGTGCGGGGGTAAACTTTGATTATGGCTCTGAACAAAATCATTCTCTACTACGGCTTTGCGCCGGTAGCAGACCCCAAGGCGGTAATGCTTTGGCAGAAGACCCTTGCTGCGTCTTTGAACCTCAAGGGCCGCATCCTGATTTCGGAGCACGGCATTAACGGCACCCTCGGTGGCGACATGGAGGACCTAAAGAAGTACTCGCGCGCCACCAAGGAATATCCAGGCTTTGGAAAGATCGACTTCAAGTGGTCCGAGGGAACCGGAAACGATTTCCCAAGACTGAGCGTGAAGGCAAGAAAAGAGCTAGTTGCCTTCACCACCCCAAACGAGATTCAGGTGGCTAAGTCTGGAGTTGTGAACGGTGGTAAGCACCTAAAGCCTCACCAGGTGAACCAGCTGGTCGAAGAGCGTGGCGATGAGGTTGTGTTCTTCGATGGCCGCAATGCATTCGAGGCAAAGATTGGCAAGTTCAAGAACGCCATCGTGCCGGATGTTCAGACCACCCACGATTTCATTGCAGAGCTTGAGAGCGGCAAGTATGACCACCTCAAGGACAAGCCAATCGTCACCTACTGCACCGGTGGTATTCGCTGCGAGATTCTCTCGGCGGTAATGATCAACCGTGGCTTCGAAGAGGTCTACCAAATCGAAGGTGGCATTGTTCGCTATGGCGAAAAATTCCGCGACAAGGGCCTCTGGGAAGGCTCGCTCTATGTCTTTGATGGTCGCATGAACATCGACTTCTCAGATGAGGCAGTAACCATCGGTGTTTGCGAGTGCTGTGGCGGAGCCACCAAAGAATTCAGAAACTGCCAAAACCTAGGCTGCAAGGATCTGGTTCTACTTTGCGATAGCTGCAACGAAGATCCAGCCAACCTGATTTGCAAGCCAACCCACACCAGAGGCAAAAAACTCCAAGAAGTTGGCTAACAACCAAAAAACAAACCCCGCAGCTTTTGGGCTGCGGGGTTTGTTCTTTCTTAGGAGAGAATGCAA
>JACCDP010068095.1_pt1 | contig 11463 bp, 9 predicted proteins | sample 7445841 | NCBI WGS metagenome assembly JACCDP01 (sample SAMN15323441, study PRJNA562643) | freshwater metagenome | isolation source: river surface water | place: USA:Blue River Watershed | collected 2017-08-17
CACATGCTTCTAAAATTTTTGGATGACAAAATAATTTTTCTAATTTAGGTGAAAGTTTATGTGGGTATGCAAATGGATCCCAATCACCCCAAGGTTTACCATCTTCAGTAGTAGTTCCAATTCGTTCTTGTCTAAGTCTTTCTAACTCAGCATTAACTTCATCAACTTCTTCTTCAGTTAATAATTCTAAAACGGTAAATCCTCTGTATCTCCAATCAAATGTCATTTGTTGGATTTCTAAATCCGTAAGATGCTTAAAATTGCTCATATAACTTATTTTGTATTTAATATAAATATAATCTATTATTTTTTATTATCCAAATTTTGTTATCACTTTTATTAACCTTTCCAAAATTTAGAATGATTTTTTAAGTAGGTATCTAAATTTGAAATATGTTGTCTTCCTAATTCAATTGATTTTTTATTTGCTTCTTCTACTTCGGTTTTATTACCTTTAATTTTCCAACGAATTTTAGTAGTAATATATAAAGGATTATTTATATATTTTTTATTTGTGTATTTATCAATTTCATAAATTACACCATTTAACTCATTTCTTTTTCGTATAAAGAATCTATAAATGTAACCTATTTGATAGTCTTGTTCTACCAACTTTGGTTCATATACTTCTAAAAAAAGCGTTTTATAATTTTCCGTTTGTTTTATAATAGTATATCTATTTATTATATTTTGATTTATAGTATTCATACTTTATTTCAATTTAATTCTAAATCTTAATTCAACATCTATTTCCCATTTATTATCAGATATTTTTTGTGTAATATCGGTTATTTGCCAATATCCTTTACCATCTAACCATGGAATATATGGAATATTTAATGCTCTACCCACTACAAACCCACCAACGCCTAATGTAGTAAATGTTATTTTTACAGGTAATAATGCATTTTTTGCTTTTTCTTTTCCTTCTCCAAAATATAAGTTTTTAACTATACCCGCATCTTTAACTACTACAAAATAACTTATTTTATCACCACCACTATAATATTTTTTACCATTTAATTTAACTCTAAATTCACCAGGTGCATTTAATACTCTCATTACATAATCTTTCAATGCACCAACTGCTGCACTTATTTTTGCACCAATGGTCTTTATTAATTTACTTGTACCATCTACTATTTTCTTTTCGGTGGTTCTATTATCTGCTACTTCATTTTTTGCACCACTATTAGCATTTCCACCTCCACTATTTTCTCCATAATTAGCTGCTTCTTTTTTCAAAGCACCCATTACTGGATCTGCCTCATTTCTACTTGCCCCAAATATAATAGCTCCAGGTGCAATATCACCTCCTTGATTTTCACCACCCATCATAGCTTGTCCTGCGAATTCTTTTGGTAAATCTGCTTGTAAATCTACATTTGTAATTGTAGAGTGTGGTGAAAACAAATCTAAAGATGGTGGTTCTTCCAAATCATGTGAAATATTATAATCGACAATTGTGTAAGCCATATGACCCGTTTTCTCATCTTCTATATCTCTTAATGCTAAATCCCACAAACCTGCTCCAGCTATATTTATTTCATTAATAATTTTAACTAAAAAATCTTTATTGTTTTCTGAACCTTTTGCACATTCTTTAACAAAATCTGCTGATATAAATAAATTTTTAATATATCCCCACTTATATGCTTCTATTGTTTTTCCATGTATTGATTTTGCTATACTTTCTGGAAACTTCATATCATATTTTAATTTTATCGGGCCGAATGGTATGTTGTTATCAGTAAGTTTTAATACTTTAACTTTTTTTCCGTTGATATCAGCCGGAGTCTCTGTATTTGTTTCTGGTAAATCAGGACATGGTATAATAACATTTTCTGAACAACTTATCATTCTTTGTCTACCACTAGCAATTGCATTATCTATTTGTACATCAACCGGTATTTCACCCATTGATTTAGATTGACCATTATTACAAATTGTTTTTACAATATATCCTAATTGTATATAAGGTGTTTCGGTATTTCCAAAAGTACCATCAAACACTTCATCTTGAATATTAATAGAAAATTGTAATAAATTTTGATAAGCAGCACTTTCAGTATCTTCCGGATCCAATTTAGCAGCTTGTGCCGCAATAGCTGTTCCTTTAGATGTTTCATCTTCGGTTTTTTCAACTCTCGTTGCAGATGCTTTATTTTCTAATGCTAAGAATGCAGGTATATCTGATGGTTGTGATAATTCTAACATTACATCTACCGTCAAATCATCATTTACCTTTATACTAAAATTTGTCAAAATACCGGCGTGGATATCAAAATCTTTACCAACTACATATTTGTAATGGTCCTTTGCATTGATTGCCGTTTTTGCCGTATCAATACCTAATGCTACACTTATTGCTTTTCCGTTTCTACCTTTAGCCCAACCCCAAACTAATAATTGTGTTTTTCCTATTTGTAAAAATCCAGCATTATCAATAACATCTTGCATATCAGAAAATCTAACGGTTACATATGCTTTTTTAATAGCACCCATTGCACCGGCAGTTTTAACATCTATTCCGGTTATCATTGGAGGTATTCTTCTTTCGAAATTATTTATTTCTTGTGAAATATTAAATTCTCTATATGTTTGATTTCCTATTAATCTGTTCACATTAGAAACACCTACAAAACATTGTAGTGTCGCAAATACTTTAGTACCAGAAAATTTAACTTTACTTGTATTTTCTATTGCATTAACAACTGATTTATCTAAACTATTTACTATTGGAAACTGACTCATTTTTTTATTTTAATGAATTTTTTATTTGAATTGCTTCATTTCTAGAAGGTATTCTTAATATAATTCCCTCTTTCATAGATATATCAACTTCTGTCATATCATTTTTTAACGCAATAACCCACCACATTGAAGGATCTTGATAGTATTCATTTGCTAATAAATCCAATCTATCGCCTTGAACCGTCATTACAACAATATCATTATCCGTTGCATCTACATTAGGTAGTAAAACCGAATCATATACTTTACCCTTACCGGTCTTTAACATTGTTTGTATATTTGAATATCTATTATCCATCGTTATTTCTATTATCTTTTTATAATTACTGTCCTAAGAAACCATATTTTGCTTGGTTTGTACCATCTGGAACATTACTACCTGGTAATTTTTTTCTTGTATCCTGTTTTGGTGTTATACCTACTTTATTTTGCGGTTGAGCAGGTGTATCATTTGTACCAGTTGGGTCTGCTGTATTTGTATTTGCACGACCATTACTTGCCCCAGTATTGTTATCACTATCTTGTTTTTGATAGAAAGAATAACTATTACCTTCTATGTTTGTAACAACTTGAAATGATATTGAAATTGTACAAACAAATGGTAATTGTTGTCCTGGTTCTATTTCCCAAGGTGATTGAGTATCTACATTCATTGTAATATCACTTATAAAACCATTTTCATTTAACAAATTACCTATTTTTAAATTTACTATATTACCATAAACACCATATGATGCCCCTTTATTTCCAGACGGCCTACCTGTTGTAAACGAAGTCACCTCATCTACCTTTTTCCATACTAAATCTAATTCAGTACTATTTTCTGCATATAAAGTTAAATCAAAAGATATACTTCTTTCCCAATTATTAAATAAATAAAAATTAACACCACTACCTACTGGTTTTACGCTATCCCAATTAGATGTATTTTTATCTGATAGATTTGCTACGGTTGCTAAAAATTTAATTCCTCCAATAGAAACTCTAACTCTATCATCTTCTACATTTTCTAATATATTTTTCTTTTTATTTAAATATGGATTTATAGCATCGGAAGCATTTAATTGTGTTTGAGTTGCATCTGCTAAAAATTTCAAATCATTAAATAAAATGTCATCAACATTTTTACTAAATGGTTCTGATTTTGAATTCCATCTTGCAACCGTGTCTAATCCACCAATTGTTTTATATGGTAGTTGATATTGTACTTCATCTGTGGTATCTACATCTACCGATATAAATGCATCTCCAAATTGTTGCCCTAATTGAGTTTCAACATTTTTATCACCATACCCTAATTGTAATTCTGCATCAGGTCCAATATTACCATTTATAAATCTACTTGTTTCTTCAGTTGTGATATTTAAAACCTGTTTACTAACTGGTTCTGCTTTTGTATTTCCTTTTGCAACAGCATCCGTTCCATCAACTTTTCTGTATGGGAATTCGTATTTTCCTTCAGTTGTAGTATCTACATCTACTGATATAAATACATCTCCAAATTGTTGGCCTATTGTAGTTTCTACATTTTTATCACCATATCCTAATTGTAGTTTACTATCATTTGAAACCGAACCGGTTATAAATCTACTTTGTTCTTCTGATGTAATATTTAAAACATTAATATCACTTCTATCATAAACATAATCAGTTCCTGCTTTACCCCATGCAATTGGTGTATCACTTCCTGCATTTCTTACTTCGTAATCATTTGGTTTTGATGTATCTGGTATTACTAATTCTAATAAATTAGTATCACTTGCACCAAACTTTTGTGATAATCCACCATTTATGGTAATAACATTATCTTCTTTTATTTCATTTGAATAATTATCACCACTACCAAATATTGAATTTTTTCTATCTACTATAAAATTTTTAGTATATGTACTTCCTTGTGATTGCCATGCATAAAAATTACCATTTGCATCTAATGGGTCACCTAATGTATCTAATCTTAATGTATCACTTTCATTTGCTGCTTTTATAGTTAATAAGTTAGTAATAGTTGCACCATATCTTTGGTTTAAACTAGCTAATTTACTAATATCATTATCACTATATGAACCGTCTGCATTTCTTTTTCCAAATGTTATAAATGCGTTACCTTCTGCATCTACAAATCTTGAATAGTTTTGTACTTTATCATCTAATGATCTACCACTCGCATATGCATTTCTATCTGCTAAATATGTTCCACCATTAACCGGATCAATAAATTGTAACTGATTTGCTGGTTGATAGTTGTTTTGTAACATAGCAGCTGATAATATTACATTACCTTCATTTCTAGTTTGTGGAGTATTATTTCTAAATACTTGTGCGTAATAATCGGATAAACCATGTGTATTATCAGTATCGGAAAATTGCGTTGTATCTAAAGTTGGTGCCATATCTTTTATGATAGTTGCACCATCCTTTTCTAAATAATTTAATGAACCAATGTTGAAATTTCTTTGTCTTAATCTACTATAATTACGGAAAGATAATCCATATCCATTTTCACCAAATCCTTCATTTATTAATAATGTAGAAGGAAAATATGGTTTATTGTATTTATCTAAATTAAAAAATCCATTATTTCTTTTTTCTTTCTTTTGTTCTTTAGCTGGACCTTCTTTACCTTTCTTTTTATTTTTATTTTTAAATAAGGCACTTACACCAGCCGCTACCAAACCAACTGCTAATCCAATTGCTGCACTTTTTAATGCAGGAACAATTGCATTTTTAACTTGCTCTGGATTTTTATTTGCCTGTAAAAACTTTCCTAATTTAGATTTACTATTTTTATGATATGCATTATAATAAAATCCCCTAGCATAATCACCATTAATTGTGCCGGCGTAGAAATTATTTTGCATACCAGTTGGATTACCATCTTCTCCTTTTGTCCAATCATCTGGAAATTTAGGATAAAACTCTGCTATTTTAGATGCAACTCCACCAACAACTGCACCAACCCTTCCACCAATAGCACCACCTACTTTATCTGCTGCTTTTTTTACTGCTTTTTTAGTTTTGTGTGGATCGGTTTGTGTCATTATACGAACAATATCGGTTCCGTATAATCTAGGTGTTGCTTTTAACCATTGTTTCGCATCATCAAGATCATTTGTAAAACGATCCGATGGAACAGGTTTAATAGTACCAGGTCCACTATTTCTAGGATTAAATCCATTTTCAAATGGAAATGTGTTTAATAATTCTTTTAATGATTTTCCCATAATTATCTATTACCTGTTCCTTGTCTATTACTATTAACATTTTGTTCTTGTATCAATTTTTTACCATCAATATTAATAGCTGGTTGTCCACCTATTTTACTATCAATTGATCGTAATAATGTAATCATCTCTTCATCTTTTTCTTTACCACCACCAAATATTGCGTTTCCAGCTCCGGCTGCTAATCCCATAACTGCTAATGCAGGCATTGCTAAAACACTAGCTGCTGATAATGCTATTAATGAAACTGATAATGCCGTTATAGCTGCTGCCAATCCAAATATAGGAAGTATCATTGATGTTAATTGCATCATATTTACTGCCAATTGTGGAAGTATTGATACCATTGAACCTATACCATCCATAACAGATTTAATACCATCACCAATCATCATTACACCTGCACCAAACAATGCAAATGCTGCTCCTAATCCTAATAGCATTATAACACCAATTCCTGCAACAGGTGCCAATGCTCCAAAGGTTTGCAATGCTGTCCCCATTATACCTAAACCAAATGCTGCTCCTTTAGATGCTGCTCCAAACGCCCACATACCAGCTGCTCCTGCTATCATTAATGTAAATGCTAATGCCGCTGCTCCTACTGCTAATGAACCCATAAATGTTCCACTCATTGCGGTTAATCCTGCTGCTAATTGTACTAATCCCGTACCTAATGATATTAAATTAATTTTGCTCATTAAGAACATACCAAGTGTACCCGGTATCATAGCTGTAAATCCTAATGCTGCTGCGATTAATGCAACTGAACCAGATGCTGTTCCACTCATTGCTGTTAATCCCGTTGCTAATGTTGTCAATCCGGTACCTAATGCTACTAAGTTTATTTTACTTATTAAGAACATACCAAGTGTACCCGGTATCATAGCTGTAAATCCTATACCGGCTGGAATCAAATTAAGTGCACCTTTTGTAACACCACTTTGTCCCATTGCTTTAAGTCCTTCAGCAACATTTTCTAATTTTTCTTTTATACTTTTTCCACCACCTTTACCTGCTTCATCTGCTTTTCCGGTTACAGCTTCTGGAGTCAATGCATCCTTTGCTTTATCTGCTATACTTTCTGTTACACCATCTTTTGCTGCACCACCTGCACCTGCTACATCTGCAACAGCTGTTCCACCTCCAAAGATTGAACTAAGTCCTTTAAAAGCAGTCATTTTTGCAATCAATCCTGGGAACATAGTGTTTAACATCCATGTACCTGCACTCATAATTTTGTTGAATGCTCCACCAACTACCTTTGTTACAGTTCCCCATATAGTAGTTAATATGGTAGATTGTTTAATTTTTTCAGTTATTCCCGTAAATATCCATCCCACACTAAATAACATTTTTTTAACACCACCAGTAAACCCAGTCCATATTTTTGTCATAAAAGCACTAGCACCAATTTTTTGAAATATTAAACTCATTGTACCACTTATTAATCTAAATGGTGCCATTGCCAAATACCAAATAAATGAACCCATCATTTTCAATGGTTTCATTAAACCCATCATTGATGTTCCCATTGCTTTAAGACCTAAATCCAAATGACCCAGTCCCATAACCAATGCAGACATCCCTGTTAGTATTTTTCCTGTCAATGAATTACCCATTGCAGTTAAAGCTTCACTACCTTGACTATACAATTGATTACCAATACCATGCATACCATTTAAAGTTTCTTGGTGTCCAACCATTTGTTGCATTTCTGCGGCTGATACTCCCAATGCTTTTGCAATAGCTTGTCTTTGGTAATAATCCATTTTACTATATGCTTGAATTCCGCCGGCTGCTTCTAACCCTGCTTTCATTGCTCCCGCAACATCCCCACTATATGCTAATTCTCTTGCTTTATTTAAGTTAATATCTCTACCTAATAAAACAGATGCTTCCATTTCATCTTGAACTGAATTTTGATAATCCAATAGATGATCTGCCATTTTACTAGCTGTTTCTAATCCTACACCCAATCTAGCTGCTGCAACTGCCGCATCTGCAATATTCTTTCCACCATCTCTACTATATAATGCAAAGAATTCAGTATTACCTGCAATATCTTTCATTACTTGTGCAGGTGCTACATAGTTTGCTAATGCTAATTGTTTTGCATATTCACCGGTATTTTTACCAGTCTCATAACTTAATCCTTGTAATTCACCAAATGCCGTTGACATGAATGCTACTTCGTGTCCACTCAATCCATAATTTGCAGCCATTAAAGCTGCATCTACTGCCATTGATGTTGTTAAGTGGTGTGCATCTCCTAAATCTTTAGCCAAATCAATAACTGCTTCACCTGATTCTTCGCCCAATACTAATCCCAATAGAGAAGCTTGTGTTTTAAGACCTACCATTTGGGTCATACCAACACCCAATTCTTTATTTAATTCTGCAAAATGATGTGATAACTCAGCTGCACCAAATAACAACATACCAACCATGTTCTTACCAGAACTTACAAATACTTCAAGTCCTGTTGTTACTTTTTTGATGGTTTTATTTATTTTTTCAAAATCCTCATGTATTTCATGGTATATTTCTTTTTCTTCTTTAGATAAATTAGCAAATTTACTAGCTTCTTCCTGTGCTTCTTTGATTAAACTAATTTGTGTTAATAAATTTTTAATCAATGCTGTATCTATTTCATTTTGCTCTTTGCCCCTTGCTTCTGTTAATGCTAATTGTGATTTTAAATCTGCTATGGAATTATTAATTTCTTGATTTTTTTCAGCTATTGCAGCTGTATCTTTATTAGTTAAATCTGCTAATTCAGCTACTGATGTAATTGCAGTTGCTGCTGCTATTCCTGCGTTTTTAAATGCTTCTTTATTTTTATTTGATGCTTGTCCTATACTTTGTGAAAAATCAGTTCCATACCCCACTGCATCTTTAAGTGTATGTTTTAATTCACTTTGTATATCATTTAGATTTGAAATACTACGCTCTGCTTCTGCGTAATTTGATATTTGTTCTTTTACTGCTGTGTTTTCTGCATTAACTAATTCAACAATTTTTTTAAGTTGTTTAGTTTTATCCTTTAAACTTTTTTCTACTTCTTTTTCACTAACTTTTATTTTGTCTATTATAGCTTTTTGTCCGACAAGTAATTTTCTTTCAGCTTCTCTTAATTCTAAGATTTCACCAATTAATTTTTTACGCTTCGCTTCTAACCCTGTATCGTTTTGTGTATTTTGTGCAGCTTTAGCCATTTATTACTTATGGTATTTTTTCATATACTTGTCAAACTCAGCCCAATCATCTTTCATTTTTTCCATTTTTTTGGCTACTTCAGGATGAACACCTGCTTTTTCAGCTGCTTTGATGTATCTATCTGCTACACCCCTTTGTAATGATTTGAAAAAATTATCAACGATGTTTGTAAGTAAACCTTCAGAAATTTTTTGTTTATTCTTGTCCATATCTTTGCATGATTTTATATAAATATCATATAAAACAAAAAGTTAGGAGTTTATTTTCTCCTAACTTTACTATTTGCTTTTTGTATTTGCTCTTGTTCTTTCTTTTTAATTTCCAATACCTGATTGAGATACATTCTTCTAATGTGAATAGGTAAATTATAAACATCACTGAATGTAAAACCACCTCCACCATTAAATACGATAAAGAAAATTTCATCGTACATTTGTTTTCTGTAATTAGGCGGTAGGGTAAAAAAAGTCGATCCCAAATGGGATATCTAGCGCCTCCGTTTCGCCCGTAATTTCTGATGTGAAATCAAATTTCATATTCAAATCCGGTGATATACTTCTTATATACGCTCTAAATGCCTTAACATCTTTAGCTAAGAATTGATTTAAAACCCAACTATTAACAAATGCTCTATCACTATTTCCATCAACCGCTACAATCATATATTTTAATCTAGTTGTTACTTCACTACTATTACTTTTACCTTTAGTTAATCTTTCCATCGCTTTGATATCGTTATTAATATCTTTCTCATCTTTATGAGTTAAAAATTTAAAAGTAATATTTGTACCCGATGGTAATGTAAAATCGTATCTATTATTTGGTGATAACAAACTATAATCAATATCTTTAGTTTGAACTGCTGTCAGATCAATTGTTACTTTTTGTCTTTCACCACTAAAAGGGTCTGTAATTTCTACATCATATTCAGGACCATATCCTAATACTCTTGCTGCTAAGTAAATAGCGTTCTTATCACCCACTACTAAATCATCCGAATTAACACCTTGTTGAACTACAATTGATTCTAATAATTTATCTAATACTAAACCTTTATTGATTAAGTTTGTATCTGCTAATATATCTTCTTCTTTTGCAGTTAAATATTTAATTTCAACTTTACCACTACTTAATGGATTTGTTGGTGGATATACCTTTCCTTCGGATGGTAAACTAATAACTTGTGTTGGAAAATCAAATGATTTTGCAGTTGATTGTTGAGGTTGTGTTTGTGTTTGTGTTTGTGTAGCACCTCTTTGTATCTGTATGTTTTCTTCCATAATAACTTTTTGTTTGTTTTATATAACTATTTCTTTTTTAAATTTTTATTCAGAACCACCTAATTCAATCTCATCTTCCCAATTTTTCTTTTTCTTTTTAGGTTTATCAGGTGATGTTGTGTATGGTTGGTATGTTGTATAACTAACATTGCTACCCGGTATTGGGAACTTTGCATTTGTTGTGGTTGTTAATGAACCAGTACCAAACGATACTAAATTAGGATTAGCAATTGTAATAGAACCATGTCCTGGTGTTGTTGTAAGTGTTGTTCCATTTTCGTCAGAACAAATTACTCTATATGGATTATACGGATCAATATATGGTTTAATATGTGGTGTTGAAATTATTGGTGCCGTGTTTGGTGTTCCCCATCCACCTATACCAACTGATTCATCATCTTTAACATTTGCTAATTTTTCTTTTAAGTAATCCCATTGTTTTGGAGTAATAGCATATTCATGTACTCCTTCCGTAAAACCTTTTAACCAAATAACGAATTCTTTCGATGTCATAACTATATATTTGTATATATAAATATAACAAAAATAAAAAAGGGAAACAAATAATTGCTTCCCTTTCTTTATAATTTTCTTTAGATTAGAATTCTAAGATTGCGTAATCGTAAGTGATTGTTAATGTAATCATAACTGGTTCGTTTGAACTCCAGTCTACATCTCCAAACTCTGCTGAAGAAATGAATGCTCCAACTAATTTCCATTGCTCTACTTTATCACCCACAGGTCCTAACATATAGAAATCGATATTCTTTTTGTAGAAATCTGCATAACCGTCTCTACCAGTGATAGATTCGTGCGAACTTCTAATCCACTCCATTACCGATTGAGCACCACTTGGTACGATTGGATCGTATAAAGTGATAGTAATATCAGTCCAATTAGATTTTCCTTTAATTTTTCTCTTTAAGTTGATATGATCTAATTCTACTACTTCACTTTCGATTTTAGGTCTGTTTGCTGTTTTAATC
>JACCDP010611938.1_pt1 | contig 11463 bp, 8 predicted proteins | sample 7445841 | NCBI WGS metagenome assembly JACCDP01 (sample SAMN15323441, study PRJNA562643) | freshwater metagenome | isolation source: river surface water | place: USA:Blue River Watershed | collected 2017-08-17
CGTGTGAACAATGCCTGCTGACTGAATCAAGCCTGCATCGCCGCGAGGGCGCAGCTCCCACACCTCTCCAGCGAGGTTCGCCGGGCCTTTGTGGGAGCGCCGCCCCCGGCGCGATGGGCTTTGGGTTGAAGGCCGGTCTTTCATGTCAAGGCCGACCGCCGCGAGGGCGCGGCTCCTAAAAGTTTGCGCTTCAGCTTCGCCGCTTCAGACCCGGGCCAGCCCCAGCAGGTGGGCCATGTCCTTGAAGAAGATGCGCACGTGGGCCATGGGTTTTTTGCGGGTGAGCTTCTTGTTCATGTAGGACTCGAAGGTCAGTTGCTGCACGTCGCGGTCTTCGCAGATCTTGACGAAGCGCTCGCGCCGGCGGTCGGTGGTGTACCAGAACCACTGCATCACACCGAGCACCCAAAACACGGTGCCGTGCTCCTTCATGAAGCGTTTGCGAGCCATTTTGAGCGCGCTGGCCTGCCCGGTGCGCAGCAGCTCGCCGGCGGCCTCGGCTGCGAGTTGGCCGCCGAGCATGGCGTAGTAGATGCCTTCGCCTGAGGCCGGTGCGACCACGCCGGCGGCGTCGCCGGCCAGCACGACGTCGCGGCCGTTGTCCCATCGCGGCAGAGGCTTGAGCGGCAGCGGCGCGCCTTCGCGGCGCAGGGTTTCAGCGCGGTCTAAGCCGCTCATGCGTCGCAGCAAGGCGGTGGCGCCCTTGAGCGAAAAGCCCTTGTCGGCGCTGCCCGTGCCGATGCTCAGCGTGTCGCCGTGCGGAAACACCCAGCCATAGAAATCGGGTGAGACCTGGCGCTGGTAAAACACATCACAGCGCGTGCCGTCGTAGCCAGCGGGCTTGTGCTCGGGCGCGCGCACGATCTCGTGATAGGCAAAGACGAACTTGCCTTTTTCTGCGCCCGGCACTTGCTGTTTGGCCACTTCGGAATTGGCGCCGTCGGCACCGACGATGCAGCGTGCGCGCACGCTGGTCGGCGTGCCTTCGCCCTTGGTGTGGGGCGCTTTGGCCAGGTAGTGAACCACCGCCGTGCCGTCTGCATCGCGCTCGATGCGATCAAACGTGCCCGTGCGCCGCTCGGCACCGGCTTGGGCTGCACGCTCGCGCAGCCATTCGTCGAACTCCTCGCGGTTGACCATGCCGACAAAGCCGTTGTCGATGGGGATGTCGACCCGGTGGTTGGACGGCGCGATCATGCGTGCGCACTGGGCTTTGGCCACGAGCAGCTGGTCGGGAATGTCGAAATCGCGGATCAGCCGCGGCGGGATGGCACCGCCGCAGGGCTTGATGCGGCCCGCGCGATCGAGCAGCAACACACGGTGGCCTTTTTGGGCGAGCTCGCGCGCAGCCGTTGCGCCGGCCGGACCGCCGCCGATCACCACCGTGTCAAAGAGGTCTGGAGTCGTCATGCGGGAGCCTTTCGGGTCAGGTCGGTGCAGCGTGCTGCGGTGGGTTGCTCAGGTTTCATGGGCCACTTGCAGGGCGGGCGCCCTGGGCTCTGACGTGCGTGGTGATGCGTGATCGGCGGCTGCCTGCTGGGCGACCAGACGGATCTTCCAGGCCAGCGCCGCCGAGACGAAGAACATGCACGACTCCAGCGCAAACACGCTGGCATAGGCCGAGCCCTCGGCCGCCAGCAGCCAGTGGGCAATGTCGCTGGCCAGGGTGCCGAGCAGGCCGCCGATGCCAAAGGCCAGCGCCTGTGCGGCGCCCCACAGGCCCATGCGCACGCCCTCGCGCGACGAGCGGCCCTCGCCGGCCATGCGCATCATCGAGCCGATGGCCCCGATGGAAAACGCGCCATTGGCCACGCCAAGCAGGAAGACATTGGTCTTGAGCGGCCAGTCGCTGCCGACCAGGCCGGCGCTGGCCAGGCCGGCCATGGCCACGCCCGAGGCCAGGCAGCCGCCAACCGTCCAGCCGCGCAGCGAGCCGATAGCGCGTGCCCAGGCCTGCTGAGGTCTGCGCGCCGACAGCAAGCCTGCGCCGGCCACCATGAGCATGCCGAGCAACACGCCGCCGTGCTGCACGCCCGACAGTTGCGTCGACGAGCCCGGCGTGTAGCCAAAGACGGTGCCGGCAAAGGGCTCGAGGATCAGGTCTTGCGCGCTGTAGGCCAGCATCGAGACGAAGACGAAGATGGTAAAGCGCTTTGCGGCGGGCTCGCTCCAGACTTGCCGCAGGGCCAGACCAAATGCCACGGGGGTTGCGGCCGAGTTCGTTTGGGCGCCGTGCTGCGCTTCGTGGTTGGGGCCGCGCTCCAGGCCGAGCACAGCCAGCGTGGTGATCGCCACGGCCAGCGCGCAGATGCAGGCGGCCACTTGCAGCAGGCGCTCGGGCGAGTAGGGGTCGAGCCAGCGCCCGGCCAGGCCAGCGGTGATCGCAAAGCCGGCGATCATCATGATCCAGACCAGGGTGGCCGCCGGTCCGCGCCGCTGCGCTGGAACCGACTTGGCCAGCATCACCAGCAGGTTGGTGCCGCAGGCGCTCACGCCAGTGCCAATCAGCAAGAATCCCAGCAGCGCCACGGCCAGGCCGGCGACCGTGTGGGAGCCGGCCCAGACCGTGCCCAAGGTTGCCGTCATGCCGCCTGTAGCCAGCAGCACCATGCCGCCGATGATCCAGGGCGTGCGGCGTCCGCCGACATCGGAGCCGTGGCCCATGCGCGGGCGGGAAATCTGCACCAGGTAGTGCAATGCCACCATCAGGCCGGGCAGCACCGCTGCCAGGGCCAGCTCGACGACCATCACCCGGTTGAGCGTCGAGGTGGTCAGCACCACCACTGCGCCCATGCAGGCCTGCACCAGGCCCAGGCGGGCCACACCGGCCCAGCCGATCTGTTGTGTCATGGCAGACCTCCAAGATTGCGCAGGGCAAAGGCGCTGACCATCATCCCGCCGACAAACAGGGGCACGCCAAAACCGCTGTACCACAGCGCCTTGCCGATGGGGTCGCTGAGAAAGCGGCGCATCAGCACGCCTTGAAGCACCAGCAAGGCGGTCACCCCGAGCGCATGAGCGGGCTGATGCCAGGCCAGCAGCAGGCCGATCACCGCCACCTGCGGCACCGCCATGAACCAGCAGGCCACGCGGGCCGCGCGCTGCACACCGAGTTGCACCGGCAAGGAGCGCACGCCCATTTGCCGGTCGCCCTCGATGGCCTTGAAATCGTTGAGCGTCATGATGCCGTGCGTGCCGGCGCTGTAGAGTGCGGCCAGCACCAGCGATTGCCCGTGCGGCATGGCGCCGCCGGCCATCACCGCCGCGCCCGTGATCCAGGCGATGCCCTCGTAACTGATGCCGCAGGCGGCATTGCCCCACCAGCCGTTTTCTTTCAGGCGCAGGGGTGGCGCGCTGTAGGCCCAGGCCAGCAGCAAACCGAGCACGGCCGCGCCAAATCCCCAAGGTCCGAGCGCAGTGGCCACCAGCAGCGACACCAGCGTCCAGGCGACCGCCAGGTACAGGCCCCAGCGGCCGGGCATGCGACCAGACGGAATCGGCCGGTGCGGCTCGTTGATCGCATCGACGTGCCGGTCAAACCAGTCGTTGACCGCTTGGCTCGTGGCGCACACCAAAGGGCCGGCCAAAGCCACCCCGATGATGGCCAGTCCCCAGCGTCCGTCCATCGACACGCCGGAGGCGACCACCCCGCAGGCAAACGCCCACATGGGCGGGAACCAGGTGATGGGATTGAACAGCTCAGTGACAGCCGATAGGGCAGGAAGTGCCATGGCCGTGTTGTAACCGGGACATTTCAAAATGTCAATCCAGATTGACACATAGTCCATGTCAAGCTCAGCTGCGCATTGGCAGGCTCGCTTGTCAGCTCAGAGGCGTGCGCGAGCGCTCCGCCGCCTGGGATCGGCGCAATTGAGTGCAGGAGCGGGGGATCGAGGCGGCAGCGGGCGCTGGGCCCGATGGCCCGAGTGACCGGGGTGCGGTAGGGTGCGGGAGACTCAGAGCGAGCGGCTTGAGCCTTCGCCCGGCTCCGGCAGGGGCTCGACGCTGCCATCGACCATGTCAAAGCGCCTGAGCTTGATGTACAGGCTCTGGCGCGACAGGCCCAGCATTTCGGCGGCCGAGGCGCGGTTGTCGCCGGTCAGCTGCAGGGCGGCCTCGATGCACAGCTGCTCGATCAGATCGGTGGTCTCGCGCACGATGTCTTTGAGCGGCATGCGCCCGACCAGTTCGGTCATCTGGCTGGCCGAGCGGGGCAGTTCGCGCGGCGCGCGCACATCAGTGGCCAGGCGGCGGCCCATCTCGCGGATGGTAAAGCCCAGGCATTTGTCCTCGGCGCGGATGACGCTGACAGCAGAAATCTCGACCTCGGCCGTCGCACCGAGTTCGCCGCGCATCTGGGTGGCAAACAGGCGCACCACGCCGTGCTGGCGCAGATTGGTCAGCAGCACCCGCAGGTCGACGCCCGAGCGCCCGAGCCAGGTGTCGAGCAGCTGGCCGCGGGCCAGGTCCGCCGCGCCCAGCTGGGCCAGATCCGCGAAGGCCTGGTTGACCGTCAACACCCGCCCGTCCAGGTCGGTGATGGCCAGTGCGTCCGGGGCCTGCTCCATGGCCTGCCAGAGCAGCTGGTTGGTGCTGGGCACGGTCGGCGCCGCCTGGCTCGCTTGCGCGCACAAGCGCAACAGGAACTGCAGGGTCTGGTCTTCGCGAAACTGCGAGGCCGCCGCCATGAATTCCTGGCCATTGCGCAGCCGCACCGCGACCGGCTCACAGCGGCCGGTGCTGCGCAGGCGATCGAGCATGTCTCGCATGGCGTTCAGGCTGGGCTCATCGAGCTGCTCGGCCAGATGGATGCCCGCGCGCGCGACCTTGTCGCCCAGCAAAGCTTGCGCCGCCGGATTGATTTCCGAGACCTTGTCGAGCGCTCCGTCGAGTATGAGCACCGGCTCTGAGGCCAGCTGGAACAGCAGTCGGTAACGCGTTTCGGCCTGGCGCAGGCGCCAATAGTCGCGCTCCATGGACAGCTGCGCCGTGACCAGGCGCTGCTGCAAAGTCATTTGCGGCCGCAGATCGCGGGCAAAGGCCACGCTGTGGGCTGGACCCCCCGAGGCCGGCAGCCTGACCAGGGAATAGGCCAGCGGCAGGTCGACGCCGTCGGGCATCGGGTGGTTGATGTGGCGCCAAGCCGCGCCGCTTGGGCCCTCGTTTTGTCCGAGCAGGGCCTGCACCTTGGGCTGGCTTTCGACGGTGACGGTTTGCACCCAGGGCTTGCCGCGCCACTTCTGGCAACCTTTGTTCAGCAGGTCCTCCTCGCCCACCGCGAGATCGACGATCACCCCTTTGGCATCGAGTACCAGCACCAGATCGGCGGCGGTGCTGAGCAGCTCGGCCATGACATCGGCTGCCAGATGGCTCAGCAGTTTGTCGGCCTTTTCCAGGCGCCGGTCGGTCAGAGCCTGCTTGGCTGGAGACATGGAGAGATCCTTCGTCCGGTGGGTGTCATGCGATAAGGGGTCTGCATCGGCCGATCAAGATGCGGTTTTGAGCCTGGCCAGCGCGCGCGTTGCCAACTCGGGCGCTTGGCTGGCATCAAGAATGACCGCATCGGCACTGATGCGCTCCGACAGTTCGGGTTGCAGGCAGAAGATCGATCCCCCTGCAATGATGTGCACGTGGGGGTTCATGCTGGCGCGCCTGGCCTGCCGGATCGAGTCGTCGAGCAGCCGCAAGCGGGCCTCGGAGCCAAGGGTAAAGCCGATGACGTCGAACCATTGGCGCTCGACCAGCGCCGCCAGTGAGCCGGTGGGCTGGATGAAGCTGGTGGAGACATCCCAACCCGCGCGATAAAAGAACTCGGCCACCAACGACAGCCCGAAGGTGTGCTGCTCTCCCGGGCAGGGCAGCAGCAGGATGCGCCGCTCGGGCTGGTTGCCTTCCCTGATGTTGCTCAGCCCGAAGCTGGCACTGTTGGCCCGCAGCAACTGCTGCAAGCGGCCCATGGCGACCGTGACCTCGGTGAAGTCGCAGGCATCGCATTCCCACAGCTGCCCCAGGTGACGGGCCGTGGGCGCGAGCAGATCCAAAAAGATGGCCTGCACCGATACGCCGCGCTGACGCAGTTTGGCCACCGCCGAATGCAACGCGGGATCGTCCCCGTCAATGAGCAGGCGCGCCAGATCGAGAACCTCGGTTTGACCGATGACCGGTGCAGCGGCCTGGGCCTTGATCGCGCTGGCATGAGCGCGCACCAGGCGCGGAATGATTTCCTGTGCAACCGCTTGCGACAGCAACTGGGCCGGCTCACCCGTGTGTGCCGCTGAACTTGAAGACGAGCCAGCACCCGACCGGCCGAACAGTCCTTCGGCGGCTGGGTCTGGTTTCTTGTCCGATTGCGAGCCCATGGGTTGACCTCCTTGTGCACTCAGTCTGTGCTGCGGACTTGAGCGCACGAGCCCTGGCTGCTCATTCAAACAGGGCAATGAACCCCTTCTGGAGGTTCCATTGTCTCTGCTTTTAGCCGCGGGCTTGGTCCACAGCCTCCCTTGTACTGCCTTCAGCGGCTCAGGTCAAAGGATTTCTGGGGGAAAGCGAGCATTCCGGAATTTTCAGATGTCAATATAGTATTACGTCAATTAAAGTTGACACAAGCCCCAGACCCGTCTAAATTTGGGTCAGCACAACAAAAACCACCTCATGCCCCCCGACCACCCGCCGATCCCTGACAGCCGAAGGCCGCTCTACACCCCGCAAGAGCGCCAGCGCCGGGACGCCTCGCCCTGGACCTGGGTCCAGGGTGTGCTCGCGCCGGTCCAGTTTTTGGTGTTCCTGGTCAGCCTGGCGCTGGTGCTGCGTTTCCTCTGGACGGGCCAAGGGCAGGCGGCGGCCGAGTGGTCCATCGTCGTCAAGACCTTTGTGCTCTACACCATCATGGTGACCGGTTGCATCTGGGAAAAGGTGGTCTTCGGCCAGTACCTGTTCGCGCCGGCCTTCTACTGGGAAGATGTGTTCAGCATGCTGGTGCTGGCCCTGCACAGCGCGTATCTGGTGGCACTCTTTGGCAGCCTGCTCGAGGCGCGTGCGCTGATGTGGCTGGCGCTGGCTGCGTACGCGGCCTATGTCATCAATGCCGCCCAATTTTTGATCAAGCTGCGCGCTGCGCGGCTCGATGCCGCCGGCTCGCCGGCCGACAAGCGCCACCCGGGGGTGCCCGCATGAGTCCTGTGATTGCCCTGCATCCCCAGTCGTCCGGCTGCGCCGATGTGCCCGTCTTGCGCGAGCGTGGCCAGCGCGAGGTGTTTTGCGGCCTGACGGGCATCATCTGGCTGCACCGAAAAATCCAGGACGCGTTTTTTCTGGTGGTCGGTTCGCGCACCTGCGCTCACCTGCTGCAGTCAGCGGCCGGGGTCATGATTTTTGCCGAGCCGCGTTTTGCCACCGCCATCATCGACGAGCGCGATCTTGCCGGTCTGGCCGATGCCAATGAAGAGCTCGACCGTGTGGTGACGCGTCTGCTCGATCGCCGCCCGGAAATCAAGCTCTTGTTCCTGGTGGGATCGTGCCCATCGGAGGTCATCAAGCTCGACCTGTCGCGCGCGGCGACGCGGCTGTCGGCGCAGTTCTCCCCTCAGGTGCGGGTGCTCAATTACTCGGGCAGCGGCATCGAGACCACTTTCACCCAGGGCGAGGACGCCTGCCTGGCCGCCTTGGTGCCGCAGTTGCCCGAGCCCCAGGCCAGCGACAGCCCAGATCCCTTGCTGGTGGTCGGCACCCTGGCCGACGTCGTAGAAGACCAGTTTGCTCGCCTGTTTGACCAATTGGGCGTGCCGGTGCAGTTTTTCCCGCCGCGACGGGCCGGTGAGATGCCGCCGGTGGGGCCGGGCACGCGCTACCTGCTGGCCCAGCCCTTTTTGGCCGACACCGCCCGCGCCCTGGAGGCCCGAGGTGCCCAGCGTTTGGCCGCGCCGTTTCCCCTGGGTGTCGAGGGCACCACGGCCTGGCTGCGGGCCGCGGCCGAAGCCTTCGGCGTGAACCCTCAGCGCTTAGAGCAGGTCACTGCTGCACCGCGCGAGCGGGCCCTGTCGGCGCTGGCCAAGCAGCGCGCCAACCTGGCGGGCAAGTCGATCTTTTTCTTTCCCGACTCGCAGCTCGAAATTCCGCTGGCGCGGTTTCTTTCGCGCGAGCTGGGGATGCGCCTGACCGAGGTCGGCACGCCCTATTTGCACCGCCAGCATCTGGCGCAGGAACTCGAATGGCTGCCCGCTGGCGTGCAGCTGTCCGAGGGCCAACATGTGGAGCAGCAAATTGACCGCTGCCGGGCCCTCGCGCCGGACATCGTGGTCTGCGGCCTCGGACTGGCCAATCCATTGGAAGCCCAGGGCCTGACCACCAAGTGGGCCATCGAGTTGGTGTTCGCCCCCATCCAGGGCTATGAGCAGGCGGCCGATCTGGCCGAGCTCTTTGCCCGCCCCCTCAACCGCCGCCTGCGTTTGGCCGCCTAGGAGTCGCATCCATGCAACTGACGCTGTGGACTTACGAGGGCCCTCCCCATGTGGGGGCGATGCGGGTGGCCACCGCCTTGACGGATGTGCATTACGTGCTGCACGCGCCCCAGGGCGACACCTACGCCGATCTGCTGTTCACCATGATCGAGCGGTTGCCGCGTCGCCCCCCGGTGACTTACACCACTTTTCAGGCGCGCGACCTCGGCGGTGACACAGCCGAGCTGTTCAAGACCGCAGCGCGCGAGGCCTATGAGCGCTTCGCGCCGCGGGCCATGATGGTGGGCTCGTCCTGCACCGCTGAGCTGATTCAGGACGACCCCGGTGGCTTGGCGCGGGCGCTCGATCTGCCGGTGCCGGTGGTGGCGCTGGAGTTGCCTTCCTACCAGCGCAAGGAAAACTGGGGCGCGGCCGAGACCTTCTACCAGATGGTGCGCCATCTGTGCAGCGCGCCAGCCCGTGCCAGCCGCGCCGTCAGACCTGAGGGCCAGCGGCCGAGCTGCAACATTCTCGGGCCCACGGCGCTGGGTTTTCGCCATCGCGATGATGTGCGCGAAATCAAAGGGCTGCTCGATGACCTGGGCATCGAGGTCAAGGTGGTGGCGCCGCTGGGCGCCAGCGCGGCCGATCTGGCCCGCTTGCACGAGGCCGATTTCAACGTGGTGCTCTACCCTGAAACGGGCATGACCGCAGCGTTGTGGCTGCAGCGCCAGTTTCAGCAGCCGTTCACCCGGGTGGTGCCGATCGGCGTGCACGCCACGCAAGATTTCGTGGCCGAGGTGGCCGCCCTGGCTGGCCTGCCACAGGTGCCCGATCTGCGCGAAAAGTCGCGCGCCGGCTGGTACGCCCGTTCGGTCGATTCGACCTACCTGACGGGCAAGCGGGTGTTCATCTTTGGGGACGCCTCGCATGTGGTCGCCGCGGCCCGGGTGGCTGCGCAGGAGATGGGCTTCGAGGTGGTGGGGCTGGGCACCTACAGCCGTGAGTTTGCCCGCGAGGTGCGTGATGCAGCCCAGCAATACGGCTGCGAGGCGCTCATCACCGACGATTACCTCGAGGTCGAGCAGCGCATCAGCGACTTGCAGCCCGAACTGGTGCTGGGCACGCAGATGGAGCGGCACATCGCCAAGCGCCTGGGACTGCCGTGTGCCGTCATTTCGGCGCCCGTACACGTGCAGGATTTCCCCGCCCGCTACAGCCCGCAAATGGGCTTCGAGGGCGCCAATGTGCTGTTTGACACCTGGGTTCATCCCCTGATGATGGGGCTCGAGGAGCACCTGATCGGCATGTTTCGCGGCGACGCCGAGTTTCATGAAGATGCCGCGCCTTCGCATCTGGGACGCGCCGGCTCGCCGGTGCGGCCGGCGGCCAATGAGCCCACGGTTTGTGCACCCGCCGTGCCCCTGGCCGTGGTCGCCAGCGTGCCCAAGGCCGCCCCAAGCGCAGCCGCAGGCGGCGCTGCGGCGGGCGACGCAGCGGCGCAGCCCACCGTCTGGGGTCCTGATGCCGAGCGCGAGCTCAAAAAGATTCCCTTCTTCGTGCGCGGCAAGGCCAAGCGCAACACCGAGCTCTACGCGCGCGAGCGTGGGGTACCCGTCATCACCGTGGATACGCTCTACGATGCCAAAGCTCATTTCAGCCGCTGAAAGCCGCGCCGCCGCTCGCCACCTCAAGGGCGGGGAGGGCGCTGCGCTCATGCGGGTGGTGTTGGTCACCATGGACAGCCACCTGGCCAGCGCGGCCGAGCGCGCCTTGGCGCAGCTGCAGCGCACGCTGCCGAGTCTGCAGATGAGGGTGCATGCTGCCTCTGAATGGGCCAGTGACGCTTCGGCGCTCGAGCGCTGCCTGCACGACATCGGCGAGGCCGACATCGTCATCGCCACCATGCTTTTCATGGAGGATCACTTCCTGCCCGTGCTTCCCGCGCTACAGGCGCGGCGCGAGCAGTGCGATGCCATGGTCTGCCTGATGTCGGCCAGCGAAGTCAGCAAGCTCACCCGCATGGGCAAGTTTGACATGCAGGCGCCCAGCAGCGCACCGATGGAGTTTCTCAAGAAACTCAGGGGCAAGAGCGCCCAGGCCGGCCAGATGAGCGCCGAAGAAAAGACCAGTGCCGGCGAAAAACAGATGAAGATGCTGCGCCGGCTGCCCAAGATCCTGCGCTTCATTCCTGGCACCGCGCAGGACGTGCGCGCCTATTTTCTGGCCATGCAGTATTGGCTGGCGGGCTCGCAGGACAACATCCAGGGCCTGGTCAGTCTGCTCATTGATCGCTATGCCAGTGGCCCGCGTGCGGTGCTGCGCGGCCTCAAGGTCGCGCCGCCGGTCGAATACCCCGAGGTGGGCATCTACCATCCGCGCCTGCAAGCGCAAGGGGCGCACCGCCTGTCCGATCGGCTGGCTGATCTGCCCCCTGTGGCCACCACCGGCACGCAGGGCACGGTGGGCGTGCTGCTGCTGCGCTCTTATGTTCTGGCCGGCAACACCTCACATTACGATGGCGTGATCACCGCCCTGGAGGCGCGGGGTCTGCGGGTGATTCCAGCTTTTGCCAGTGGCCTGGACAACCGGCCGGCGATCGAGTCGTTTTTCATGAAAGACGGCCGCCCGGCGATCGATGCGCTCGTCTCGCTGACCGGCTTTTCGCTCGTCGGTGGTCCGGCCTACAACGACTCGCGCGCCGCGCAGGACCTGCTGGCGCGGCTGGACATCCCCTACCTGGCCGTCGCGCCGGTGGAGTTCCAGACCCTGGACAGCTGGGGTGCCTCCGAACGTGGCTTTTTGCCGGTCGAGGCCACCATGATGGTCTCCATCCCCGAGCTCGACGGGGCCACCGGCAACATGGTCTACGGCGGGCGAGGCAGCGCCGGCTCGAGCGCGTGCACCGGCTGCTCCAAGGGCTGCCGCTTCGAGTCGGTTGGTGCGCACGACATGAACACCGGCAGCGAGCGCGCCAATGCGCTGTCAGCGCGGGTGGCCCGGCTGATTTCGCTGCGCCGCTCCAGCC
>JACCDP010987431.1_pt1 | contig 11463 bp, 9 predicted proteins | sample 7445841 | NCBI WGS metagenome assembly JACCDP01 (sample SAMN15323441, study PRJNA562643) | freshwater metagenome | isolation source: river surface water | place: USA:Blue River Watershed | collected 2017-08-17
CCGAGCTGCTGGCTTGGGGCGCCGGCACCGACTGGGCCGAAGCCCTCGTGCGCGGCTGGACCGACGTGCTGTTCGCCGCACCCGACGATGACTGGTGCGACGCGCTGCTGGACCGCTGGCCGCCTGCGATGCGAGAGAGCCCGGCCCGCGTGCTGGCGCTGCTCACACCGGCCCGCCGCGACCGCCACCTGCTGCGCGACGCGCGCGACCCGGCCCTCTCGGCCAGCACGCTGGTGCAGGCGCTCGCCGCCTGCGCGCCGGGCCAGACGCTGTCGGCCGAGCTGTCTGCGTTGCTGGCCCGCACGCTGCACGCACGCGTCGGCAACGGCGACCTGAACAACGACTACGGCCTGCGCAGCCTGCTGGCCGACTTCGCCTGCGCGGCCCATGCCGACAGCCTGGCGCTGCTGGCCACGCTGCCGCGCCGCGCCGACGAAACCCCTTCCTGCGCCGAGGCGCTGCTCACGGTGGACCGCATCGTCAGCACGCGCCGCGCGCTGCTCACCCTGATCCCGACGACGAGGACGACTCCATGACCGCCGCCACCGTTCTGCGCCAGCACGCCGAAACCCAGTTCGCCGAGGAACTGGCCGAACTGAAGCGCGCCGACACCCGCCAGCGCCCGGCCAACTGGGAGCTGTCGCCCTGGGCCGTCGTGCGCTACCTGATGGGTGGGCGGCTGGACAGCGGCTTCGAGGTCAGCGCCAAGTACATCGGCGATGCGCGGCTGATGGAGATCGCCGTCGCCACGCTGGCCACCGACCGCGCGCTGCTGCTGTACGGCGTGCCGGGCACGGCCAAGTCCTGGGTGTCGGAGCACCTGGCCGCGGCCATCAGCGGCGACTCGACACGGCTCATCCAGGGCACGGCCGGCACGAGCGAAGAGCAGCTGCGCTACGGCTGGAACTACGCGCAACTGCTGGCACACGGCCCGTCGGAAAACGCGCTGGTGCCCAGCCCGCTGATGCAGTCCATGCGGGCCGGCAAGATCTGCCGCGTCGAGGAGCTGACGCGCATCCCCGCCGACGTGCAGGACAGCCTCATCACCGTGCTGAGCGAGAAGACGCTGCCCATCCCCGAACTGGGCAGCGAGGTGCAGGCCGTGCGCGGCTTCAGCGTCATCGCCACGGCCAACAACCGCGACAAGGGCGTCAACGAGCTGTCCGCCGCGCTGAAGCGCCGCTTCAACACCGTGGTGCTGCCGGTGCCGGGCAGCGCCGCAGACGAAATCGCCATCGTCACCAAGCGCGTCGCCGAGATGGGCCGTTCGCTGGAGTTGCCGGCCGAGCCGCCGGCGCTCAAGGAGGTGCAGCGCGTCGTGCAGATCTTCCGCGAGCTGCGCAGCGGCCAGACCGAAGACGGCAAGACGCGCATCAAGTCGCCCACGTCCACGCTGTCCACCGCCGAGGCCATCTCCGTCATCAACAGCGGCATGGCGCTGGCCGGCCACTTCGGCGACGGCGTGCTGCGCCCGGCCGACATGGCCGCCGGCCTGATCGGCGCCGTCGTCAAAGACCCGGTGCAGGACCAGGCGGTGTGGACGGAATACCTGGAGACGGTCGTCAAGGAACGCAGCGACTGGAAAGACCTGTACCGCGCCTTCCGCGAACTCTGACGTGGCCCCCTTCCACTTCTTCGGCATCCGCCACCACGGCCCGGGCTGCGCGCGCAGCCTGGTGCGGGCGCTGGAGGCGCTGAAGCCCGACTGCGTGCTCGTTGAAGGCCCGCCCGAGGCCGACGCGCTGGTGGGCGCGGTGCTGCACGAGGGCATGACGCCGCCCGTCGCGCTGCTGAGCTACGCGCCGGACGAGCCCGGCCGCGCCGTCTATCACCCCTTCGCCGAGTTCTCGCCCGAATGGCAGGCGCTGCGCTGGGCGGCGGCTGCCAAGGTGCCGGCGCGCTTCATCGACCTGCCCGTCGCACTGTCGCTGGGCCGCGAGCGCGATGACGAAGCCCCGCTGCGCGCCGACCCGCTGACCCGGCTCGCCCAAGCCGCCGGTTATGCCGACGGCGAGGCCTGGTGGAACGACCAGGTGGAAGAGCGCGGCGACGGCGAAGAACTGTTCGCCGCCATCGCCGAAGCGATGACCGCGCTGCGTGCCGATGCGGGCGAGGACGATGCCCACGACCTGCTGCGCGAGGCCCACATGCGCCAGTGCCTGCGCGCGGCCAGGAAGGAAGGCTTCGAGCGCATCGCCGTCGTCTGCGGCGCCTGGCACCTGCCCGCGCTGCAGGCCGACGTGACCGCCAAGGCCGACGCCGCGATGCTGAAGGAGGCGCAGGCCGGCCAGGCCAAGAAGCTCAAGATCGCCTGCACCTGGGTGCCGTGGACGTATCGCCACCTGACGCGCGCCAGCGGCTACGGCGCCGGCATCGCGTCGCCCGGCTGGTACGAGCACCTGTGGGCCAGCACGGCCGGCGACCGGCCGCGCGCCATCGGCTGGCTGGCGCGCGTGGCCGCACTGATGCGCGCGCGTGACCTGGACTGCTCCTCCGCCCACCTCATCGAGGCCGCCCGCCTGGCCGACACGCTGGCCGCGTTGCGCGGCCGCCCGGCACCGGGCCTCGACGAACTGCACGAGGCCACGCGCACGGTGCTGACGATGGGCGACGAGTCGGTGTTGCGCTTCGTGGCCGATGCGCTGGTCGTCGGCGACCGCTTCGGCCATGTGCCGGCCGACGTGCCCACCGTACCGCTGCAGCGCGACCTGGAGGCCACACAGAAAAGCCTGCGCCTGAAGGCCGAGGCCTTGCAGAAGACGCTGGACCTGGACCTGCGCCAACCCAACGACCTGGCGCGCAGCCATCTGCTGCACCGGCTGCAGTTGCTGGACCTGCCGTGGGGCACGATCGCCCAGCTGGGCCGCTCCTCGCGCGGCAGCTTCCACGAGGTGTGGACGCTGCAATGGCAGCCCGAGTTCGCGCTGCGTCTCATCGAGGCCAGCCGCTGGGGCCAGACGGTGGCGCAGGCGGCCACGGCGCGGGCCGTCGAGCGCTGCGGCGAGATCGAGAAGCTGGCCGGCCTGGCCGCGCTGGTGGACCGCGTGCTGCTGGCCGACCTGGAAGGCGCCGTTGCCGCCGCCACGCAGGCGCTTGAAAACCGCGCCGCGCTGACCGGCGACGCCGCCCAGCTGCTGGCCGCGCTGCCGCCGCTGGCCAACGTGTTCCGCTACGGCAATGTGCGCCAGACCGACGCCGCCATGGTGGGCCATCTGCTGGACGGCCTGATCGTGCGCGCGGCCATCGCGCTGCCGCTCGCCGGCACGGCGCTGGACGACACCGCCGCCGAGGCGCTGCGCGAGCACCTGCTGGCCGCCCACGCCGCCGTGGGCCTGCGCGATGGCGAGGCGCAAACAGCCGCCTGGCGCCAGGCCCTGGCCCAACTGGCCGGCCTGCCGACCGCCCACGAGCTGCTGCGCGGCCTGGCCACGCGGCTGCTGCTGGATGCAGCCGTCTGGGAGGGGGAGCAAGTGGCGCAGCAGCTGTCGCTGCACCTCTCCACCGGGGCCCCGGCAGCCGACGCCGCCGCCTGGCTCGACGGTTTCCTGAACCGCAACGCCGTCGTGCTGCTGCATGACGACGCCGTCTGGTGGCTCGTCGACGAGTGGCTGGCGGCCTTGAGCGAGGAACATTTCATCGCCGTGCTGCCGCTGGTGCGGCGCAGCTTCTCGCACTTCGCCGCCGGCGAGCGCCGCGACCTCGGCACACGTGCCGCGCGCGGCGCCGTGACGGCACAGTTCACCGGCACGGCCGATTGGGACGACGCCCGCGCCGTGCTGCCCTTGCCGCTGCTGCGGCACCTGTTGGAGCTGCAGCCATGAGCCCCGCACGGCCGCCCGAAGGGGCTCAACTCCCGTCTGGCGGGACAGCGCGAAGGGTGCACCAATGAGCCAAGACGACACCGAACGCCTGCGCCGCTGGCGCCTGGTGCTGGGCAGCGAGGCCGAGGCCAGCTGCGGCGCACTGAACGGCACCGCGCAGGAGATGGACCAGGCGCTGACGGCGCTGTATGACGCGCAAGGCCCCGGCGGCCTGCAGTCCAAGGACCGGCGCGGCGGCCGGGGCGGCTCGGCACCCAGCGTGGCCCGCTGGCTGGGCGACATCCGCAAATATTTCCCCAGCCCCGTCGTGCAGGTCATGCAGCACGACGCGCTGCAGCGCCTGAACCTGCGCGACATGCTGCTGCAGCCCGAGATGCTCAACGCCGTGCAGCCCGACGTGCACCTCGTTGCGCAGCTGATGGCCTTGTCACGCGTGATCCCGGCCGGCACCAAGGACACGGCGCGGCTGGTCGTGAAGCAGGTCGTCGACGAGCTGATGAAGCGGCTGGACGAGCCGCTGCGCTCGGCCATCAGCGGCGCGCTGGACCGCAGCCAGCGCAACCGCCGGCCGCGCCACGCCGAGATCGACTGGCACCGCACCATCCGCGCCAACCTGCGCCACTGGCAGCCCGAGCACCGCACCGTCGTGCCGCAACAGCTGATAGGCTACGGCCGCAAGGCGCGCCGGCCGCAACGCGAGGTGGTGCTGTGCATCGACCAGAGCGGCTCCATGGCCAACTCGGTCGTCTACTCCAGCATCTTCGGCGCCGTGATGGCCTCACTGCCGGCGGTAGCGACCAAGCTGGTCGTCTTCGACACCGCGGTGGTCGACATGACCGAACAGCTGGATGACCCGGTGGAGCTGCTGTTCGGCGTGCAGCTGGGCGGCGGCACCGACATCAACGGCGCGGTGGGCTACTGCCAGTCCATCATCCGCGAGCCGCGCAACACCATCCTCGTGCTGATCTCCGACCTGTATGAGGGCGGCGTCGAGGCCGGCCTGCTCAAGCGCGCCGCCGAACTGGTGGAAAGCGGCGTGCAGTTCGTCGCGCTGCTGGCGCTCAGCGACGAAGGCGCCCCCGCCTACGACCACCAGCTCGCCGCCAAGCTCGCCGCCCTGGGCGTGCCGTCATTCGCCTGCACGCCCGACGCATTCCCCGGCCTGATGGCCGCAGCCATCCGCCGCGACGACATCAGCGCCTGGGCGGCGGCGCAGGGGTTGGCGACGAGCAGGTAGGGGGTGGTCTCCTGGACGTGGGAGACGGGGTTTGCCGGGGCTGCCACCGCGCTGTGCGCGCCTGGTTCACGCCGACCCCGCCAAAGCAAGGGCCGCGGATAGCGTCAAGGACGGCTCTCGACCCAGAGCGGTCCTCCGTCCCATCGAAATCGCGGCTTAAAAGCAGTCGTTCAGCGGCTCGACGCGCAAGCCGCAGGGCGGGGCGCGACTCGCCCTACACGACTAACGGATGGAACATTCCGCCTCGAGCCAACGATCAAGCGTGGTGTTCAGCGATCGAAAGTCGGCGGGATCCATAGACCCATGGTCAACCATGAACAGCTTGCATTCGAGATCGTCGAGCGAGATCAAGATCGCGCTTCCCCCACTGTCGTCACCTATCGCGATGTAGCCCGGGCAATAGACCTTGGACTGAAAGGTCTCGTTTCGCTCGATGACGTAGTCAAGCGGGTACAGCAGCACTTGTTGCCCGATGACCTCGTCGCGAAAACTTGGCAGCAATGTACGGTAGAGCTTGGGCAGCGGTTGACCAGCCCATTCCTCGACGTCTGATAGGGAAGTGGCCATTGGCACAGGTTTCCTCTAAGCCGATTACGTGTTGCGTGGAGATCGTCACCGATTTCTGCTCAACAGTGGAGCACGCGCAAGATCACCCGCCCGGTTGGGCGTGCGCCCTGAAGTTGTCCTTTGCCATAGTCCGCTCCTGGCCGAGACCTGCCGTTTTCCGTTCAACCTCGGCCACGCCTCCTCTTCAAGGTTCATGCTGGCGACAGGCCGTTGAGAGGTCAACCCGGCTGCGCCATTTGCCCCTGCCCATGCCGCTCCTGCTCCTGCAGACGCAACACCCGCCGCTGCACCTTGCCGGTGGTCGTCATCGGCAGCGCGGCGATGAATTCGATCTCCTTGGGGTATTCGTAAGGCGCCAGCCGCGCCTTCACGTGGGCCTGCAGCGCCGCGACCAGCGCCGCGTTGCCCACATGCCCCTCGGCCAGCACGACGTAAGCCTTGACCAGCGCGCCGCGCTCGGCGTCAGGCTTGGGCACCACCGCCGCGTTGGCGACGGCGGGGTGCTTGAGCAGGCAGTTCTCGATCTCGCCGGGGCCGATGCGGTAACCGGCGCTCTTGAAGACGTCGTCGGCGCGGCCTTCGTACCAGAGCGTGCCGTCGGCGTCCATGCGGGCGAGGTCGCCGGTGCGGCACCAGCTGTCTGCGGGGTCGCCGGTGAACTTGGCGCGTGTCGCCGCGTCGTTGTTCCAGTAGCCGAGGAAGAACACCGGGTCGGGCTCGCCGTGGCGGTCGCGAGCGTGCACGGCCACTTCGCCGATCTCGCCCGGCGCGCACTCGCGGCCGGTGTCGTCGATGACGGCCACGCGGTGGCCCGGGTAGGCGCGGCCCATGCTGCCGGGCTTGGCCGGCCACAGCGCCTGGCAGTTGCCGACGACGTAGTTCATCTCGGTCTGGCCGAACATCTCGTTGACCGGCACGCCCAACGCGTCGCGGCACCAGCCGAACACCGCATCGCCCACCGCCTCGCCCGCGCTCATCAGCGCGCGCAGCTTCAGGCCGTGGCGCTTGGGGCGGGGCTCGGCCTTCATCATGGCCTTGAGCGCGGTCGGGAACAGGAAGGCGTGCGTGACGCCGTAGGCCGCCATCAGCTCGAAGGCCTTGGCGGCCGAGAACCGGCCCTGCCACGCGACGATGGGCCGGCCGAAGTACAGCGTGGGCAGCAGGGCGTCCATCAACCCGCCGGTCCAGGCCCAGTCGGCGGGGCTCCAGAAAACGGCGTCCGTCTTCGGCAGCCCTTTGCTGGGCCACGGCCCTTCATGGCCGCCCGCGATCTCCCGCACCCTCTTCCCCGAGGACGAAGGCCTGGCCGTCTGCGTGGCGTCAGGAAAGGGGTCGAAGCCGAACCAGTCCTGGCTGGCGACGAAGCCGCTGAGGTTGCCGATGAGCGCCCGCTGCGGGATCAGCGCACCCTTGGGCGCACCGGTGGTGCCGCTGGTGTAGAGCAGAAAGGCCGGGTCGCCCGGCTGCGTCGCGACGGGCTTGAAGCGCGCCTCCTCTGCCTGCAGCGCCTCCATCCAGGCCATTTCATCGGCGGCCACCGGGCCGTCGCCCACCACCAGCACGCGCCGCAGCGCCGGGCAGCAGGCCTTGGCCTCGCGCAACGCGGGCAGCACCTCGCGGGCGGCAATGGCCAGCACCGCCCCGCTGTCCTGCAGCCGATGCGCGAGCGCGTCGGGGCCCAGCAGCACGGACAGCGGCATGGCCACGGCCCCCAACTGCTGAGCGGCGATGTGCGCGACGACAGTCTCGAAGCGCTGGGGCAGCACGATCGCGACGCGGTGGCCACGCCGCACCCCCTGGCTGAACAGCGCGTTGGATAGCCGGTTGGCGGCGCGCTGCAGCTGCGCATAGCTGTAGACGGAGCGGCAGCCGCTCTCGCTGTCGAAATAGATGGCAGTGGCCTTCGGCGTCTCGCGGGCCCAGCGGCCGCAGCAGGCCTCGGCGATGTTGAAGTCTTCGGGAACCTTCCAGCGAAAGTCGGCGTGCAGTTGCGGGTATCGATCAACCGCCATGAGGAACCAGAGTTAGGGAAGGGGCGCCGATGCTAGCCACCCTGCCCCGTGCCGCGCTCAGGGCTAGCCCGCAGTGTTGGCCTCCAGCAAGCAAAGGCCGGCCAGGCCACGCCGCAACTTGGTGAACACCGCTGAGCGCTGGTGCACGCTGCGGTGGGGGTGGTGCATCGGGGTCGTCGAGACCGGGGCCGCAGCGCCTGCGCTCACAACCCCAGCCAGACCGAAGGCGACCACATGCTCGGCCGCTCGCCATCGGCATAACGCTGCAATGCGTCGCCGGCCAGGCGGCAGATGCGCCAGTCGGGCAGCACCTCGGCGCCCAGCTTCTCGTAGAAGTGGATGGCATCCTCGTTCCAGTCCAGCACCGTCCAGTCGAACCGGCCATAGCCACGTTCGCAGGCCAGCCGGGCCAGCTGGACGATGAGCGCGCGGCCCAGGCCGCTGCGGCGATGCGCCGGGCGCACATAGAGGTCTTCCAGGTACAGGCCGGGCTTGGACAGGAAGGTCGAGAAGTTCTTGTAGAACAGCGCGAACGCGACCACCTCGCCATCCACCTCGCCCACCAGGCACTCGGCGGCCGGCTCGTCGCCGAACAGATGCGGCGCCAGGCGATCGGGCGTCACCTCCAGCAGATGCGTCAGGTTCTCGAACTCGGCGAGCTCGCTGATCAGCTGGACGATGGCGTTCAGGTCGCGCGGCTCGGCCGTGCGGATGGCGGATCGAGGTGCGGGCATGGCGGCATTGTCGGCGGATGCCCGTCGCCTACAGTGCGGATATGCCCGATGTCTACGCCCCGCTTCGCCCGCATCGCGACGAGTTCCTGACGCTGCGCGGCCTGCGGCACCACCTGCTGCGCTGGGGCACACCCCGGCCGGGGCAGGTGCCGCTCGTGATGGTGCACGGCTGGATGGACGTCGGCGCGTCGTTCCAGTTCGTCGTCGATGCGCTGCGCGAGCCGCGCGAGGTCATCGCGCTGGACTGGCGCGGCTTCGGCCTGAGCGACACCGCTCGAACCGACAGCTACTGGTTCGCCGACTACCTCGCCGATCTCGACGCGCTGCTCGACCACCTCAGCCCTGACGCGGCCGTCGACCTGCTGGGCCACAGCATGGGCGGCAACGTGGCGATGAGCTACGCGGGCGTGCGGCCGCACCGCGTGCGCCGCCTCGTCAACCTCGAGGGCTTCGGGCTGCCCGACGTCTCACCGGCCGCAGCGCCCGAGCGGCTGGCCCGCTGGCTCGACGAACTGAAGGACCCACCGACGCTGCGCCCCTACGCCGCGCTGGCCGACGTGGCCGAGCGGCTGCGCCGCAACAACCCGCGCCTGCCGCCCGACAAGGCCGCCTGGCTGGCCGGGCACTGGGCACGAGAGACCACCGACGGCTTCGTGCTCAACGCCGACCCGGCCCACAAGCTCGCCAACCCCGTGCTGTACCGCAAGGCCGAGGTGCTGGCCTGCTGGCAGCGCATCGCCGCGCCGACGCTGTGGGTCGAGGGCAGCGACGACCAGCTCGCGCGCTTCTGGGGCAGCCGCTATCCGCGCGAGGACTTCGAGGCCCGCCTGGCGCAGGTGCCCAGGCTGGAGCGCAGCGTGCTGCCGGACGCCGGCCACATGCTCCACCACGACCAGCCCGCCGCCCTGGCCGCGCGCCTGGAACTGTTTCTCGCGTGACACGCCGGCACACCAGAATTCGACGGCGACGGGTCATTTCTTCCTCGCCGCCGGCAAAATCCGCGCATGTCTGCGCCGCACTCACCGACTCCCGCACACCGCCGCCGCTGGCTGGGTGCCGTGGCCACACTGGGTGCACTGGGCACGTTGGGTGCACTGAGCTGCCCGGGCACCGCGCAGGCGCAGTGCGGCCGCCCGCTGAAAGTCGCGCTGTCGGACCTCGGGCTGGGCAGCTACGTCGAGCAGGGCCAGATCCGCGGGCTCATGCCCGACCTCATCGCTGAACTGCAGGCCCGCACTGGCTGCAACTTCGATCTCGTCTTTCTGCCCCGCGCGCGGGCGCTGATGGACTTCGACCACGGCACGGTGGACATCATCACGTCCATGCTACGCACGGCGGCGCGCGACCGCGTGGGCGCCTACCTGCCCTATGGCTACACCAAGCACGACCTGCTCGTCGTGCCCGAGGCCGCGGCCGGCCTGCAAGGGCTGGCCGACATCATCCGCCGGCCGGAGCTGACGCTGGGCGTGGTGCGCGGCATCCGCACCAGCGAGCGCATCGACGCCCATCTGGAGCAACTGCTGGCGATCCGGCGCGCCGAGTACTCCACCGACTTCGCCAACCTCGCCGCCAAGCTGTCGGCCCGCCGCGTGCAGGCCGCGCTGATGCCCAACGCCGTCTACCTGAAGCTGCGCCGTGATGGCGCGCTGCCGGCCGACCTGGTGGTCGTCGACGAACCCGAAGCGCGCCCGCAGATGCTGGGCCTGTACGTCAACCGCCAGGCCGTGGCCGCGCGCACGCTGGCGCTGCTGGAGAAGCAGCTCGACGACATGGTTCGCAGCGGCTGGATGCGGCAGCGCTATGCCCAGCATTTCGGCGAGGCCGAGACGCGCCGCATGGAAGAGGCGCTCAAGCCGCGCTGACGGCGGCGCCGTTCAGCACGGCCCGGCGCGATTCAGCCGGGCTCGTCGGCGCCACCCGCCTCGTCCAGCCGGCGCATGCGCCAGGCATAGACGATGACGATGACGCAAAACCCCAGCACGGCCCCCTGCGACGCCAGCCAGAACGCCAGCGGCCAGCCGAACACCTCCACGCTCAACTCGCGCGCGAACACCACCGGCCCGAAGGCGACGACCGCCCAAGCCAGCAGCAGCCCCACCGTCAGGCGACGCGTGCGGCGCCAGTAGTCGTCAGGGGAAACGGCACTCATGACGTCATTCTGGCGCGGCGCGCAGCCCTCTTCGGCCACCCGGCGCAGGTGCCGTACGGGCGAGTCGTCCTCTTGAGGGAAAATCGCCGTTTCGCTTGAAGCACAACGACTGTCATGGACATCGAACACATCAACCAAATCGGCAACACGCTTGCCGACCTCTCAGCGCGCACCGACGCGCTAAGGGGGTATCTTTGACTTCGATCGCAAAGCACTGCGACTGAACGAGGTCAACGCCGCGCTGGAGAACCCCAAGGTCTGGGATGAGCCCAAGCGCGCGCAGGAACTGGGCAAGGAAAAGCGCACGCTGGAAGCCGTGGTCGACACGATCACGATGCTGACCACCGCGCTGGCCGACAACACCGAGCTGTTCGAGATGAGCCGCGAGGAAGGCGACGAGGCCGGCATGCTGGCCATCGAGGAAGACGCCGGCAAGCTCAGCGAGAAGATCGAGGAGCTCGAGTTCCGCCGCATGTTCAACAACCCGGCCGACCCGAGCAACTGCTTCATCGACATCCAGGCCGGCGCCGGCGGCACCGAGGCCTGCGACTGGGCCGGCATGCTGCTGCGCCAGTACCTCAAGTACTGCGAGCGCAAGGGCTTCAAGACGACGATGGAAGACGAGACGCCGGGCGACGTGGCCGGCATCAAGAGCGCCACCATCAAGGTGGAAGGCGAGTACGCCTTCGGCCTGCTGCGCACCGAGACCGGCGTGCACCGCCTGGTGCGCAAGTCGCCGTTCGACTCCTCCGGCGGCCGCCACACGTCGTTCGCGTCGCTGTTCGTCTACCCTGAGGTCGACGACTCCATCGAGATCGACATCAACCCGGCGGACGTCCGCACCGACACCTTCCGCGCCAGCGGCGCCGGTGGCCAGCACATCAACAAGACCGACTCGGCCGTGCGCCTGACGCACATCCCGACCGGCATCGTCGTGCAGTGC
>JACCDP011046775.1_pt1 | contig 11463 bp, 24 predicted proteins | sample 7445841 | NCBI WGS metagenome assembly JACCDP01 (sample SAMN15323441, study PRJNA562643) | freshwater metagenome | isolation source: river surface water | place: USA:Blue River Watershed | collected 2017-08-17
ACTAATGTAAGACCTATATTGATTAATGGAAAACCTCTTAAATCTATAAATCAATATTATAATAAAAAGAAATCAGATATGCTACTTGCTTTAAACAATCATACTAGAGCAAAAAGCAAAGAATTAAAAAAACAAAGAAAAAAAAATTTAATAGAAAAATCATCAGAAGAAAATCAAGAGGCAATAAAGAACAAATTATCTACGTCAAATAAAATACAAAAATTAAGCAATAAGCGCAACAATAAAATTAATGATTATCTTCATAAAGCATCTAGATATTTGATTAATCAATTAGTTTCCAATAATATAACTAATCTCATTATAGGTTATAATCCAGGATGGAAACAAGAGATCAATATCGGAAGGAAGAACAATCAAAATTTTGTTTCGATTCCATTTGCTAAATTTATTGATATGTTAGTTTATAAATCTAAACTATCTGGAATATCAGTAAAGATACAGGAAGAAAGTTACACTAGCAAATGTAGCTTTTTAGATATGGAATCAATAGAAAAACACGAAGAATATTTTGGAAGAAGAGTTAAAAGAGGAATGTTTAAATCTGCAAATAATAAAAAAATAAATGCAGATATAAATGGCTCTTATAATATAATGAGAAAAGCAGCTCCTAGAAATTTCTTAGAGATTTTAAGAAACGAAGGAGTAGAGGGCGTAGCAGTTCGTCCAATATTGGTAACGATATAAAAGATAATATATTATCTAACTGTTTATCAATGCAAACATAGCCTTTTCAATTCCAACACATAACTAACATAGATTCATCGAAAATGCCCGGTTTTATAGGATTACCGGAAACCTCATAACCTCAAGGCAAGAAACTCAAATTCTCTACTTTGATCTCTTCGCAACTTCCAGGCTTGACAATAAACTGCCGAAATCGACTCACCGGAACCATCTTTCGCAGCTTATCTTTCGCAATCGTCAAATTTGCCTTATTCACCGGCTTGTAAATCCCAGCTTGATATACAAACTTATTGTGCAACATCCCGAAAATGTATGCTGTACCAGTTTCTTTATGTACCTTTACTCCCTTGATCGGCTTTCCTTCCACATACACACGATCATATACGCCCGAAACTTCATCCTCATTTTTATTCAATGTCTTTTGAAAAGAAGCCAAAAGCTCCGATTTAGCTTGATTCTCAATATCTCCCTCTGCCACATATCCTTCCAAAAAAACAATCGAACGCTTGATTGCCTTCTCATAACTGGCATGAAAGATAATTTGATAATCCGCTATCTCATTATTGGCATTACGATATCTCTTCAAAGACAAGAAAGTCGAATCGGGACGGATATTGGAAAGAATCTCAATCATAACACTCTCCGTTCTCAACCATGTCTCTTCGCTTCCCTTCTAACCTAACTCCTCTTGCGCCCACGTCAAGCCCCCCTCAGAAACTTTCTTTCCTATGCAAAAGCCGTGCCACAGGCAATAATTCTCATAATTCAATTGCCAAGAAAAGCTGGAAATGGTTATTTGTTAGTAAGGGGCGGGATGGCTTATCTTGAGATAAGCCATCTAGGTTATTGGCTGGATAGTCTAAGGAAGATAAAACCTATTATCTGTAGCATTTACCCGGCGCATTATCGCCACCAAACGATCTTTTTGCTCTCCTTGAAGCTGGTCCCGGAAATCAAGCAGATGAAAATAAGTCTTTTCATTGACTCCATTATCATCTTCCAGCATAGATTCAATCACATTCAACATCTGATCAAACATAACGCCTCCGCTTATGTAACTAAATCTCAAGCTGCCTTATTCTGGTAAAACTTCAGACTGGAATTACCCTCAGATTTAGCATCTTCCTCGGAATAAAACCCATAACAAGAATCTACAATCTCTCCAGATTCATCCCGAATCTCATAACCATAGACTTCTCCGCCAAGATATTGAGAATAAGTCTCAATCTCACCCTTCAAACGAGAAGTTACCATGTCCAGAATCTTCTTGGTGATTCGCTTGGTTCCAAATTCCTTACGAATCGTGTCTTTAGATACTGCGATAATTCCACTCATACCCGAATCCCAAGGACAAGAAAATCCAGTGGTATTCAAAACCACACCAGAATGAATGTAAGCATATACAGGCAGATATATCATATCCTTATCTGCCATAATGGTTTCAATCTCTTCCTTAGAAACACACTTATCGCCAAGATGATAACGAGAAGAACTATAATAGATAGTTCCAAGATTCATATCCTCACGAGGAGAAATAGGGTCGCTATCCAAAACAATTGAAAGATGATACATGATATCCTCCGTTATCGGTTTGTTTAGTTTGATTGATAGCAATTCATATTGCTACCATTCAAAATGAGGCGACTCCGAAGAGTCGCCTCAAACCATTCCTCACTTATACTTGGCGAGAACTTCAACCGCCGAAGTAATCGGCGTCGTCTTTCCTGCAATTAGATCCGCCACATACTTATTGACAATCTTGGTGGCGTCTCCGCGATCAAACCCGAGAGCCGCAATCTCCTTCTTTAGCTTGGAAGTCGGAGAAACCTCCTTTTCCTCCAATTCCCACTGCGTCAATCCAATTCCACCCGTACGCCCAACCTCACAAGTAAGCACGGTCGTTACCGAAACAATTGCCTTTAGAACCTTGACCGAATTGTCAATCTGCATATCGCCATCATTATCCGTTGCAAGAACGTATCCCTCCTTTGCAAGCGCAATCACCAAATCCTCACTCTTCATGCGCTTTGCATTAGCAGTAACAATCTCGACAGCCTTGGAAACGAAAACCGAAAGATCAAACTTGAACATGTGCATACCTCTCTTTATAGAAACAATCTCTACCGGGCAACCTCTGCCCAGCACTCAATCTAACTCGTCCTAGCCACCCGTCAACACCCTACCTTCACTTTGGTACGACCCACACCTACATGCCCTTTCACATAAGAAAGGAAATAGCTTATGATAGCTAGCGTAAAAGCAGCAATGGTTATTTATTGGTAAGGGGCGGGATGGCTTATTGGCAATTATTGTTTAGCCGTTGGATTCAGTTACCAGCCAGCCAACGTGCAATATCTTCTTGAGCCTTTTTCTGGAAAACATCTTGGTTATTGCAAGAATTGCAGGTGGCTACCTTTTTGCCGCGATTGGCAAATACCGCACAAACCACCTTCTTAGCTCCACAACAATCACAATTCGCAACCTCAAACTTAGCCTTCATGATGATTTCCTTTCAAAACAAAAACAAATAAAACGTCATTGTGATACACAATACTACAATCGCAAAAGAACCTGCTATCTGCAACAAAAACAACAGATAATCTTTCATGATAACTCTTTCATAAGGAGAGGGCTTTGATTACCCTCTCCTTATGAATTCCACTTTAGTTCAAGTTAGGATCCGTAGACCGATATACGTAATCACGCAACGCATCATGAACATTCAAAAGAACATTCAAATTGCTGGATTCGCTATCCGCCAGAATTACCCTCAGTGCCGGAATCCTAGAAGAAAGACTCAAAAGGAAAGGTGTCAGTTCCACCAAACAAATCAAAATTGAGTTTTCAATCGAATTCTTAGCTTGTTCAGCCAGCCAAAAGTCTCCGGGATGATTGCTAAGATGATAGAAAGCCTCGCTTCCTTCATAGGCGTCAATCTCGCCTCGCAGATACTTTTCAGCAAGATTCTTGGCTTGCTTATCATAAGCATGAACCACATTATCAGCGTGATTCGCAAACCAAGCAACAATAGCAATACCAGGAGTCATGCTCAGCTTGTTGACGAAACTGCTCATATCATTCATGATTGATTCTCCGGTTTAGCGAGACGCCTTGCCTCGCTCATGAAAGAACTTAGCCACGATCTAACCCCTGTCAAGGGGCGTTCATTCAAACGTGTTTCACCGCAATAGTAGGAGCCCATTGTTTATGAATTGGATTGTCCACCAAAGACAGAATTACTCCTCCTCGGAGAAATTCAAAGACAATCCAACGCGCTCCAAGATATCGGACACAATCACCCGTCTTGACTTTTCGAGACATATAACCTCTCTTTTTTTCTCAAAAGATGTGCGTTGGTTATGTATTTTTTCCCACCATTGGGCGAATTGTTTGGTTATTACTTTGTTGCGCCCGGTAATTCCAAAAACTCGCTTGTCTATATACAAACGTGGTCTTTTTCAATTCTAATACATAACCAACGCAGATCCTTTGAGAACCTAACCAAGCCACCTATCATCATAAGTGGCTTTATAGATCCTCAAAGCCCAATCTTGATCAACATACTACCTCGCTTTCATGAATATACAACTCAAACTTGACTCGGAATTGCTCTACCTCGGAGATATGAAACAAAAACCGATTCACATCTTTCTCTCGCAATTTCTTAGCAATTGCCTTGGGATCTTGATTGACACCATACCAACCAGATTCATGCTCACTTTGTCGAACATATCCGTATTCAGCGGGATCAATATCCAGAGTATTGCCTTGCCCAGCATCTCCTTCAATGCTTTCCAGATATTCAGCCGGGTCAATGCACTCATGACAGATAAGCTCATGATTGACAATATGAGCCGAGCTTTTCCAAGAATAAGAGTCTGGCTGACAGCGAACGGCTTTTCCACAAGAATGACATCCAGCCCATTCATCGGACCATTCCAAGGTAAAACCAAGCTTTTCAAAGATAGAAGCCAGCCTAGCCATGACGCCATCGCCCGTATCATTCCAGTTTCCCATTACGGGTTTTCCAGAATAACCCGGCTCGCTATATCCTAGCGGAAAATCAATCTCATTGACTTGATTGTAAGTCTTTTGATTCTTGGCGGACTTGAGAGCAGCTTCGATGATCGTGTTCGTTCGCATACTCTTACCTCTCAAAGTTTGAGGATACCTTTGGATGACATTGGAGTGTAAAGCGTACCTTCAACATCCACCGAAAGAGCCGGAAGTACAGATCCGTCCAATCCTACAATCATGCGTCTTGAACTAATGACCACAATTCCTTCCGCTGTACCCTTTGGATAGGTTTTGATTCGTACCCGGTCTCCAGGGTGAATAGCTCGACCCTTGCGATCCTCCGTGGGCGCGTATTGCATCATGACCTCCCGTGAGCCTTCAATCTAAGTACGCTCGAGCGCTTGTCAACCCACAACCTTGTAGAAGGCAAAGATCGTGCCAATCAAAGCCAAGACATTGGTAGGAACGTTGTGGTGAGAGATACTGATATGAGAGTAAATAAAGTTGGGGAAAACAGCTCCGAAGATACCAACAGCAGTGAAAGACGCCAAAACGATGACAACAAACTTCAACATAATAGCCTCGTTGATAGTTAGTGGTAAGGGGCGGGATGGCTTATTAGGAAATAAGCCGTTGGCGGATTTGAGTGCCTAAGGTGGAAGTCGAATCCACACTTTATCGATTTTGAGTCGATTGCCTCTGCCGTTGGGCTACTTAGGCGAAAGGGCAGTTTATCCACTTGCCCAGGTGTTTGTTCAGTTATTACCAGTCTCGGTCATTATATCGGTTTTCCATATACTGGTAATAACCCTCCATCTCGTTATGATGCTCATAAGGACGCATCATTCGCGCACCCAAATTTTCCAAAAGTTCCTCAATTACCTGCTTTCGCAGATAAATTTTGTTTTCCTCTTGGGAAACTTTCTCGTAATATTCCTTTTCGGCTTTTTCAATAAAAGCCATCTTTTCCTCTGGATTTACATTGGGCTTTTCCTTGAGAAGCCCATAAAGACAATTTTGGACGTATTCATCTGCCATTTCAGCATGATACTCCGCCCTTCGACTTTGAAGCTCATCATCGAAACTTTCCATTTCGATTTGGTTATGGATTTGATTCCATTCCCTCGCAAGTTGAGAAATCATTTCCTTTCGGATTTCTGCCTTGATATCGCTGTCCGACTCAAAGGAATCAACCACATAACCACGAATATTTGCCATGATGAAAACCTCTCAGTTATAGGTTTGTTTGATGATTTGGTCCTAATGGATTGATAGGTAATCTCACCATTAGGAAAAGACAGTTTATTCACTTGTCCAGGTGATTATCTGCTAGAACGCTCGGTCGTTCAGGTAAAACCTTCCGTCCGTTGCATCCACATACTTCATGATGAGTCGCAATTCCTTTGCCGTGGCTGAATCCACGGTTTCACAAAGGTCACGCAATCGCAAGTACGTTTCCTCCGACACGCCATTGTCGTCGGAAAGCATCGACTCGACCATCTTTACCAAGGCACTCATGAGAACCTCCGTTGAACCTTCAATCTAAGTTCGACTCTGTAGAAGTCAAGCCCAGGGGCGAACTATTAGGCTCGCCCCCCGACCATCTTACCGGAAATAAACCAAAACAGTTTCCTCTCCAGTAAGATTGACATAAGTCAAAGGGTCTCCTCTGCTTACGTCTATGTTATCGTCCGCATATGCAGACAACATGATATTCTTTCCAGCCGCATTCTTACAGAAAAGATTGCGACCAATGCTCGAAGATGTCTTTAGGATTCCAAAGGTAGGATTTTTCCACTGAATCATGATTCCTCCGAGAGACAAAACCGATCATTCATCGGCTTGACTTGCTTCAACATTACTTGCAAGTCCTTATCCTTGGACTTACTTGCAAGTTTCATCAGCATCCAATATCCTTGGATATTGACGCCCTCACCATCACTCAAGATCGCTTGTGCCAACTTGTGCAGATCCGTCATGGTCCCTCCGTAGCAGCGATCAACATAGCCACCCTCCCTCGCGTGTCAACTACCATCTTTCCCATGCACATACCATGCCACACATATGACTCGATAATGACTCGAAGCGTTATATCGAGAGATAACGCCTTTACCCTAGATTATCTGGGAAAGGTATATCGAGGGGTAAGGGGCGGGTTGGCTTATTGGGAAATAATGGCAGTTGGCTTATTGGCGCGTTTTGCAGTTGGCGGTTTTAGAAGCAAAACAGGTTTACAATCATCTGAATACAGGAAACGATGATAACTGCTGCAATCGCCATCTGCCCAAAGAAAATCCCAAACTCTTTGATTTCCACGGCTTCCTCTTTCTTAGGGAATTGGTTTTCCTTAGGAATTGCAGGGAGCGAATCTGCAAAGAATCGCCCCCTGTGCTTATTCCTAACTATTCAGAGACCGCATATTCAGCGTCTCTGCTTTCGTGGGATTCCTCCCACCATCGCACCGTCTTTCGACGCTCAAGAGCGGCGATTCCAGGCGCCTCCCTACGCGCCTCGGTGCGAAGGTCCGTTTCAATCGACTTTGCCTTGCGATTCTTGCGAGCTTTCATAGAAACTCCTTGATCATACCTCGGTTAGCTTGAATTGCCAGAATGGCGGCGCTTTGAATTGCGCGATGTTATCTGCCATCCGGCGCACCGCATGAAGCGGCACCCCGTGTACGTTGCGAGCCGCTGCAACATCGGGGTCGCACTTCACTCGCACAATCTCTACTTCGCACCCGTATGCAGCGGCGACCGCCATATAAGGCGCCACCTCCAGGACCGTGGTGTTGGTGTTGTCCACCACGACCGTTACGTTTTGATAGCGTCCAAGTTGCCCAATGAATCCACGCATACAGGCGGCATGCGCTTCTCCCAGCTTGGACGGGTCGAAGCGGTATTCGCCATAATGCTCGAAGTAATGATCCGCCGAGTAAACGGCTACTTTCCCTGGAAGCGCACGAATAAACGTGCTCTTTCCACTTCCGGGAACGCCTTGCATGATGATTACCTTAGCCATGACGCCTCCTTGGAAAAGGACAGTTTATCCACTTGTCCAGGTGTATCGCGTTGGTTTCAGTACGGGAGCTTTTCGAGGTAATCGACTAGCTTCCCGATTAGACCTTTGAGCTTTTGGTACTCGTGATCTTGGAGCGTATCCTCCAGGGAAAGTTTTTCCCTTATCTTTTGCTGCTCTACACAAAGAGCGTGAATTATGGTGCGGGTTTCGTTCCGAGAAAGATCCATGACTACCTCCGAGTGTGTATCGAAAGACGCGAGCCTCTTGCGAGGCTCGCCACCACGCCCCTGCTACCGGCTACGATTGCGCCGGATCTCCGCGAGATCCCCCGCGAAGACGTACCAGGCGGGCACGGCGGCGCCCGTGACTTGGCTCTCCGTGATCGAGATGTCTTGGTCCTCGTGCGCCTCTGCAATCGGGCGCACCTCCTCAAACGTGCCGACCTCGAAGACCTTGTACTTGCGCGGTGCGTTCTTTTGCCATACGGTTACAAACATGCTTCCTCCGTGTCGGGTGTCCCTAGAATCTAAGTTCGACTCGCTAAGAGTCAACCCTAGATTGCAGGGCGCGAGCCCCCTTGCGAGGGCTCGCTCGACCTAGTTAGGGAATGGGCGCGTGCTCTACCTCCATTCCCATCCGACCGGCGTATCCTCTGATTATGTCCAAGACTAGGAAGCCCTTGGAGTGGACCACGATCCTCGGTCGTGGTCGTGCCATCTCATCAGCAATACGCAGGAATGCGTCAAGCCCCGTGGCTTGAAAACTCCTGCCCGAGCGACGGATGACTAAGTCATCCTCCGCTAGCATATCGTCCAAGCTGACGACATCCCACGGTCCTCGAACGAGGGCTTCAAGAAAGCCCTCGAAAGAGGAGACACATGTGACCGTGTTGCCATTCCCCATCCAGGGAAGGGCGGCACGGACGGCTTCGTAGGGCGAGTCATTCAGGACCAGAATTCTCATTGGAACCTCCGAGAGAGTAGGGGACATTCCCTAGAATCGAGTCTCGACTGTAGATCGGAGCATTCCGAATATCAAGACTCGATTGTAGGGCGCGAGCCCCCTCGCGAGGGCTCGCACGTCCTTATCGAACCGTGGATATATATCCCTCGGAGGCATATGCCCCCGAGCGGACCCTTTCCACGATCCGAGCCTGCACTTCCGCCGAATAATAGCGGCGAATTGCCTCCAGGTGCCCCTCCAGGGCACTCTCAGAGGCATGGTCGTAAAGGGAGTGGAAGCATTCCACCCCCTTTACAACCAAGTACACACGGGTCTCGATCTCCCTCGTGGTGACGAGGGAGATCGAGAGGTTGGGGGTAATGGTGATGATGGTTTTCATCGGATTCCTCCTTAGGGGTGGTTCCCTAGAATCTAAGTTCGACCCAATAAGAGTCAATCCTAGATTGTAGGAAACGAGCCCTTGCGGGCTCGTCCCTTTCTACTTAGAAGCCCTCGGGCGCCTCCTCCTCGGAGGCGTTAGGCGCCTCCTCCGTGACAGGGGCGGCACGCCCCGCCAGACCCGCGAGGTGGCGCGAAGCCACCTCCAGGATCTTGTCCTCGGGGACCCCCGCCCCACGAAGGGCGGTGATGAAGTCCGCCAGAAAGATCCCAGGAGCGGCACGCTTTCGCGTGCCCGCCTCCTTCTCCGCTTTCGCGGAGCGCGCGGCGATCCGATTCGCCGCGAGGTCGTATCCGACCTTCTTAGTAGCGATTACGCCGTCTTCGGCGTAATCGCAAACCTTCGCGATTGCCTGAACCAATTCTAGCGGAAGCTTCGCAGCCTCCGCGAGCTTGGCGCCAGGCATGGCGCCGTGCTCAGAGACGACCTCGCCCATGGCGAGGAGAGACGAGGAAAATAGCCCGTTTGCCTTGTCGAACTTATTCATGACGATCCTTTCCGGGGCGAGTGAGCCCCGTCGTTTGAAACTCAAAGATAGCCACGCTTGATCGCGTGGCAAGGGACAGAGATCCGATTCGCAATCTTTCGACCACGAACCGGATCTCCCATGATTCAGCCTTCCGACGCCTTAGACGCCGGATCCTCCACGCGAGCCGCTTTGATCACGGCTTCGAGCGCGTTGCGCTTGCGCTCCTCCGTCGCGAAGCTCGCCAGTTGCCTGGCATACTTCACAATCCGGGGACGCGCCCCTCCCCACGCCCACGCTAGGTGGGCGGGAGTGATCGCCCTGGTAAAGCCAGGGACCGGACGCCTGGCAAGGTACTCCCGGAGAAGCACCTTCGCCGTGATTAGCTCACCCGAAGGGAGCTTCGACTCGGCTTTCACCGAAAGAAGATCGATCCCCAAGAGGTACTCCGCGATCACGGCGCCCTCCCAGGAATCGGGCTTGTTGAATCCTCGGTCGTTGTCAACGACCGTGCTTCTAGACGCGCGCTCATACTCGGTCTGACGCGAGTAGAGCACGATAATCGCGCGAGATACGGCGCTCGCGTTCGCCTCCAGGGAATACCTGATACGCTCCTCGCTCCCTGGCGCGAGGAACTTCTCAAGACCTCGGAAAGTGTTGGGATCGCATCCCCAACACTTTCCGGCGCATAGGACGCGCTCACGGGCGCATCCCATGCAACGGGCGACCGTGTAGATCGCCCCCTCTTTCTTAGCCATAACCCCTCCGGGTCAGAGCCTTGTCCCCCCGCCGACACCATGTCAGCGGGAGAAGTAAAGAAGATAAGTCTCCCTCGCAGAAACGCAAGGGAGAAGAAACAAGGGAGAGCACCTAGCTCGATCCCTTGTCGAGATGCCCCCACCACACAAACCTAGCTATTCAAGATCCATGCCAGAGGACGGATCTTGACAGTGTAGGTGCGTGTGGGTGGGGTGGGATGGCTCCCCTTGCGGGGAGCCGGATGGCAGCTGGATTCGCGCTCGACCCGAAGGGAGCGCGAGTTTTAGTTAGCGGTCGGCTCGACCTCTTGGCAAGAGGGAACCGACCGCCGATCACACCACGTCTCGCCCGCTGAGTCGGCGGACGAGACGACCTTCGCGAAGGTCGTCTTCGCGAAGAAGAGCACGGAAAGCGGCGCGCTCTCCGGCTCGCGCACCGCTTCTGGCGATGCGCTTGTCACGGCTGAGCCCGCGACGACACGCCCCTTTGCAGAGGTGTCGGCGGGCTCGTGCCGCTGAACGGTCTGCTCCGAGCACGATTTCCTTTCCGGGGAATGAATCCCCTACCTGGATTGTCGGAACGAAGCATGCACGCATGCTTCGTTCCTCAGCGCGCGACGACGCGCGCGAGGATCCAACGGACCTTGGCGCCTTCGGGAAGGGACGTTGCCCCTTCCGGAAGGCGCGTTCCGTTGTACTGCCCAACGAGGACTTCGTCCCCGATGAGCAGAGAGGTGGAGACGCGGCGCATCTCCACGAGTCTCGAGAACATGGCGGTAAAGAGTCCCGCCGTGTCCGCGTGCCCCACGATCGACGTGGGGCTGTGCTGCTCGACGTAGGCGCGTGCCTCGTCGAGCGTAAGGGAGGCACACTCGACGCTCACCGGCGTTTCCGCCGTGAGACAGTCGAGCATGCCGAGAGAGAACGCGTTTCCGAGGTACCGCATGGTACCTCCTTTCTCTTTCGGTGACAATCGGAATCCGTCCGACGCGGGAGAGACACACTCTCATGGTGCATCCTACAGGAATCGAACCTGTCCGCCCCGCAAGGGGCGCTCGCCTCCAGGCGAGAGGATGCAACCTCCCCCGCGCTCGACC
>JACCDP010716550.1_pt1 | contig 11462 bp, 4 predicted proteins | sample 7445841 | NCBI WGS metagenome assembly JACCDP01 (sample SAMN15323441, study PRJNA562643) | freshwater metagenome | isolation source: river surface water | place: USA:Blue River Watershed | collected 2017-08-17
GCAAGTTGAAGGAGGCTGAATGGTGTCTAAAATACATCTAGAATTGTTTGAGAAATAGATCACAACATGATGATCGAATCGCCAATGGGAATCAAAGACAGAACGGAGAGACTATCCGTGTGTTTACTATTTATATTTTTGGTTATGAGGTAAATTTCTATTCTTCCAAAATTTAAAATTAGAAAAGCAATACAAAATTCCATCAAAATCATTATTTTTATTGTCCTTATGTCTATGGTCAAATTTTATTATGAATTTATTGCCATATTTTTTTTCAAGCTCCTCACAAGTAATACTCCAAAGAGCCATATAGTACTCGTATGAAATGGGGCTGCCTTTATATGAACCGTTTCGATTGTACCCTCGAGGCGATTCTTTTGCTATTTTTTTAAAATTATTGTGTTGAATATAATTATAGGCATAGTTCATTACTGGTTCATGATACGAATTTGTTTTATATCCAGTTCCCTCTTTATAAAATAATTTATATTCATTTTTAATTTTGTAGTACGTATCTAGATAGGAATTAATTAATTCACTTATTTTCGGATAATTATTTTCAGATCCTTCAAAAACAACCTCAATATTGATTTTTGAATCCATTATTATTTATCCTTTATATAAATTATACTTTCTTCATTTTTCTTTTGAAAAGACTTTAAAACAAAGTTCTTAATCTCAAGATTAATTTTATATTTATAAAATAAATAATTATCAATTTCTTCTATCGATTTATCCCACCAATCTTCATTAAAGTCTTGAATTGGAACTGCACCCCATGATGTAGTACTATGTTGAGAAAATTTATTAAAGTATAAACACGCTCTTGCGAATTTAGTCATTATATATTTTGCATGATAAAAAGCTTTTTTGAAATCATCATAAGATCCTTGCTCTTGGTAACTTTCAGTAACGATTTCATTTGGCTTCCCAACAATTACATCTGAAAAAGTCCCGCCTAGCCATTTATTCTCATCCATTCCACCCCAGGCATATGGTATAAATACCTTGTACTTATTAAACGCTAATGATTTTTTTGGAAGTGGATAATTCGCTGGAATATACTTTTCAACTCGTCTTCTCTTTATTGAACCATATACCTTTATGTCATTATGGTGAGTTTTTGAATCGAATAATTTTGGCAAATTGTATTTGTTAGGATTATCGAAAAAATCAGTAGGTAAACCATATGGTTTCCTCGAAGAAGTAATGCTTTGCATTGCTTTAAAGTTAGGATACTTTTTAATGATTGAAACTAAATCATTGATTTGTTTTGGCTTGACATAATCATTCTTTTCGATAGGCAATATTTTACTTTGCGGGTTGCTTCCATTAGTATAAATAAGTTGAGCACCATCTAGCTCATTATCGTAGTTTCGCTTCCAAAGAATAAAATTAGTCCATTCAGCACCTGCGATTCCCGGGAATACGTTTTGTCGATTATCAATAAAAACTATTTGTTTGTCTTTTTTAACTTCGACATTATTTAATTTGGATAAATTATTAGCTGATTTTGGTTCTTGCCAGCCAATAGGAAAGATTAAAGATACTACATCTCCTAGGTGTTGTGATAGCAAATAAAAATCTGTATAAATCTGTTGTTTTGCATCACTTTGATAAGGTGGATTTCCTATTATCGCATTAAATTTCATTGGTTTGCCTCCTTGAGTCCAATCTTTATTATCGAGTATAAATTTCACCAGGCTTGAATAATTGTCTGTGTAACTTTTATTCATCTGATCTGTAATGTTTTCAATTACAACTATGTTAGTTTTTATATCAGCTTCATCCATGAAACCCTTTAATGTTCTTTTTGTAATGGATTTTGCCATACTAGTTCTACAAATAACATAAATGTTATTAAATAAAATTTCATTCCATAGTTTTGTAACGTTTTGAAGCTGGCCCTTCATTTTTACTTTTTGATAAATACTAATTGCTACATAAAGGGGATAGAGACCAGTTTTTGAGTTAATTTCTAATATTTTTGATTTGATATTAAATATTTCGTCAGAAAATGGTTTTTTTTCGATCCATCTAGTTGTTGTATTCTCGTTTATTCTAATTTGATTCTCGTACTTATCATCATAAAAATTTGATCCACCAATACATGTTCCAAGGTGCATGTTAACTGCTTTCCATGGGGTTAATACCGTTTCTCTATCAGGATTCTTGAAAGTAGAAAAGAGGTCAGAAATTGCTTGAACCCTTTCTAATGGCGGTAGATCATCAGCGGCCTTGGCTTGTCTTCTAATTCTTAATCCCGCTTGAACAAATACTTCGTTATCAAAATACTTACTAAAATCCAAAAACATGTCTTTTGTTACGCCCTTCGGCATAAACTCAGTCCAGGACTTTTCATCAATTAAACTAACAAAGTTTTTAGTATCAATTTCCTGATCTATTCCGATATCAACGCCATATATTAACAATGGAATCCTAATTGCTATTCCTCTTAATATCGAAATAGCGTTTGATCTTTCGCGTAGCCTTTTTAGTCTTTCTTGTTTTAACTTCTTTTCTTCTTCTGTAATAATTGGTCTTGTTTTTTTGATATCGACTTGTTCTTCGTCAAGTCCTTGATCATTAATTAATATATCATCAACTTGTATCGTTTTATTTGAGGTTTTAAGAATAGTCTTGAGTTTTTCAAATTTTGCTATTTCAAGTTCAGATAACTTGAGCAAATTTTCATTGTATAGGTATCTATCGTCGAAACCATTTCTTGCAACACGTTCAATAAATGCTTTTTTTAATTGAATCAACATGTTTTCGGTGTTGTAAGGAACCATTTCTGACCCTTTTAGCCCAATAACTGGACAAAAGTTTAAAAAATCACTCATTTGGGTTTTATCATTATTGGTTGATCCGATTTTGGTTGATAATCTACCAGCTTCTGCAACCATTTTAAGGGTTCGATCGGGTGCAAAATCAAATACGTAACAATTAGTTTTTGTCCGCCCTTTTATAGTTGCAGGAGTTTGAACCCTAAAAATAGTTTGTAAATATGAACTAGCAGCAGTTGATGATGACCCAGAGAGCATAAACACAGCAGTCCAGGCGGGCACAGTAACACCAGTTGTGAGTCTTCCACAAGATAAAGTAATCGTAAAAGTTTCCTGAGGCTTGTCACTTATTGCATCCTTTACAAGCTTTAGGGCATCATCATACTTTACTTCTTCATCACCAGGACCGGCAACATTAATAATATTGAAAAATTTAAATACTCTGTGATTTCTCAGTATGTTCGAAAGCGCTTTTGCTTCTTTCACACCTGGTACCATCCAAAGAGTGTGTCGAAAATTATCTTGGTATTCTTTTGAAGAATAAGGATAATTATTATTACCAAATTCAACCAACAGATCTAAAAACTTATAAATATCTTTTTCATAAACAAACGATCCAATCTTTGTACTTTTATCAATGATAGATAAATCTTTTTCTGGGTCACCGGTTCTTACTCTGAAAAATTCCCTAAAATTAAATGCTTTATCTTCGATATCTTTATACTTATTACTAGTAATAATATTCGCTAAATCATAAGTAAATATATTTAATTTTGGTAATGATTCATAGGGATTAGAATCACCAAAATTTTTAGTAATCCATTCGAGTTTAGATCTTTGCTCGTTTACATAATCCCAAGTGTAAACCTCTTCTTCGGTAAAGGTTTGTTTGCTCTCTGGGGATAGTAGATTAAATGGTGTACCGGAGAGATACAATACTTTTGTTGAAGATTTAGAGGCTATTAAGGTTTGAATTACTTCGTTACCTAAGTTTGTTTGAGTTCCCTCGTGGGCTTCATCAACTATTACGAAATCCCAATGAAAATTGAATAATATATTGTTTTTATCAAACTTTCCACCAACTACCTTTGAACCACGTAAGTCTTGAATACTTGCAAAATAAATAATCCTATTTTCATGCTTCCTAGATAAAATAAGCAAATTATCAAGACTTTCTCCATGAGTTTTGCTTCCATAGATAAAATCTTTTCTATCGTAAAAAATTTTATCAAAATCTTCAAACCAGCTGTGTTTTACGACAGGCCTATGAGTGATTATTAATGTTTTGGAGAAATTCATTTCTTTAGAAATATGCAAAGCACATAGTGTCTTACCGAATCTCATCTTTGCATTCCAAAGCATATGTGCATTTGAATCCTTACCAGCTTTACTAAATACTTTTAGGGTTCTTGCTATGGCATCCTTTTGTTCAGGTCTAAAAATTATCGGTGTTTTGTTAAATGTAATGTTGGAATGAGATAAAGATTTTCTTCCGGATTTTGTTGCATCAATTGCTTTTTTTACTGTTTCAAGATCTGTCTTAAACCACTCAGTTGCACCATTTAAATCCTTTTTTGGTTGCTCAATACCCGATCTTTTTAGTACATTATGAACATCATTATCCCTAATTGCGTTACCTTCATAACTAATAGCCAAAGTGGTATGCAATAGTTGGAAATTAATACCAGCAGTTCTTGTGTATTCATTAATTCTATCAATTGAGGCTTGATTTAGGGGTTCGGAATTATCTTCTAGTTGATGTGTGTGAGATATATCACCTACAGTAGCTTCACCTACTTTAAGTAAACCTTTATGGGAACTATCAAGAATTGCAAACACATAAATAACTTTGTAAGAGAAAGTATGACTAAACTTTTTCACTTTTTTTACCCCCAATAATATTAACAAACTTTAATTTCTTTTTCTTCTTCCAATCCATTATTTGACAATAAATACCATTGTGTTTTTCGATATTTTGTGATTTACAACCAACACATTCTTTAGTAATTTCATCTCCAAATAAACTAACTTGAAATACTTGGTGATTATCACAACTGTAGGGAATTACACCTTTTAGCCCATCCATTTGCCAAAAATTCCATGATATTATTTCGGCTATTGACTTTATAAGATCAATACTTGGCTGAGAATTGAATCTATATTCATAATAATCAAGAAAACTATATAGAAGGTTTTCTCTAGCAATAAGAAGATTATCACCCTGCCATTCATAACCGTAAATTGACTCATAAGCTTTTTTGCTCCAATGAATCCACGATTCATCATTTATAACGTTTTCATTAATTACTCTCATCTTTCTATCTAATAATCCGATTCTCGAATTAACTTCTATGAATTCACCTGTTACAGTATCATATCTACTTACAACGTATGGTGCTTCTCCACAAGTAATTTCTATGCGGGTATCAGTAACGTAATCCATCCATGTTTTACCATCTGGAAAAACTATTTTTTTATCATTAATCTTCCAAGAATTGTTTAATTCAAAGTTAAAATTATTGCTTTTTGTGAACCAAGAATTATCAACAAGATTAATTTGATGATTACATGCCCAAGATGGTGTAAAAACTTCAGCCTTATCCCTTACACGCCTTTTTTTATCGATTTCATTTTTGTTAACTCTTGGTTGTATCAACTTATCATTTTTTCCAGTAATTAAATTTAATTTAATTTCGGATTTTGCCTCAAACAAATGCCCTTTATGTTCGTAATCAGAAGTCCCCCAAATTATATTCTTCTTAGTCGTTTGATCTAGTAACAATATCAAAAGTAAATCATTATTGAGCTTATATACTTTATTCTCTAATACAACTATATTTTTTTCCATTGTGATATTTTATATATTTTTACTACATTTTACCATTTATTTTTTATTCGATAAATCCTGGATAAAGAACATTTAGATTAAGCAATCATTTAATAAATTTATCCAATCACATCAAGCAATTGATTGAAAAAGAAAAAAATCACCATCTATTCTCTTGACCAGTTGAAGGAATTTGACAAATTTCTCATTTATTACGCCTACTTCTTAATCAATCAAAATCATCCATTTTCAAAGAAAGCTCTTTTCCTTAAACGATACCCAGATGGGATTAATGATGTCTTTGGGGACTAGACATATGTCTTTAATTATCTTTCTTTAGTACCACTTAAAGAAGGATTACCATATTTACAAGAAAGCAAACTTTATAAGTATTACAAAATTGTATTAAAGCCATTGCGTGAGATCAAAGGATAATTTATTTTACGTTAATCATTTACTTAAACCTTGAAATAACATCACCATTGCCAAGGTATCCAAGTCACAATATCTTAAGAGTGCTTGGCGATATTACTCAATCTAAAGGGGATTCATTTGATCATGTTGCACTTTTGCAAATGCAATCAATGCTAAAACACCATTATTTTTTTCGAAAGGCAATCGATTAACAAGCATTTGGTAAAGATTTTGAAAACCATCATTGGTTTTAACAATTCACTGAAAATTGTCAAAATTATGAGTATGAATCATCAAATTATGGGCAAAAAGGTTTTTTCGACCATAGAAATTTTGTAAGAAAGATGAATGGCTAATCATAGAGGAAAGCGTTTTCTTAATGGAAACACTGCCTTTTGTCGCGGAATATAAATATGATTCACGGAACCAATCAAATAACTCCAAGAGGGCTCTTCTTACTGGAACCACACTGATTGGAACTCCTTTTGTCTTCTTGATAAGTTTTGATAATTGGGTTCATATTTTTATGCAATTACTATTCGCCTTTGACTAAAAAACCTAAGTTCAATTTAAATTTTAAGCCTAGAAATAATTGAATTAATTTCAGTCTTAGTAAGAGAAAGACCATTAAAGAAATCTGGAAGAGTTAATAATATAGTTTCCCGCTCTTTATGTATCATTTTTTTAAATTCTAAAATAGCAATTTTATTCCTTTCTCGTTCTTTACCATTATCTTCTTTATGACTAATTGCATTAATAATTTCATTAAATTTAATTAGATTTTGTAAAACAGAAATCTTTACACCTCTTTTATTAAATATAGATTTTAAACCTTCACGATTGAACCCATCGCCTAAATAGCTACCAAGATTTTTCTCGTTTTTATTTAATAACAAATCAAATATGACCTTCAATACTCTATCGTAATAATCTCTAATACCTGTCAGTTCAAAGGCTACTGGTTCAAGTGCGTTTACCTCAGAAGCAGAAATTGCTCTGTCAAGTTTAAAGCAAATCTCAGTTATGTACCTGAAAAAATTGTTTTTACTATAAGGATATTTATCTATAACTGTCTTAATATGGTGATTTAGTTTTTTTCTGTTCTTATCAATGATTTCATCAACCATTGCCGAATTATGAATTTCTTGGTTGTTAAAGTCTTCAATTTGTGATTTTAAAGATTCTATTTTTTCTTTTTTAGATTCAACTAATAATTCCAATTGCTTTAAATCATTAGAAATTTCAGTGGTCATTTTATTACGATTGATTATAAGTTCGTTCGTGTTTTTCTCTACGATGTTTTTTTCAAGAAAAAGATTTCTTAAGGTTTTCTTGAAGTTAATTATTAATTCGTTATCTGTTGGGGTTGATTCTTCAATTAATTTTTCGTTGATTGCAATTGATTCATTAATTTCAGCGACTTTATGTTCAAGTATATAGATTTCTTTATTTAACTCAGTGATTTTAGTCTTACTAATATCGCTTTGATTTCTTAATTTTAATTGTGTTTCTTTTAAAGATTCTTCAGTGGGGACTAATTCGCGCTTTACCTGTTCTGATAAGGATTGATTTTTATCTATCTCTTGACTAGCTAAATTAATTGAATTATAAAAATAATCAGTCAATTCAATAAATTTTGGTAAAGATTTATCTATATGGTATTCAGATAGCAATTTTTCAATAAAATGTAATGGCAAAATATTATCATGATCAATTAAAATTCTATCAATTTTTGAAATCTTCGTTATTTTATCGTATTGATACAATAAGTTAGCTTCAAACTCCAATAAGTATTCCGATTGTGTATTTTCGCATAATTTAAAAGTGAAATCCTTCGTTAAATGAAAGTTTGTGGTGGAAAAATATTTGAAGATGAGTTCACTAATTAATTTTTTAGAGTTTGATACATTTGAAATAATATTAGGTGGTAGTATTTTTGTTATCTTTGAATCATTGGTACCTTTTCTGGTAAATATAGAATCGGAAAAATCTGATTCTAAAAAAAATCCGGAGAATTCAGAAATATAAATAATCTTATTACAATCAGCTTTCTTTATGCTTAAATCTGCAAACATTGCATTATCTAGATTTTGATTAATCGTAAAGTGAAGTGAGCGATCAATTTTATATAAATTGGTACTTTGATCAAAATTTAAATATGAATGTACGAGTAAAAAATCGATAAATTCATCCACAAAAATAATAGCGACATTTAATAATTTTGAAATCTTTTCGACTAAATCAACCTTATTGGCAATCCTTATGCCTCTTTGAAGCAGTAAAATAATATACTTTTGATAAAAGTTTAACTGAACGCTCTCATAAATCGCAATATCCTCGAACTTTAAAAGTTGTACAGGAAACGTAACCTTCTTTTGTTTTGTATACCAAATCTTTTGATTATTGGAAAGAATACTTGCTTCTTCATAAATAGCGCTTAAGTCAGTCAAATCGACACTGGCTTTAATTACTTTTGGAGATTGAACGTGTAAATGATTATCTTGATTAGACATAATGTTCTTTTAATAAAAAACTTAGTATCTTATTGCTACATTCAACCGAAGAGAAGAATTTTTTTCTTATTCCATATAATGTTGGAATTAAAGTGTTTAATACATATTTTTCTTCTTTAACCTCTGATCTTGATAGACCAATAATCGATTTTGTTGATGATTCAGAAGCAATACTATTTAAAGCTTCTAGATTGCCAAAAATAATGAGATGATTCTTTGCTCTTGAAAAAGCCACATTCATCCTTCGAATATTGCTAGTAAAACCAAAACCTTTAGTTCTTACTAAGCTAAGAATTACAAGGTCAAATTCTCTTCCTTGAAAATTGTCGAAAGTTCCAAAACTTATCTTTATTTTAGGAATGTCAAAGTTTTTGAGCTTTTTTGTAATGTGATTTTGTTGAGCTCTGTAACCAGTTATTATTCCAATATTCTTAATTGACGAATATTTTGGACTATTTTCTTTTAATTTGTTTAATAAATCAATAATTGCTTCGGCTTCAGCTTCATTACTGAAAGAGGTGTTATTACTTATTTCAACACCGTCGATTTGTATGCACATGAGATCATTTGATGTTTGGTTCTTTTCATCCTCTAGTTCAAAACCAGGATGGATTCTATAAATTGGCTCTATTATCTCAAAAATTTGTTTATTCATTCTGTATTGCTTTTTCAAAACTGAAACGGAAGGATTGGAATCAAAATCTTTAATATTATTTTCCTCATTGTGAGTTACACATTGGGAAAGAAGCATACTGAATGAGGACCGATTAAGTTTATCCCATTCATCAATTGATAGAATGTTTTTGTAAGGTAAATCAATGTTCTTATAATCCTCATATATTGGATCTAATTGCATAAAGTCACCTATTAGTATTAAATGCTTAATTCGTGGTAAAGATATAATTAAATCTTCAAATTTACATTTACTTGCTTCATCGACTATTGCAAAATCGAAAGTTAAATCATCGCTTTCAACGGAACGAAGAAGAGAAGCGACTTGATTCGTTGTCATGGAGATTAAAGAACCATCATTATTATGAATTGGTGAAAAAACCTTTGAAAAAATTAATCCTTGGCCATTTAAGAAATTACCTAGATTCTTGTTTGATTCATCAGTCACTTTAAATAAAGTGTTGGTATAATCATAAAATAGATTAACAACTTCTTCTTCATTCCAACCATTTTGCTGAAGGAAATTTAAATTTTCGTTAATTAATTTTAATGAGCGATTAATATTCAGTAAATCGTTTTCTAGTTTTTCGGAATCAATATAATAGTTATTCAAAAATGTTTGATAACCTTCTATGTAGGTCTTTTTAGAATCGTAAATCTCAGTAAGTTTTATGCGTTTAGCATCTAATTCAAGCTTTAACTTATCGGTCTTTTGAGTCAATAAATTCACTTCAATTTTCTGGTGGATTAATTGCTTTTCATCAACCTGAGTCAATTTGTATAATTCATCCAAGTGTTTTTCAGTTTTTTTATGCTCTTTTAAACGATTTTCTTTCTTTATGGATTCCGAATTAACAAAATTAAATTTCTCCAACAATTGTTTAGATTTTTTATCAATAACATTATAAATCGATGAGATTTTTCGACTTAATGAACTTAATTGAACTTCATTATTTTCAAATTCCTTTTCATGTAAACTTAATTGATTATTTACTTTGTCTATCTCTTGTCCGGTGACAAAAAATAATTTACCTATATGGTCATCGAGATTATATTCATTTATTTCTTTTGTCGCATAAATTTCAAAATTATAGTGAATATCTTTTAGTTTAGCAATTAAAAAATGTCTAAAACTTTTTATTGAGCTATTATTAAAGTTATTAATAGTAAGAAACGGAAAAATACTCATTTGAAACTTAACTATATTAGACTTGATTGAATATAAATATAGAGTCTGAAGTGTATCAATTATTTGCTTTGAAAGAAACTTTATTGCTAATGGATGTTTTGATAATTTAAAATGTAAGGTCTCAAAAGATAACTTGGAAATTTCACTTTTCTCACTTAAAAAACTTTCATCCTTCATAAGCATGCGATTTAAATGAATTATAAAACTCATTTTTTCAATACAATCTCTAAATACCAACTTATGAAAATTTGACTTAAGTGGGGTATCGTTTATTATGTGTTTAATCAAGTCTTGCTTCAAACTAATTTTTGATTTTTTTGCTAAAAACTCTTGAAATGATTTGAACTCAACTAATCTTGCCTTTATGGAATTAATACTAACTTTAATGCTTTCATTTTTGATCTCAGTTTCACGAAAAGTTTTCTTTAATAAGGAAATTTCGTCATGGAGTTTGTTTATTTCCTCTTTTAATGATTCAGATTGAGCAAAGAATGCCGCTATCTGGTTTTCAATTATCATTAAATCATTTTTATGAAAGGTTAATAAATTTTTGTTTTTTTCTATTTTTTTATTAGTCTCATTCAAATTATCTGATTGAGATTCAATCTTTTCATTCATCGATTTTATTCTAGATTCTAACTCATGTACATCTCTTACAATAGATCCTATTAAATTTTTAAGTTCGTTGTATTCAAACAATCTTTGATCATATTCGCTTTTAAAATTATTAAGTTGGTCAATTTTATTTGAAATTTCTCTTTTATTATTGAGCAATTGATTTTGCGAATTTTTATCATAAATTGAATGTTCATTGTAAAGAAACCCTGATAATACTTGATTTTCAACATAGCGAACTTGATTTTCAATTCGCTCTTTTTCAAATTGATCACCTCTTAATGTTGTGTATCTTTTTAAAATAATGTCTTTGTTATTTTTTAATCTTTCAACAACGTTGTCACATGCAACATGGACATTAGAGGTAATTAATGTGTTGTAATTTTTCTTAGATAGTTCTTTAGCTAAAGCAAGAATTAATTCTGTTTTACCAGTTCCGGGTGGAC